>Ga0265338_10001512_pt1 | contig 37550 bp, 38 predicted proteins | sample 42126metaG_FD_193579 | JGI IMG/M metagenome (GOLD analysis project Ga0265338, IMG submission 193579) | Rhizosphere microbial communities from Carex aquatilis grown in University of Washington, Seatle, WA, United States - 4-21-26 metaG | ecosystem: Host-associated > Plants > Roots > Rhizosphere... | reverse complement strand
CCCGGGGTGCCGCCGGCGACCGCGCTAAGCGGCGCGGTCACGGCCGCCAGCGGGGCGATCGCCTTGGTTACCGGGGTGACCGCCGGGCTGATGGAGGTGAGCACGGGAGCTGTTAGCGGGGCGACACTGGCGACAACCGGCGCCAGCGGCTGGGTGACAGCGGCGGTCAGCGGGGCGAGGGCGGTGCTGACTGGGCCGAGGACCGGCGCGACGGTGGCGGTGACGGGGGTGAGGGTGTCGCCCACCGCGGTGGTCACCGGGGTGATCGCGGCCGTGACCGGGGTCAGCGTGTCAGCGGCAGCGGCCGTGACCGGGGTGACCGCGGCGGTGACGGGAGCGAGGGTCTCGGTCACTGTCCGGGCGACCGGGGCGGCGGCCGCGCTCACGGGGGCGAGGGTGCCGGCCGCGGTGGCGCTGACCGGAGCCGCCACGGCGGCCAGCGTGCCCGCGGCCGCCTGGGTGACCGGGTTGGCGGGCGCGGCCGGGGCCGAGGCAGGCGGCGCGGAAACGGCCGGCGCGGAAGGCGCAGCCGGGGCCGAGGGGGCCGGAGGCGCGGCGGCTGCCGCCACCGTGGAGGTAACCGGGTTGGTCACCGCGGACACCGCGGCAGCGGCGGTGTCAATCGCGGACCCGGCTGACCCGGTCGAGTCCGCCCCGGCCGACGGGGACCCGGAGGGTGCCGCCGGCGCCGCGGAAGCGGGAGTCCCGCCGGTAAGCACTCCGGTGACGGTCGACACGACGCTGGCGCCGCCGCCGCTGGCCGGGCTAGCACTGGCCGGGTTACCACTGGCCGCGCCGTCGGCCGGGTTACCGCTGGTTTGGTCGCCGGAGGCCGGGACGCCGCTAGCGGTGTCGCCGATGGAGGGCAGCCCCAGCGGTTTCGCCAGCCCCGGCAGCGACGTGACCGACGATGCCACCGTGGACTTCGCGGGCGGCTCGTCGTTGGTCGCTGCGTGCGCCTGGCGGGAGGCGAGGAAGAGGACGACGAAGATTCCGGCAGCCACCATCGACCCCTGTACCGCCCGGAGGGCGATGCGGCGCGTTACCAGCTGGGTCATCAGGTCTGCTCCCCTGTCCGGGAAGGCGCGTCGGTAGGTCAGTCGGCCCAACCAGTGCCGAACTGCCCTGGAAAGCGGTTTTTAAAAGCGATACGAACCGCCGCGAAAGGCATATTCCTGTTCGGCCATCACCGTACAAGCTGGGCTCAAGCCCGGGCAATACGTATTTATGCCGACATCGCGGGCAGGGCGGTGAGGTCGCCGTACCTAGCTGGCCGGCCAGCGCTGCCCGGCCAGCACCGCCAGGTGCAGGGCGACCAGCGTGTCCTCGAGATCGGGCAGCGCCTCGGTCTTGTCGGCGCTGACGTAGGACCGCACCAGCTCGGCGGTAGCGCCGGCCAGCGCCTGGTAGGCCTGCTCGGGGACCTCGGGCCAGTCGGGGTGGCGGGTGCGCGCCCGGCGGTGCCACTTGGCGTTGACCTCGGCGAACCGGTGGAAGGCGGCTTGCAGCCGCTCGACCGCGGCCGGGCCGGCCGCGGGCATGTCGATGTAGAAAACGCGGGAGAAGGCGGGCTCGCCGGCCAGGAAGGAGAGGAATGCCCGGCAGCCGGCCCGCAGCGCGTCCTCGTCGGTGGCGTCGGCCGGGACCTGCCGGGCGCCGTCGACCACGTGGTCGAGCAGCAGCTGGCCGCCGTGCTTGGTGGCGGCCACGAAACAGTCCTCGCGGCTGCGGAAGTGCAGGTAGAACGCCGCCCGGGAGACCTTCGCGCGGCGCACGATGTCGGCCACGGTGACGGCCGGGTACCCCTTCTGGGCGACCGCGGCGATGGTGGCGCGCAGCAGCCGCTCCCGCTGCGAGGCCTGCACGGCCGGGACCGGCAGGCGGCTGCGTCCCCGTGGCAGCCCCGGTTTCCCCGTGTGCGTCTCGGCCAGGCTGCCCTCTTGATTGGCGTCGAGCATGAGCCTAGAGTAACGGGAAAATTCCTAAAGTACGGACTCGTACTTTAGTCCGTCGCGCGATCAATGCTGACGTGGCGCGGAAAGGGGTTGTGCACAGTGACAGCTACTATTAGCGGTACTGGGACGTCCGGAGCGGTACAGGGGCTCTGGCGAAGGCAGATCGATCACTATCCGCAGAATGCGCAGCGGATGTGGTATCTCGGCATCGTGGTAGCCGCCACGATCATGTTGTATTACCAGTTCTACATCGCGGGCGCGGTGTCGCCCTCGATCATCGCCCACTACGGCATGACCTTCCCTTTTTACGTTTACGTGGTCGGGGTGGCGAACGCGGTCGGCGCGTTCGGCTCGCTGGCGGCGGGCCTGGCCGACCGGTGGGGGCGGGCCAACCTGGTCGCCTACGGATTGGTGATAACCGGGCTGATTGCCCTGGTCGGCATCCCCAACGCGTCCGGCAAGTGGACCTACGCGGTGCTGTTCGCCCTGATGGGCCTGGTTGAGGGCGTCATCCTGGTCGCGACCCCCGCCCTCGTCCGGGACTACTCCCCGCAGCTCGGCCGGGCCTCGGCGATGGGTTTCTGGACCCTCGGCCCGGTTCTCGGCAGCCTGGTGGTCGCCGTGGTGTCGACCAACACGGTCAGCCACCTGGGGTCGTGGCAGGACCAGTTCATCATCTGCGGCATCGCCGGGCTGGTGGTCGCCGCGGTCGCGATCGTCGGGCTCAAGGAGCTGTCGCCGGGGCTGCGTGACCAGCTCATGGTGTCGCACCGGGACCGCGCGCTGATCGAGGCGCGGGCCCGCGGGCTCGACATCGAGGGCTCGCTGCGCAACCCGTGGCGGCAGGTGCTGCACCTGGACGTCATCGGGTCCGCGTTCGCGATCTCGGTGTTCCTGATCATCTACTACACCGCGGTCGGCTTCTTCACCGTCTACTTCACCACCCTGCACGGCTTCTCGCTGTCGACCGCCAACAGCATCGGCAACTGGTTCTGGGCGTTCGACGCGGGCGCGCTGATCCTGGTCGGCATCATCTCTGACCGGCTACGGGTGCGGAAACCGTTCATGGTGCTCGGCGGGGTCGGCGCGATCGTGATGACGATCATCTTCCTCAACCTCGGCGCGGGCACCTCCTACGCTAAGTTCGCCGTCATCATCAGCATCCTGGCGGCGTTCCTCGGCATCGCCTACGCGCCGTGGATGGCGAGCTTCACCGAGACGGTGGAGAAGCACAACCCGGCGCTGACCGCGACCGGGCTGGCGGTGTGGGGCTGGATCATCCGCGCCGTCATCGCCATCTCGGTGCTGATCCTGCCGTCGGTCGTCAGCTCGATGACGCCGCTGGTGACCTACGGCCCCCAGGCCGCCACCATCCAGGCGACCTACCCGCAGCAGCTCCAGACGCTGGCCGTGATCGACCCTAAGACCCAGGCCGCCCTGCAGCTCAGCCCGCCCAGCAACGCCGCGGTGACCACCGCGGTGGGCGAGATCGCCACCGCGTTCAAGGTCACCCCGACGGTAGCGGGGGGCCGCCTGCTGGCGCTGTCGAAGCTGCCCAAGGCGGACCAGGCGTTCCTGGCCGCGCACGGCAACGACGTCACCAAGGCCAGCGCGTCCGCCCCCGGCCAGTGGAAGGACTGGTGGTGGATCTGCGTCGGCGGTGAGGTCGTGTTCCTGCCGTTCATCTTGGTGCTGTCCGGCCGCTGGCGCCCGCGCAAGGCGCGCGAGGACGCCGAAGAGCACGAGCGCGCGGTCCAGCAGGAGCTGGCCGCCCTCGAGCAGGCATAACCCCTTCCAGACCCCGCGCGGGCCGGCCACGATCCCCCCCTCGTGGTCGGCCCGTTCGGCTGCCCGCAACCGGGTCGGCGCTAGGTACGCCGGCAGGCGTCGAAGGTGGCGCCGTCCAGGTCCACGTCGAACAGCACGGCCGCGAACCCGTTGGCCGGCTGCTGCACCGCCCGGCAGAAGGCCGCGAAGGCCCGGGCGCCCGTGCACTGCTGTCCCGGTGCGCACACGTAGTCGTCGTCGGTGTACTCAGCATCGCCGACCCACTTCCCGGCCGGCTGCCGCGCGGTCTTGTCGGTGGTGAAGTCGTCCCAGCCGCAGGGCGTCGTCCCCTTCAGGCCGTTGCAGGTGAACCCGTACTGGGTGCTGCCCTGGAACTGCGCCGCGGTGCAGGCCTGCGAGACATAGCACTCCTCGACCACCGCGCCCTCGGTGTACTGGCGCCCCCACGAGCTCAGCAGGGGCGAGTTCTTCCACAGCGCGGTCATCCCGTCCCGGTGCACCTGGTTGAACGCGTAGGCGAGGAAGTTCTCCACGTCGCCCGGGGTCAGCTGGAAGCCGGTGGTGGACGGCGGGTCGAAGCCGTCGATGTCGTCCAGCTCGACCGCGTCGAACCCCTTCCGCGCGCACATCGCGATCCGCGCGTCGAGCATCGGCTTGAGCTGGTCGAGCTGGCGGAAGTCGACCCACCGCTCCTCCGGGTACCCGTAGTACACCAGGCCGAGCGTGGCCGCCGGGAAGGCGCCGCCGTCCGGGGTCGCGTCCGGGCGGTAGTCCTCCCAGGCCAGGTCGAGGTAGCAGGCCGCCTTCGGGTGCGGCAGGGTACCGGCCTGCCAGGTGGTCTTGACCGCGGTGACCTCCGCCCTGGTGGTGAGGAAGCCGTCCAGGTCGTACAGGTCGACCGCGGCCGCGCCGGTTCGCTCAAGCGGGGTCACCCGGCCGATCTGCCAGTCCCAGGACATCGGCTGGCCGTCGGCGGCCAGGTGCTGCGGGTACCAGCAGTCGCCGCGGCACGCCACCGCGGCCGGCATCGGCGTCACCCGCCAGGAGAAACGGATGGTGGTAGCTCCGGCCCGGTCGGCGGTCCGCACGGCGACCTGGTGCGCTCCGGGCGCCAGCGTCCCGGTGGCGAATACCCGGCTGGGCGGCAGCGGGTGCCAGGAGCCGCTATCGACCCGGTACCGCTGGACGGCGGGGCCGTCGGCCGGGTTCGCGTGCGGCGCCGCCACCTGGAAGTTCTCCTCGTAAGAAGCGGTATCCGGCTCCGGGGTGCCGTTCACGAACGCGCTGGCAGGTGCCTTCCCGGCCGGGTAGGCGCCGACCGCCACGGCCGACAGCACGCTCACCGAGCGGCTGACGTCGGTGAAGTCGTTGGCCGAGCCGGGCGGCAGCACCACCTCGGTCGCGGTCTCGGTTAGCCGCAGCCGCCGGCCCGCGTCGGAGTGCCCGACCAGGTAGCAGCGGGCGGCGTACGGCATCGCGGTCGTGTCCGCGCCTGCCTTGCACCCGGTGCCGGCCGCCGAGCAGCTCTGCCAGGCGTAGGCGACCTCGAAGCTGACCAGCTTCCAGCCGGCCGGCAGCGCGGACGGGTGCCAGCTCAGGCCGGCCGCGGCCACGGTGAAGCCGTCCCTGAGGGGGCCGGACAGGCGCAGCGTCCCCTGGCGGGCCGGCCCGGTGACGCTGACCGCGGCCGGAGCTGTGCTGGCGGGGGCGTTACCGGCCGAGGATGGGCTGACCGGGGCGGCCAGGGCGGCCGGGGCCACGGTCCCGGCGGCGAGTGCGACCGCGACGGCGGCCAGCCCGGCGCGCGTCCGGCTGCTCATCGCAGCGCTGGTCATCGCAGTGCGGGGGGCAGCAGGTCCCGGTGGGCGGCGAGCAGCTCGTCGCACATCGCCACCGTCTGCGCGGTGGTCAGGGTGGCGGCGGTGTTCGGGTCGAGCAGCGCCGCCTGGTACACGTGGTCGCGCGAGCCGTCGAGCGCCGCCCGCACGGTCAGCTCCACCACGTTGAGGAAGGTCCGGTTGAGCGCGGCCAGCTGGGGCGGCAGCGCCCCGACCGGGACCGGCTTGGCGCCGCTCGCCCCGACCAGGCAGGGCACCTCGACGCAGCACTGGCCGGGCAGGCTGCTGATGAGGCCGCCATTGCGGATGTTCACGTGCAGCTCGCGCTCGGTCCCGGTCTCCAGCGAGTGGATGAACAGCGAGGCGAGCTCGTTCTCGGGCTCGGTCACCAGCGGCTCGTCCCCGGCCAGCTGGCGCTCGAGCGACGCCAGCTCACGCAGGTTCTCCTCCGACCGCTCCAGGTAGTCGCCGACGAAGATGCGGAACTGCTCGACCTGGTCGTCATGGCGCATGAACCAGGGCACGTACTCGGCCGAGTGCTCGCTGGACTCGGTCGGGAAGTAGCCGAACCGGCGGTAGATCTCCACCCGGACCCGGCGGCGCAGCTCGGGCGACGCCGCCACGACCTCGGCCAGCCGCGGGTACAGGGACTGCCCGTCCTGCTCGAAGCGCAGCACGAACGCCTGGTGGTTGAACCCGGCGGTGAGGAAGCGGACCCGGTCCGGGTCGGCCCCGACCAGGCCGGTGAGGAAGGCCTGGGTGTCGCGGACCGAGTGGCACAGCCCGAACACCCGGCTGAACCCGGTGCCCTCGTACACCGCCCAGGGCAGCATCGCCATCGGGTTGCTGTAGCTGAGCAGGTAGGCGTCCGGGCACTCGGCCAGCATGTCCTGCGCCAGGCTGACCACCACCGGGATGGTGCGCAGGCCACGGAAGATACCGCCGATGCCGAGGGTGTCGCCGATGGTCTGCCGCACCCCGTACCGGGCCGGGATGTCGAAGTCAGCCCGGGTGGCGGCGTACCCCCCGACCTGGACCTCGTTGATCACGTAGGCGGCGCCCGCCAGGGCCGCGCGCCGGTCGTCGGTCGCGGTCACCGTCGCGCCCGCCCCGGTCTGCTCCGAGATCCGGCGCACCAGCCGCTCGGCGTGGGCCAGCCGCTCGGCGCTGATGTCGTACAGCGCGAAGTGCACGCTGTCCCTCAGCTCCGGGTAACTGCACAGGTCAACGGCCACGTTCCGAGTGAATTCGACGCTGCCCGCACCGATGAAGGTCACCTTGATCACAGCTCGTTAGTGTTCCATGTGCGCCGATTTCTTGCAAGATATTGCAAAAAGCCGCAGAAGCCGTGCACAATGCTGCTCAATCAGTGGGCCGTTGGAGCATCTTCGAGCGGAGTGCGGCATGGCTATCGCAAGGCAGCACCGGCGTGGCACCGTGGCAGTGCTGACCGCCGCGCTCGCAGTGGGAGCAGGCGTCCTGGCCGGGTGCGGCACGGACGCGAACAGCGGCGGGTCTGCCACCGCCTCGTCCGGCAGCAGCACCATCCAGGTCTGGGAGGGCTACACCGACACCGAGGCCAAGGAGTTCGCGCACCTGGTCTCCGAGTACGAGGCGCAGCACCCCGGCCAGAAGGTCGACACGCTGTTCGTCAACAACGACGACACCCTGCAGAAGGTGCTCACCGCGGTCAAGGGCGGCAGCCCGCCCGACATCGCCTACCTCTACGGCTCCTGGGCGCCTCAGGTCGCCACGATCCCCCAGGTCGCCGACCTGACGCAGACAGTGCAGCAGTCAGGGGTCAACTGGAACGACTTCTACGTCGGCGAGCGCGACGTGGCCACCGTCAACGGCAAGGTGATCGGCATCCCGGCCCTGGTCGACAACCTGGCCGTGGTCTACAACAAGAAGCTGTTCGCCGCGGCCGGCCTGCCGGTGCCCGGCCCCAACTGGACCTGGCAGCAGTTCACGGCCGACGCGCAGAAGCTGACCAACGCGGCCACCAAGCAGTACGGCACCGCCTACGTCACCCCCGGCACCGAGGACACCGTGTGGCACTGGGAGGCGCTGCTGTGGGAGGCGGGCGGCGGCCTGCTGACGGCGGACAACAAGAAGGCGGCGTTCGACTCCGCGGCCGGGCTCGAGTCGCTGAACACGCTGCGCACGCTGGCGACCGACAAGTCGGTGTACCTCGACCCGACCGACAACGCCTACACCAACCTGTTCAACTCGGGCAAGATCGGGATGCTGGTCACCGGCCCGTGGGACCTGAACTCGTTCCCCGACGTGGACTACGGGGTGCAGGTCATGCCGTCCTACCCAGGGTCGGCGGCCGGCCACCAGACGATCTCCGGCCCGGACAACTGGGTGGTGTTCAACAACGGGAGCAGCCAGGAGAGCGCGGCCAAGCAGTTCCTGCTCTGGCTCACCGCTCCGGCCCAGGTCAAGGCGTTCTCACTAGCCACCGGCGACCTGCCGACGCGGACGTCGGTGGCGAACGCGGCTGGTTTCGGCGCCCAGATGAACAAGCTGCTGCCCGGGGCGGACACGTTCATCAGCAACCTGTCCGAGGTCAAGCAGGCCCGCCCGCAGATCGCCCAGTACTCGCAGATCTCCACCGTCCTCGGCAACATGGTCGTCTCCGTCCTGCTCGGCAAGTCCACCCCGCAGGCGGCGCTGACCTCCGCCGCCAGCCAGGTCAACACGGCCCTGGCGGGGAGCTGACCTTGGCCGCCAACTCGGTCGCCCGGCCCGGCCCGCGCCGGGCCGGGCGCACCGGACTGGTGCGCAAGGTACTGGACTCCGAGCAGTTCAACGGGTGGGCCTTCGTCACCCCCGGCGCCGTGATCATCCTGCTGTTCGGCGCGGCGCCGATCCTCTGGTCACTGGTCTTGTCGCTTCAGCGGTCAACGCTGCTCGGCTCGTCGAGCCCGTTCGCCGGGCTGGCCAACTACCGGTGGATGGTGCACGACCCGGTGGTCTCGCAGGCGATAGAGCACACGCTGGTCTACGCCGCGCTGTTCGTGCCGGGCACGATGGCGGTCGGCCTGCTGCTCGCGGTGGCGATGAACAGGAAGATCCGCGGCATCACGATCTACCGCACCGCCGCCTACGCGACGATGGCGATCTCCACCATCAGCGAGGCGGTCGTCTTCATGTGGCTGTTCGACCCCTCGTACGGGATCGTCAACTACGCCTTCAGCAAGGTCGGCCTGCCGCAGCAGCAGTTCCTCAACTCGCCGTCCGAGGCGCTCTACGTCATCGTGGCGATGACCGTCTGGGGGTGGACCGGCTTCGCGGTGGTGGTCTACCTGGCGGCGCTGCAGGGGGTGCCGCAGACGCTACTTGAGGCGGCCGCGATCGACGGCGCTGGCCCCTGGCGGACGTTCCGCCGGGTCACCCTGCCGCTGCTCAGCCCGGCCTCGCTGTTCCTGGCGGTGTGGCTGACGATCAACGCGCTGCAGCTCTTCGACGAGGTCTACCTGAGCACCCAGGGCGGTCCGCTCAACGCGACCACCGTGCTCGTCTACTACCTCTACGAGCAGGCCTTCGAGGGGACGTTCAACATCGGCTATGCGTCCGCCATCGCCTACTTCCTGTTCCTCGTCACCCTCGTGATCACCGCCCTCCAGTTCTGGCTGGGGCGCCGCTACACGTACTACCGCTCATGAGCGCGACATCGCCTCTCACCGGGGCCTTCGCCCGCGCTGACCGGCTGGCCGCGGCGGTCGGCCGGCTGCCAGGCCGGCGGCGCCGGCGGCTGCCGTTCAGCCCCTGGCACCTGGTGCTGATCCCGGCCACGATCGTGCTGCTGTTCCCGTTCGCGTGGCTGGTGGTCACCTCGCTGGAGACCACGTCGGAGTCGCTGCACTTCCCGCCGATCCTCGTACCGCACGTGATCAGGTTCGCCAACTACTCGGACGCGCTGTCGCAGGCGCCGTTCGTGCACTGGCTGGTCAACAGCGCGGTGGTGGCGGTGGGGACGGTACTGTGCAACCTGGTGCTGTGCACGCTGGCCGGGTACGCGTTCGCCCGGTTCCGGTTCCTCGGCCGCACCTTCCTGTTCGCGGTGATCCTGGCCACGCTGATGGTGCCGTTCCAGGTGACGATGATTCCCTGGTTCATCATCACCAAGTGGCTGGGCGTGCACCTGCTGGCCGGGGTGGGCATCAACACGATCGGCGCCCTCATCCTGCCCAACGCCGCCACCGGCTTCGGCATCTTCTTCATGCGGCAGTTCTTCCGCACGCTGCCGCTCGAGTACGAGGAGTCCGCCCGGGTGGACGGGGCCAGCAGGCTGACCGTGCTCCTCCGGATCGTGCTGCCGCTGGCCGCCCCGCCGCTCGCCACCCTGGCCGCGCTGACGTTCCTTGACTCCTGGAACAACTTCCTGTGGCCGCTGATCGCGGTCACCTCCACCGGCCAGATGACGCTGCCGCTGGGCCTGGCCACCTTCCAGGGGGCGCACGCGACCGACTGGCCGCTGCTGATGGCGGGAAACGTGATGAGCCTGGTGCCGATGCTGGCGGTCTTCCTCATCGCGCAGCGCTACTTCATCCGTTCGGTGGCCGCGACCGGGCTGGCCGGGACGTGAGCCGTGCGCGCCGGCCCCGGCCGGCGCGGACGACTCAGCAGCCGAAAACCCGGCAGCCGAGAACCCAGAAGAGGGGATTTACACATGGGCAAGGAGGCCTCGATGACGCATGAGCAGGTAGCAGCGGGCGGTCGCACCGAGCAGGAGATCGCCTCGCAGCCAGCCTGCTGGCGCCGGGCCGCCGAGCTGGCGCCCGCCGTGGCCAGCGCGCTGCCAGCCCCGGGAGAACGGGTCGCGGTAGTCGGCTGCGGCACCTCCTGGTTCATCGCCCAGTCTTACGCGGCCGCCCGGGAGCAGGCGGGCCAGGGCGAGACCGACGCTTATCCCGCGTCGGAGATGCCCCGCGGCCGGCACTACGACCGGCTGCTGCTGCTGTCCCGGTCCGGCACCACCACCGAAGTTCAGGAGCTAGCCGAACGGGTGCGCGGTACCACGCCCACCGTCGCGATCACCGCGGACGCGCAGACCCCGGTGGCGCTGGCGGCCGACCAGGTCATCGAGCTCGCCTTCGCGGACGAAGAGTCGGTGGTGCAGACCAGGTTCGCCACCACCGAGCTGGCCCTGCTGCGCGCGCACCTGGGCATCGACCTCGAGCCGTCGGCGGAAGCGGCGCAGCGGGTGCTGGCCGAGCCGGTGCCGCCCCCGCTGCTGGCCGCCCGCCAGTTCACCTTCCTCGGCACCGGCTGGACCTACGGGCTGGCCAACGAGGCGGCGCTCAAGCTGCGCGAGGCGGCGGTGGCGTGGACCGAGTCCTACCCGGCGATGGAGTACCGGCACGGCCCGGTCGCGATCACCGGTGAGGGCAGCGTCGTCTGGCTGCTCGGCCCGGCCCCGGCCGGGCTGCGCGAGGACATCGCCGCGGCCGGCGGCCTGCCCTGGGGCGGGGGCGGGGACGCGATGGCCGAGCTGGTCCGGGTGCACCTGCTCGCGCTGGCGGCGGCGCGGGCTCGCGGGCTCGACCCGGACCGGCCGCGGAACCTCACCCGGTCCGTCATCCTCGGGCCCGGCGGCCCGGGCGTGGTCCCGTGAGCCTGGGCGCCAAGATCCTGGTGGCCTGCCTCAACCCGGCCCTCGACATCACCCACGAGGTGCCCGAGGTCGACTGGGACGGGGTGAACCGGCCGACGGCGGTGCACGCCCGCCCCGGCGGCAAGGGGACGAACGTGGCCAGGACCCTGCACTCGTTCGGTATCCCCGTGCTGCTGCTTGGGCTGGCCGGCGGCGGCACCGGGACCGCGGTGGAGACCGGGCTGCGCCAGCTCGGGGTGCCGGTCGAGTTCACCCCGGTGGCGGGCGAGACCCGGCGGACCTTCACCGTGGTGGACGGGCGCGGCCGGGTCGCGCTCTTCAACGAGCCGGGCCCGGAAGTCAGCGCGGCCGAGTTCGCCCGGTTCTGGGTGGCCTACGCCGCTGCCCTGGCCGAGGCCGACGCGGTGGTGCTGTCCGGCAGCCTGCCGCGCGGGCTGCCGGCCGGCCAGCTCGCCGGGCTGATCACCCAGGCCGCCGCCGCGGGCGTGCCCGCGGTGCTCGACACCAGCGGCGACGCGCTGCGCGAGGGGATCGCGGCCGGCCCCGCCGTCGTCAAGCCCAACCTAGCCGAGCTCGAGGAACTGTCCGGCCGCGCGCTGACCGGGGCCGACGGCGAGGCCGAGCTGGCGGCGGTCAAGTCGGCCGCCGCCGCCCTGCGGGCGGACGGCGCCGGGGCGGTGGTGGTCACCCTCGGCCGCGCCGGGCTGCTGGCGGTGACCGCGGACGGCTGCTGGCGGGCGCGGCCGCCCGCCGCGCTGGCCGGCAACGCGACCGGCGCGGGCGACGCGGTGACCGCCGCCCTGGCGCACGGCCTGGTACTTGGCCGTCGCTGGGACGAGCGGCTGCGGCACGCGGCGGCGCTCGGCGCGGCCGCCGTCGCCGCGCCGGTGGCGGGCGAGTTCAGCCCGGACGCCTACGCGGCCGGGCTCGGCTCGGTCACCGTGCGACGAGAGACTGTGCAGCCGGAAGAGGGCAGCTCATGCCGCTAGCGGCGATGGAAGAGATCATCGGGCCGGCCCGGTCGGCCGGGCGCGGCGTCGGCGCGTTCAACGTCATCAGCCTTGAGCACGCGGAGGCGATCGTGGCCGGCGCCGAAGCGGCCCCGGCGCCGGCGGTGCTGCAGATCAGCGAGAACTGCGTCGCCTACCACGGGGCGCTGGCGCCGATCGCCCGCGCCTGCCAGGAGGTCGCGCGGCTGGCCACGGTGCCGGTGGCGGTGCACCTGGACCACGCCTCGGCCGTGCCGCTGGTGGAGACCGCGGCCGAGCTGGGCATCGGCTCGGTCATGTATGACGCGTCGCGGCTGCCGTACGCGGACAACGTCCGGGCCACCGCGGCGCTGGCCCGCTGGTGCCGCCAGCGCGGGGTCTGGCTGGAGGCCGAGCTGGGCGAGGTCGGCGGCAAGGACGGCGTGCACGCGCCGTCGGCCCGCACCGACCCGGCCGAGGCGGCCCGCTTCACCGCCGCGACCGGGGTCGACGCACTGGCGGTGGCGGTCGGCAGCTCGCACGCTATGCTGACCCGCGATGCCGCCCTCGACCTCGGCCTGATCGCCGCGATCCGGGGCGCGGTCAGCGTCCCCCTCGTGCTGCACGGCTCGTCCGGCGTTCCCGACCGGGACCTGACCGCGGCCGTCCAGGCCGGGATGACCAAGATCAACATCGCGACCCAGCTGAACAAGGTGTACACCACCGCCGTGCGGCGCACCTTGTCTGACCAGCCGGCCACGGTTGATCCTAGGAAGTACGGGGCAGCGGGACGCGACGCGGTCACACCAGAGGTGACCAGGCTGCTCCGGTTGCTCGGGGGAGGCACCTTGCTCAGTTCTGGAGGCACCGTTGAGCCGCTACCGCCGGTGGAATGACCTGCTTGAGCTGCTGGCGACCGCGGGTCAGCTTCAGGTCGACGACGCGGCCAATGCACTGAACGTGTCAGCCGCCACCATCCGCCGCGACTTCGACGAGCTGGCCGGGCAGCAGATGCTCACCCGGATCCGCGGTGGCGCGGTCGCCCAGGCGGTCAGCTACGACCTGCCGCTGCGCTACAAGACGGAACGCCACCCGTCGGAGAAGCAGCGCATCGGCCAGCTCGCGGCCGGCCTGGTGCGGGCGGGCCAGGTGGTGGGCCTGAACGGCGGCACCACCACCACCGAGACCGCGCGGGCGCTCGCCGTCCGCGCCGACCTCGGCCACGGCACGGCCGGCGAGGCCATCACGGTGGTGACCAACGCGCTCAACATCGCGACCGAGCTGGCGGTCCGCCAGCACATCAAGATCGTGGCCACCGGCGGGGTCGCCCGCCCCCAGTCCTACGAGCTGACCGGGCCGCTCGCCACCGGCGTGCTCGAGCAGGTCACGCTGGACGTGGCGATCCTCGGCGTGGACGGCATCGACGCGGTCGCGGGCGCGACCGCGCATCACGAGGGGGAGGCGAGCATCAACCAGCTCATGGCCCGGCAGGCCCGCACGGTGATCGTGGTCGCCGACAGCTCCAAGGCGGGCCGCCGCGCCTTCGCCCGGATCTGCGGCCCGGCCGACATCGACGTGCTGGTCACCGACACCGGCATCGCGCCCGAGGAGCTGAGCCTGCTGCAGGCGGCCGGGGTGGACGTTGTCCTCGCCTGACCGGTCCCTGCCTGACATCGACCTGCTGGTCATCGGCGACTGCAACCCGGACGTGCTGGTCCTCGGCGAGGACGTGACCCCGGCCTTCGGGCAGCAGGAGAAGCTGGTGGAACGGGTCGCCCTGGAGGTCGGCGGCTCGGCCTCGATCACCGCCGTCGCCGCCGCCCGGCTGGGCCTGCGGGTCGCGCTGGCCGCTGTGATCGGGGCCGACCCGGCCGGGGCGTTCATGCTCGGCCAGCTGGCCCGCGAGGGGGTGGACACCAGCGGGGTGCTGGTGCGGGATGACCTCGCGACCGGGATGACGGTGGCGCTGTCACGCGGCGGCGACCGCGCGATCCTGACCGCGCTCGGCGCGATCGACGCGCTGACCGCGGCCGACGTGCCGTCGGGGCTGCTCGCCCGGGCCCGGCACGTGCACGTGAGCTCCTACTTCCTGCTGGCCGGCTCGCTCGGCCCGGGCCTGGCAGGCCTGCTGGCGGCCGCCCGCGCGGCGGGCGCCGTCACCTCGCTCGACACCAACTGGGACCCGTCCGGCCGCTGGCGCGACCCGTACCTGCCCGCGGTGCTCGCCCAGGCCAGCCTGCTGCTGCCGAACGAGGCCGAGGCGCTCGCGCTGAGCGGCGCGGCCTCGCTTGACACCGCGGTGTCCTCGCTGGCGGGCGGGGGCTCGCGGCTGGTGGTCAAGCTCGGCCCGCGGGGCGCGCGGTGTGCTTCCCAGTCCGGGACGTGCCAGGTCAGCCTGCCGCCGGTGACGCCGGTGGACACCACCGGGGCAGGTGACTGCTTCAACGCCGGGCTGATCGCCGGGCTGCTGCAAGGCTGGCCGCTGCCGCGCGCGGCCGCGCTCGGCTGCGCCACCGGGGCACTGTCGACCGGGGCGCTTGGCGGCACCGCCGGGGCGCCCGGCCTGGCGGCCGCGGTCGCCCTGGCGGCGGACGCCGTTACCGGCTGCCCAGGAACGGGATGATCTGCGGCAGGTCGACCGTGCTGCGCATGCCGGGCGCGGCCGCGACGACGTACGGCACCGCGTTGACGGCCCGGTTGGCGGTGTAGCCGGGCGTCATCTCGCCCTCCTGGCCCTCCGGGATCGCGAACCGGATGTCCACGTCAAGCGGGGCGTCGCCGTCGATGGTGACGTTCCAGCCGTTGCCGCGCAGGTCCCAGTCCTGGTCCAGGTCGTCGGCGACGTACCAGGTGGCGATGAACGTCACCAGCGGCTGGCCGGCGTGCAGCCCGGTCACCGTCATCCGCAGGCCGGCCACCGTGCCCGCGGCCAGCGTGCCGGCCGCGATGGTGTGCTCCTTCGGGGTGACCGCGATCTCACCGGACCCGGTGACCGAGTCCAGCGGCTTGCCGATCGCCTCGGCCAGCAGCCGCAGCGACGGGCCGAACGAGTGCGCGCCGAAGGAGAAGAACGCCATCGGGAACTCTTCCGGCTTCTTGCCGAAGCCCATCAGGTCGAACAGCATCTCCGGCGAGTTGCGGGTGCCGGTGGCGGCGAACTCCCTGATCGTGATGCCGTCCACCTGGCGCTGGATCGATGCCAGCACCAGCGGGATCGCCTCGGTGATGAACCCGGGGCTGGACCCGGTGCTGTGGATGGAGGTGCCGCCCTTGACGCACGCCTCCTCGACCCGCTCCCGGTCGGCCGGCCCGAGGCTGCCCGGGTGGTAGAACTCACCGCAGGTGGAGACGATGTTGCTGCCGGCGGCGAGGATGGCGCACACCTGGTCCAAGTCGCAGACGGCGGGCATGTAGAGGACCGCGTCCGCGCCGAGGCCGATGATCTCGTCGGCGTCGTTGGTGGCCTTCACCCCGGTGGCCGGACGGCCCGCCAGCTCGCCCGCGTCCAGCCCGACCTTGCCCGGCGAGGTGACGTAAAGGCCCGCCAGGGTGAGGTCGGGGTGGTCGATGACGTGCCGCAGCGCGCGGCTGCCGACGTTGCCGGTCGCCCACTGCACGACCCGCAGCCCGGTCATGCCGCACCGCCAAGCACCGGGATGACTGGCGGCAGGTCGGCGCTGGTGCGGATGCCCGGCGGGGCCGCGACGACGTACGGCACCGCGTTGACAGCGGGGTTGGCGGTATAGCCAGGGGTCATCTCGCCCATCTGCCCTTCGGGGATCGAGAACTTGATGTCAACGTCGAGCGGGCAGTCGCCGCGGAGCTGAACCTGCCAGCCGTCCCACCCGGGGACGGTCCAGGCCGGCTCGGTGTGCTCGCTGCAGTACCAGGTGGCGATGCGGGTCATCAGCGGGCGGCCCTCATGCGTCCCGGTGATGACGGTCCGCTGAGCGGCCACCGTGCCCGCCTCAAGCGTGCCCGCCGCGATGGTGATCGGCACCGGGGTGACCGCTACCTCCCCGGTCGAGGTGACCGAGTCGAGCGGCAGGCCGACCGCGTCCGCCAGCACGCGCAGCGACGGGCCGGACAAGTGGGCCGCGTAGGCGAACCGCTCGGGCGGGAACTCCTCCGGCCGGTGGCCGAAGCCCATCAGGTCGAACAGCATCTCCGGCGAGTTGCGGCTGGCCAGGTCGGCGTACTCGTAAATGGTGATGCTGTCGAGCTGCCGCTGGATCGACGCCAGCACCAGCGGGACCGCCTCGGTGATGAACCCGGGGCTGGAGCCGGTGCTGTGGATGGAGGTGCCGCCCTTGGCGCAGGCTTCCTCGACCCGTTCCCGCTCGGCGGCCGGCAGGCTGCCCGGGTGGTGGAACTCCCCACGGGTGGTGACGATGTTGGTGCCGGAGCCGAGTATCGCGCAGATCTGGTCGTAGTCGCAGGTAGCGCCCATGTAGAGCACGCAGTCCGCGCCCAGGGCGAGGATCTCGTCGACGTCGTTGGTGGCCTTGACCCCGGTCGACGGCAGCCCGGCCAGCTGGCCTGCGTCCTGGCCGACCTTGCCCGGCGAGGTGACGTAGAGCCCCACCAGTTCCATCTCAGGGTGCTCGATGACATGCCGCAGCGAGCGGAGCCCGATGTTTCCCGTCGCCCACTGGACGACCCGCAGTGCGGTCATGACCACTTCTTCCCCTCGCGTGAGGCAGACCTCGGCTGACCTGACCGGTCTTGTCCGATCTAACGGTGAGCCAAAGCTGCCAGAGGAGGCAGCCACGGGCAATGACCGCTTCCCGGTCAACGGAACATGGCTCATGCCAGCCAGGTCAGGCCGGTGACCTGGCTGACCCTGAAGGACCGCGACACCGGGGTCCTGGACGGGCCGCCCATCCGGTACTGGATGGCGGGGGCGGATGAGTGGCGCGCAAGCGGCACCTGGCCGCCCGCCGGGGTCACGCACCGCGCGCTGGCGCTGCTCGCCGACGGCGTGCTGGCAGACGACGAGGGTCCGGCCGGCCAGCGGTCGCTGCTGGTGCTCGGGACGGGACTCGCCCGGTCGCGGCCGAGTGAGGCAGATCCGCCCGCGCGGCTTGACTGGACCAGCGCGGCGATTCCCGAGGCTCTCGACGTCAGCGGCGACATCGAGGTCGAGCTGCACGCCACCGCCACCGCCATCGACACCGCGTGGCTGGTCACCCTGCAGGACGTGGCCCCCAACGGCACCGTGGTCGGCGCCAACACGACCGCCCAGATCGACGACGCGGTCGCCTCGCTCGACATCGAGCTCACGGCCGACGAGCTCGCCGCCCTCGAACGGCCCTACACGCCCCGCTACGACTTCCAGTTCGTCTCCGACGAAGCTGAGCTGAAGAAGATCAGGGAGCAGATTCCGGGATACGCAAACGTCTAGCGAGCTTGCGCGTTGCTGCGGCGGTGCCGCAGCGCGTGCCAGATCGCCCGGGCGGCGAAGGCAAGCGGGAACACCACCAGCGTCGTCCAGTCGGCGCGGCCCAGGGCAAGTCCCAGGGCGAGCAAGAAGAACGACACCGACACCGGGAGGCTGGCCGACTCGGTGAAACTGCCCGCGCCCGGGTGTCCTGCCCGGCCCGCCCGTCTGGCCAGGGGTGCCGCCACGCTGGTGACCACCAGCCCGGCGGCGTAGCTGAGGAGCATCCACGCCACTGTCCAGGCGGCATCGTGGTGGGCTAGCCCCAGGGCCGCGAAGGCGGACGCTCCGAGCACGGGCAACGGTACCGACTCAGCGAAGCCGCCCAGGGCCGGGTGGCCCGCGCCGTGCGCGCGTCCGGCCAGTACCGCGGCCAAGGCAGCGATCACGATTCCGGCGGCGATCGGGTAGGACCACATGACGCACCGTCTCCAGGCCAGGTTCGGGAGGTTCAACCCATTATGGACGCGTGCGGGCCGCCTGGCAGCCAGGCGGCCCGCACGGCCTCGCGGTTAGACCGGATCAGAACTTGCCCGCCGCGACCTGCGCCAGCGTCACCCGGGAGACGTGGTAGTAGGTCGTCTGCGACGGCGAGCCGCCGCCGTAACCGGACTGGGCGACGGGGAAGCCGTCGCTGGCGTTGATGACCCACGACTCCAGGTAGCCCGGGTCCAGCTTGGGCCAGCTGTCCGTCAGCGTGAGGGTGGACTGGCCGGCCGTGGTGGTGTGCGTGACCTCGACGTTGGGCATCGTCGCCAGGATCTTCAGCACGCCCGCCCGCACCTGGGGGTTCTCCGGCGCCGCGGTCAGCGCGGTGGCGGAGTTCATCCAGATGAGGTTGTCGGTCTGCTCCTTTTTCTGTTCAGCGGTCAGCGGCTTCGGCGGCGTGTACGGCCTGCCCTGGGCCTTGTCGGCCGCCTTGATCTTCTCGATCTCGGCCTGCGAGGGACTCACCGAGTTCTTGGGGACGACTCCGCCGGGGTAGTTGGCCACCGACATCTTGGCCCGGGCGGTGGCGATGTCGTCCTTCGCCGCGATGAGCGCCGCCTCGATGGCCTGCTCGGTCTCGCCGCCGTCGGCCGTTTCCTTCTCGGCCACCGTCTGGGACAGCTCGCCCTTGTCGTTCCCCCAGAAGTAGGCGCCGCTGTCGGTGTACAGGTCGAGGCCGTTGGTCTGCACCGCGGCGCTGTTCGCCAGCCTGTTGCGGATCTCTAGCGTCGCGTTGCCCTTGAGCGGGACCTTCTTGGCCGTGATGTCGGCCGCCAGCCTGGTCAGCAGCGGGTTGCCCGCTGCCGAGGCCGTGCTAGCGGCAGGCGACGGGGTCGACGTCACCACCAGCGCCACCCCCACCGCCGCGGCGGCCAGGCCGGCGGCGCTGAAGCCCACCAGGCGGCCCCGGCCCCAGCGGGCCCGGCGGCGCGGCCCGCTCTTCGGCGCGTTCATGCTCTGCTCGATTCGTATCGCCGCCCGCAGCACGTCGTGGGCTTCCTCGTATGCGCCCGGACGGACCGATTTGGCCGCCTTGAGCCCGCTCAGCAGGTCCATCTCGTCAACCATCAGTAAGACTCCTTCACTGCTTTACCGTGTTCTGATCGGCCAGCAGGGTGGCCATCCCCGGCGCGTTCCGCAGCGCCGTGCGCGCCTCGTGCAGCTGGCGGCGCGCCGTCCCCGGCGGCAGCCCCAGTGCCCGCCCGGCGTCCGCGACCGTCAGGTCCTCCCACGCCACCAGGGTCAAGATCTCCTGCTGGGGCGTGCTGAGCAGCCTCAGGGCCTGCCGCAGCACTGTCGCCGCGTCGACTCGGCTGTCCACCGCGGACCACGGGTCCCACCCGGCCGCCATGCTGCTCATGTCGGCCACCGGATCCTCGGCCGGGCGCAGCCGCCAGTGCCGCCGCAGCGTGTTGTGCGCCACCCCGAACAGCCAGGGTCTCGCGTCCGGGAACGAGCGGTCGTAGCTGGCCCGGGACGCGAGCGCGGCCACCCATACCTCGCCCAGCAGGTCCTCAGCCACTTCCCGGCCGGCCCGCCGCGCGAGGTAGGCCCCCACGGCTGTCTCGTGCCGCCGGACCACCTCGACGAAGGCGTCGGCATTGCCGTCGAGCGACCGGGCGATCAGCTCTGAGTCATCCGGATCAGATGTCATGGCCCTCCTCGTGTCTGGATTGCCTTACACCTGGGTATTGCGGTTTACCGGGCTAAAGCGTTCGGTGCTGGTCAGCGCCGGAGGACGACGCCCAGTCCAACGAAGTCCACCCTGTGCACGGGCACGTGCGGCCTGAACGGTGCGCAACCAGGATGCAGGAGACGGTAGGGTAGAGGAACTGCGCTCGTAGCTCAACGGATAGAGCACTTGACTACGGATAGATGTTCGATCTACGGTGTGCTGACCTGCGAACTCTCTGATCACACGTTGACGGTGTGCGCCGAATCAAAGGCTTAAATATCAGGGGTTGCGGGCGCGAGTCTGGGGTTGTCCTCCGCTTCGGCTGAGGGGACAGAAACCCGATGAAACGACCTCCTTCCGGCAAGGGCGACGAGACGCCGTCGCGGCCGATCACCTTCCGCGCGGCCAGGGAACTTGGGCCGTTCGCGCTCGCGGAGCTATGGTGTGACCGCACCGCGTGGCCGATGGGAGAGCGGAGCCAGTACGACGAGTTGGCCGAACTCGCGGTCATGTCGGGGCTCGCTAAGTGGCTGCACATGTGGCAGCCGATCGCCATTCACGGCGCGATCCTCGCGGGCGCGCGTCTGGAGGCGGTAGCAGGTGCTCTCGGTGAGAGCGCAGAGACTGCCTTCACCCGGTGGCACGAATGGGCGCTCCAGCAGAGGGACTTCGTCATCAGTGGCAAGCCAGGTATCACGGCCGACGACTACGACGCGGTCGTCCACCACTTCGCTGCACTGGGGTTGAAGGCAGCCAGATAGTCGGAGGGCCGGAGGCACAGCCTCCGGCCCTCCGCGTCGAAGCAACAAGGGGTGCCTGCAGGGCGGCGTTACGTCGTCGGCAGCGACGCAGCACGGCAGGTCAGGATACAATTATCCCTGCGAGCCGTTTCCTGGGAATCCTGCCAAAGAATCGTGGAAAGCGACCCGGCGGCCACCGGCGGTCCCGACGGACCTACTACAGCCGGTGGCCGTACTTAAATCCCCGGCACCGCTCGCCTCCCCAGAATTGGGTGCCGGCCGCGCTGAGCGATCCGGACGATGCGAACAGCCTAGCGCATGCAGAGCGGACGAACCTCACCTTGTGGCCCGGACCGCCAGGGCTGCGCTGTTTGTTATGATCTTGTTACTTTATGCTCCCCTTGACCGATCAGATGATGCGGTGGCTCTTCAGCGGGACATAGGACCGGGCAGTTCGCAGCGGCGACTGCAGGGGTTGAGCGTGTAGTCAAGCGGAAACTGCGGCCTGATCTACTACACGAGACGTTGAACAGTCGACACGAGCTAAGAACACACAGAAACTTGCGCTCGGTAGAGACTGGGCTGCTGATCTCCATGGGAGCGCTGACATAGCTGCCGGGCTAGCAAGAAATCCCGCAGGCCTTAGATTCTGACATGCGGTCGTGGCAGCAGGTGACCGGAGCCGAGCGGCCAAAGCACGTGCGCAACTGCAGGATCTCCAGCAACACGAGATCCTCGCATGCTGACACGAGTCTCGTACATGCGCAATCTTGCGATCGGAAGGTCGGGGGCTGCATACTAGCTTGGTAGGTGTCAGAAAAACTGCCTGTGAGCAAGCACCGCTGGTGTTTCTGGTCCTCTTCATGTGCTGGCGAAGGCGCGGGGCGCGTTGAGGGGTCACTTCGTTGACTCCAGCTAGGCGTTTCTCGTGTCGCACGATAAAGTGAGCGCAGGACATGTACCGGCGACGTATAATTTTGATGATCCGGGTGGTAGGAGCCCGCAGGCAGACCAGACGTGCCTGACCCTGCAACTCGGAGGGATCGCTAGCTCAGTGATGCTGAGCTGTTCAGCGACCCAAGCAAGAGCCAGGACCTTGGAGAATGTCATGCCGGATCCCGAAATCGAAGCCATGAGCCGGGTGGTTGCTGCACTTGACAGTGACGGCCTTGACGATGATGCGCGCATGCGGGTGCTCCGCTGGGCGGGAGATCGGTATGGGTTGTCCATCACTCAGACCTCAGCCGTGAGGACGAGTGCACCCACGTCTGACGCCACCAGCGAAGAGAGGCCAGCGAAGGTCCCCGATGTTCGGGTGGCGAGTGAACCTGTCTACGAAGAGTTCGTAGACTTCTTCGATGCGGTTGATCCAAAATCCGACGTGGACAAGGCGTTGACCGCTGCCTACTGGCTTCAGGTCATCTCTAAGCAGCCTTCTTGGCAATCTCTGCGAGTGAACAACCTGCTGAAGGAGATGGGACACGGCGTCGCCAACGTGACCTCCGCCCTCAGGAGTGCGCAGCAACGCAAGCCGGCGTTGGTGAGGCAGGTGGCCAAGAGTGGCCGCGCCGCTCAGTCCTGGAAAACCTATAAGCTCACGACATCAGGCGTGTCACATGTCCGTCGGATGCTGGGCCTGCCCCAGGCCGTGCCTGCCGCCATGCAGGATCACGGCGACGACGAGGATTAATGCCAGATTTGAGAGTCGGCGTGGGTGACTGTCGGTTCTGGCGCACCACGTGGCCAGCCGCAACCTCGCCCGCCGTCAAGATCACTACTGGGTAGACCCAGGACGATCGGAGACCCCGCACCGATAACGGGCGAGGTCTCCGTATTTCTACGATTATTCGTTCACACCGCTTTTTTGAGCCGAGGACGGTTCCGGAGTTGAAGCATGTAGGCGCGAAGGGCGTGCTCGGCTCGGAGTGCACGCTCGTCGGGTGAAAGCGTGCCATCGGGGTCTACCTGCCGCTCGAATCGCTTGAGGAAAGCCTGGCGGGCCGGGCGGGTCCGGGCGCTTCGGTCGGCCGTGCGCGACCAGGAGATTTCCGCTGCGATCCTTGCCCGCACGTCCTTAGCCACAGAGCAACGCCGCCGCCCGGCTGAGATCCGTAGTGCAGGTGCACGCGATCGGCCGTTTGTGCCCCTTACGTGCAGACACGAGCGAGGCCTGCACTTGCACTCTGCACTCCCGGCTACGGTCCGTCATCGAGCGGCCCGCCAGTATCCACGGATCATCTGGACCGCCAGGCCATCGGCCGCGAGCTGCTGTAGCCGGTAGAAGACCCATCGCCGACTCATCCCGGTGGCGGCAATGATCTCGCGGACGGGGAGGCCTTCTGGCGGGGCGGCGGCGAGCACGGCCAACAGGGCTTCATCGGGACTCGGCTCGTCCGCGCCTTGCGCTTCCACCGTGTCGGCCGCGTCTTCCCATAGCGGGGGAGTCGATTCGTCAGAAAGTCCGCCAGGGGTGACGAGGTGCCACGGCAGCGGCTCCGTCGGAACGCGACCGAGGTCGGGTGCGCCGCGCGATACCTCGTCCAGTTGCGGTCGGCGCGGCCCGTAGTAGGTGGTGATCCGAGCTACGTCGTCATCGGCGACGAGGTAGGCCCGGGCGCGCTTGGGGGTGGTGTGCTCGGGTGCGGAGACGAGGAACTTGCCGGGGGCGTTGAGGGTGTGGGCGTGCCATCCGGCGCTGAGCATGCCCTGGCCGAGGACCAGGTCCACGTCTTTGCGCTCCCGGACGCGGAAGCAGATCCTCGTGTCCATCTGCGAGCGGACCGCCCCCTGTCCCATTGCTTTCTGGGTGGGCCGCTGGGTGGCGGCTATGAGGGTAACGGCGACGGCGCGGCCGAGGCGGGTGATGGCGTCGGTGTCGCTCATGGCGTCGGGTGCCTCGTCGGTGAGTTCGGCGTACTCGTCCACGATGATCACCAGCGCGGGCATGTCCGGGGACGGTTCCCAGACGCGCCGGCCGGTTGATGCCATCCAGGCGGCGCGGGCGTGCAGGATCGCGACCGCGTCGGCGAGCAGTTCGGCTGCTTCTTGCGGGGTGGTGGCGAGCCGGTCGATGCAGGGGGCCCAGGGGCCGAGTTCCATGCCGTTCTTGAGGTCGATGGCCCAGATGACCGCGTCGTCGCAGGCGGCCAGGGTGGCCATGAGGACGTTGAGGCCGCCGCTCTTGCCTGACCCGGTGGTGCCGGCGAACAGGGCGTGGCGGCGGAGGAAGGACACGCGGCACTGCTCGGCGTCCTCGAACGGGCCCAGGTCTACCGGCTCGGTGATGGACCGGGCCGAGGGGCCGGGCCAGCGGATCGCCTCAGCGTGCGGGTCGTGGTCCAGTACCCGTAGTTCGCAGCGGTTGGCCTTGCCGTCGCCGGTTGGGTAGACGCGGACCGCGCCCCGGTAGGTGCCGAGCGCTGATTCGATCGCCGGGATCCTGGCGGTCACGTCGGTGATGGTCTGCCCGCGGGCCAGGCGGAGGCGTGCTCGCCACCCCCACAGGTCCACGCTTGCGGACTGGACCTTGGAGCCAGGCAGGCCTATGGATTTGGAGATGTCTGGCCAGGCGGCGATGGCGCGCTGTACCCGGGCGCGGGCGCGGCGGCGGCGGTGCGCCCACCAGGGCACCGCCAGGACCAGCGCGCCGATGCACAGCGCCTGCGGCAGCGGGTCCGTGAACGGGCCGAGCACCGCGGCGGCCGCGAGCCACCCGCCGGCCAGCAGGACGACGGCAGCGGCGTAGACGCGCTCAGCCAGCCGGGTCAGGCCGACCCGGCCGCCGAGCGTGAACAGCGCGGTCGCGGCCAGGTCGAAGACGGCGAGCAGGAGCGCCCACCAGCCGGGGTGCTCGGCGTGGAGCCATGTCCCGGCCGCGAGGGTCGTGCCTACCAGGGCGGCGGGCGCGACCTCGGAGCGGTACCGCCATGTGAGCCGGGCGAGCAGCAGAGCGGCGGGGGCGGGGAAGGGGCTGTCGATGACGACGATGGGCTGCAGGCCAGCGCGGCGGGCGCGGCGGGTCTGCCTGCGTATCTGCCGGTAGCTCATGCGGTCCGCCTCGTCCTGGCAGGGATGGTGTCTGCGTCGAGTTCATCGCGCAGGAAGCCCAGCGGGTCGCACTCGCCTTCAGCGCCGGCCGCGAGGGTCGCGCGGATGGCGGCGAGGAGGTTCGCGCGGTTCAGCCGCACCGCCTCGAGTTCCGCCCGTGCCCGGTCAAGGTCGGCGAGCGCGGCCGGCAGGTCGGCCAGCGCGCCGTCGATCAGCCCGAAGACGCCGACGAGAGTTGGCGTGACCGCCGCGAAGCCGGCGATGATGTCGCGGGCCACGTCGTTGCGGGTCGCGATCTCGTAACGGCTGCCGGGGTTCACTGGCCCCCCTCCCGGTTGCTGGCGGCGGCCTGGGCGAGACGCCCGGCCGCCAGCCGGGCGAACTCTGGTGACAGGTCGATGCCGGTGAACCGGCGGCCGAGCTGGAGCGCGGCCAGCCCGGTGGTGCCGCTGCCGGCGAACATGTCGAGGACCAGCCCGCCGGGCTTGCAGCCGGCGGCGATGCACCTCAGCGGGAGGTCGATCGGGTAGGCGGCGAAGTGCGGCCCCCGGTACGGGCGGGTGGGGATCGACCACACGTCGCCGGGGTTGCGCCCGTTGGGGTGTCGGCGGTCATGGCGCCGCATCGCGTAGCGCTGTGAGCCGGTGACCTCGGGCGTACCCGACCTGTACTTCGGCGGCCGGGTAGGGCTACCCGCCCTACTCGGGGGGCGGGCAGGGGTCTCGCGGCGGCTATCCGCCGCGTGGGGTACGCGGATCGGGTCCAGGTCGAACCAGTACCCCGGCTGCTTGGCCAGCAGGAACAGCAGCTCGTGGCGGCAGTTGAGCCGGTCGCGCACCGATTCCGGCATCGCGTTGGGCTTGTGCCAGACGATCGCGTTGCGGAGGATCCAGCCGTCCTCCTGCAGGGCGATCGCCACGCGCCAGGGCAGGCCGAGCAGGTTCTTCGCAGTCAGCCTAGTTGTCTGGTGGGTGGTCAGGTGGCTGCCGAGGTAGGCGTGCAGTCCGGTCGCCCCGCCGCCGCTGACGGAGTAGGAGTCGCCGAGGTTGAGCCAGCACGTCCCGTCATCGGCCAGCACCCGCCGTACCTCGCGGAACACCTCCCGCATCGTTTCGACGTAGGCGGCGGGGGTGTCCTCGTGCCCGTACTGGCCGGCGACGCCGTAGTCGCGCTTGCCCCAGTAGGGCGGGCTGGTCACGATGCAGTTCGCTGACCCCGCGGGCATCGACGCGAGGACTGACCGGGCGTCGCCGGCGTAGATGGCCCACTGCTCGCCTTCGGCGAGCGGGCCCGGGCGGCTGTTGGTGTCGGTCATCGCCGGTCAGCCCCTTCCGCCGGAGAGCCAGAGCTGCGCCTGGTGGACCAAACTGGAGATCAGGGTGCGGATCTCCGGGGCGGCCCCGGTGGAGGCGAGCAGGAAGCCCAGGACCAGGCACACGACCGCGTGCCAGGCCCGCAGCCCGGTGTGCCGGTAGGCGACGTAGACGATGATCACCATGAGGGTGAGCAGGGGAATCGAGACGGTCATCTCACATCACCTCTTCCGGTCACGGGCGGAGCGGTTCGGGGACTTACGGGAGCGCCAGGACTTGCGTCGCAGCCAGCGGGACCAGGCACGGCACTTGTCGCAGTCGGGCTCGGTGCAGTGCCGGGCGGTCACGATCACGACGGCGGTGAGGTCAGCGGCGCGGGTCACCGGCGCTCACCCCCGTCGCCGGGGACTTCACAGCCCCGGGAGCCGGTCAGCAGCCGGCGGGTGAAGGCCTCGACCCGGCCGGCCGGGCGCCCGGTGAGCCGCTTGCCGCGCTCTCCGCGGTGGATGCCGACTACGACCAGGAGCAGGCCGACGGTGAAGAGCCCGCCGGCGAGGGCGATGCAGCCGAGGATGAGGTGCAGGGCCATCGCTACTCGCCCTCCTTGCTGTGATCGGCGCGGGCGGCTAGGGGAATGGCGACCGCGCGGTACTGGACCGGGCCGAACCGGCGGGCCGCGGCGTAGTGGGCGGTCGGGGTGTCGTCGTCGCGGCTGGCGGTCACGCCGATGTGCCCGGCGATCAGGTCGATTTCCGCGAACATCTCCGCGTCGGTCCCCCGGGGCGGGAAGACGAGCACGTCGGCCCAGCGAGGGGCGGGAACCTGCGGGCTCTGGGTGAGGAAATCCGCGAGTTCGCGTAGCCCTGCGATAAGCCGCTCACGTTCCCCAGAATTTGCGTAGTAGTTCATCCGGCATCACCACTTTCGTTTCTCGGTTGCTTGCAATTGAGAAACTAGGTCGCCAGAGATGCCCGCCCCAATAACACGATGAGATATCACAGTGAGATATGGGAGCTAATGCCGATGCAATTAACACGGTCGCGAGCTGATTTCAATCTCACGCTGATATCTCACCGTGAGATACAGGCAGTTTGACCCCTGCCTAATTTGTGGTTAACTGGGGAAGGCGCAGGTTATCGGCCCGCGCTAAGTAAGCGTGCGCAGCGACCAAGGGAAACGGAAGCACACGCCATGAACGCGGCCATACCGGCGCGCCCGCGCGCCGTCAGCGCGCCCCGCACCGGGCGCGAGCAGCAGGCATCATGACAACCTCCGACGCCATGAGTGAGGCCGAGACCCTCGCCACCCTGAAACAAGCATGCGAAGCCGCCAGGCTCAGCGCGGACGGAGCGAGGCTGCTCCGGCTCGGCTCCAACGCGGTGTACCGCCTGGCAGAGCCAGTCGTGGCCAGGATCGCCCGCCCCGAGGCCGACAACACCCCCGCGCGGCGTCTGATCGGCGTGGCCCGGTGGCTCGAATCAGCCGGCTACCCCGCCGTGCGCTCCCTTGCTTTTGAACAGCCGCTCATCGTGGCTGGTCACGCGGTCACCTTCTGGGAGGCGGTACCCGATAGCGACAGGTACGCCACTATCGACCAGGTGGCAGAGGTCATCGCGAGGCTCCACAAGATGACCGCCCCCGGCGAGCTGGAGTTGCCGCTCCTCGCACCGTTCAGCAATGCCGGGCAGCGCATAGCGGCGAGCCGGTGGCTAACCGAGGATGACCGCGTTTGGATGACAAGCGAGCTGGCAAGGCTTCAAGCCGCTTACGCGGGGCTGGACTTCGAGTTGCCGCAAGGAGTGATCCACGGCGACGCCAACATCGGGAACGTCCTGCAGGACGACTACGGCAACCCGGTAGTGATCGACCTGGACGACTTCACCACCGGGCCCCGCGAATGGGACCTCATCCTAACTGCCATCTATTATGACCGTTTCGGGTGGCACACTGACGAAGAATATGAAACGTTCACCCGCATCTACGGCTATGACCTGCTGCAATGGCCGGGCTATCCAGTGTTGGCCGAGGTCCGGGAATTCATTATGGTTACCTGGATTATCCTTAAAGCAGATGAGAGCGAACGGACCTCAGTAGAGGCTCGCAAGCGCGTTACTGCGCTCCGCACCGGGCGGAGCCGCAAAGACTGGGACCCGTTCTAAGCGGGATTTTGATCCGTTCGGGAGGTGGTCCGCCTCAAAGGAGAACCCGGCTCAAGCATGATGAACGCCTTGCGGATTCAATGGCAACGGTGATTTCACTAGAGATCCTTATGTGATATAATAAACATAACAGCTAAAGAACGGAGAAAAGACATGGCAATCGATGTCAACAGTTTTGGTACCAATTACGGTTTGGAGTTCGAGACATTCCAGGTTGGGGTGCGGCGCATCAGGCTGGCTGTGGCGAACGGCGAGCCGGAATTCGACCATTCACGAGAATATAATTCGATCACAGGTAACCCCTTGCTTTGCCCCTTGGATAGTGGCGAGTGGGCTCTAGTCACATCCGAGGGCGTGATTCGCTTCAAGGCAGATAGCGGCGCGGATGCGGTTGATCACGCGAAGCGCTCGCTTGTTGCTATCGAATAAATAATCACTTATCCACTTCGGCAGGCTGGGAGCAGGGCTTGAGTCAAGCCCTGCTCCCAGCCTGAATTTGATCTGTGCGCGAGGCGATCCGCCAGAGCCGCGAACTGTTGGCCTGCTCGTGGAACTCGCCGACCGCGCCGCTGGCCCCTGCCGGAAGACGCTGGGCGAATTCGCGCAGGTAGCTCACGCACCGGGCCGAGCGGAGTTGATCGCCCGACGCTATCGCCTCGAGCGCGACGTTGCATGCCTGCTCGGCGTCGCCGCCCGCGAGGTGAGCGTCAGCGAGCACAAGTGATACGAAGAAGTCGCTGCGGCCGAAGGCGATCTCAGAGGCTTTGGCGCTGCTGTCGGCGTACTGGACGGCATCGGAGGCTCGGCCGAGGTCGCGCATGCAGTGCCCGAACTCGGCTGACAGCTCGGACTCGTCAAAGTACCGAATCCAGGCCGGGGCGTCGTCGGGGTTGCCGCGCTCGAACTCCGTCACGCTTGCGGACAGCGCGCGGGAGCAAGCCGTGGCGTCTCCGAGCCGGGCGAGTGCTCGCGCTTCCATCGCGTGAAAGTGCGCGGTCAGCGTGGGCGGCGATAGAGATCGGGTCCCGGCCAGCGCGGCGCGGGCGAGGTTGGCTGCGTCGGTGTACCGGCCGGCGAAGGTGGCCTGGTGGCTCATAGCATCGAGGATGCTCGCGCCGAGCAGCCGGTCATTTCCGCTCTGGGCTAGTGACAGCGCCTGGGCGAAGTACCCCTGGGCGAGCGCGCTCGTCGGGGCGCTGTCGTAGGTCATCCACGCCGCGAGCAGGGTCGCCTCAGCGACGGCGGAGAATAGCTCTCGGCCCACGGGCTCGGTGTACCGGCCGCGCAGGAGCCGGCCCGTATCGACGTTCAGGTACTGGACCAGGGACTCGCGTGCGTGTCCCCCGCCGAAGCGGTTGTCGAGTTCGGCGAACATGTCCACGGTGGCCCGGAAGCGGATCACGTCGCCCGCGCCGATGCGCACGCCGCTGGCAGACTCGTCGGCTGGCGGGCGGCCGGGATCGACAAGCCACCGCAGAGACGCGTCAGTCCACAGGCCCGGGTCGAACTGGCCGCGCTGGAGCGCGCTCGCGTCCGCCAGGTCTGCCTGCCAGAGTGCCGACAGGTTGTCGGTGGCCTGGGTTACGTCCTGCGGGTATGCATACATGGCGCTCATGTGCGGATCGGTTGGCCCGGTGGAGGCGCTGTCGTCCGCAGCTAGCCCGAGTGCCCGGCGGCCGGCCGTGGGGATGCCGAGTCCGTCGGCGAACTTCTGGAACGTGCTGGCGGCCTTGGGCTCGCGCTTGCGCCTCATCCACTCGCTGAGCCGGCCCTGGGGGAAGCCGGTCAGGGCAGAGATCTGCCCTTGGGTGACGCCGGCGGAGCCGAGGGCGGCAATGACCGCGCCGAGGTCGCGCCTGGCGCATGCGTCTAGCACTTCCGGGCGCGCGCAGACGCGCTCCACGATTGTCCGCACGTCAGCGGAGCTGACAGCCATTAGCGCGCCCGTTTCCCTTGGTCGCTCGCCTAACGTCTGATCAGTGTGCGCCGCATCTCACACTATGAAGTGATACGGGCACAATCAGCCCGCGGTTCGATCCAGCCTCAAAAGGGCCGGGCTACCTGCCCTCGCCCGGGGCTGGGTGGGCGACGAAGGTGCCGCGCCCGTGCAGCACGATCAGCCAGCCCTCGCCGGCCAGCTGCTCCTTGGCCCGCCGGATCACGTCGCGGCTCACGCCGTACTGCTCTGCCATGTCGAGTTCGCTCGGCAGCCGCGCGTCGACGGCCAGCTTGCCGGAGCGGATGTCGCCGAGGACGTCGTCGTAGACCTGCTGCCAGAGCAGCCGGGGGGCGCGGTGGCTGATGCGGGCTCGCTTGTCGGGCAGGGTCATAGGTGATCATCGTCCCATGTCCCCTGACCTGCGTTAATGTCGCCTACATATGCCAACGTTGCCTACATCTGCATACCTCGTGTAGGCTCACGCTTGTCCGGCAGGGTCGTTCGGCCGCCTAGCGCCCGTTTCCCGCGGCCCTGCCGGGCACCTGCAGCAGCCAGGGAGTCAGCCCCGATGAGCGGCACGAGTAACCCCGTCCGGTACTTCGGGCACCAGGTACGCAAGGCACGGCTGGCGAAAGAGTGGTCGCTGGCCGAGTTCGGCCAGCGGATCGGCTACAGCCGCGGCGCGATATCCCGCGTGGAGACCGGCGTCCGCGCGCCTACCGAGATGTTCGCGCAGATGTGCGACCGCGCGTTCCCCGAGCGCGATAACTGGTTCAGCGACTTCTACGCCGAGTCCCGCGCATGGATCGCCACCCCGCCGTGGTTCCGCAGCTGGGTGGAGCACGAGCAGCGCGCGGCAAGCTTGCGCATCTGGCAGCTCGGCGTCTTGTCCGGGCTGCTTCAAACCGAGGACTACGCCCGGGCCATCCTCTCCATGAACCCCGGCGTCACCGACGAGCAGGTCGCCGCGCGCCTGTCGGCCCGGCTCGACCGCCAGGCGCTGCTCACCCGCGAGGACCCGCCGAGTGTCTGGTTCCTGGTAGACGAGGCCGCCCTGCGGCGCTGCGTCAAGTCACCGGGGGTCATGGCCGGTCAGCTCGCGCACCTGCTCGGCGCGGCCCGCTTCCCCAACGTCACGGTCCAGGTGGTGCCGAATTCCGAGCACGCCGGCCTGCTCGGCGGGTTCGCCATCGCCGAGCGCGCCGCCTACGTGGAAACCGCCGTCGCCGGCCAGGTATTCGAGGACCGCGAAATCATCGACAACCTGCTCGTCCGCTTCGATACGCTCAGGAACGAGGCACTCCGAAAGTCGGAGTCACTGAAGCTGATAGAGCGGATGTGCGAGGAATGGACAGCGACTGGCGCAAGAGCAGCCACTCAGGCGACAACGGCGGAGAATGCGTAGAAGTCGCCACCGCCGGAATCGTCATCGTCCGCGACACCACCGACCGCAACGGCCCCACCCTCGCCTTCTCCGCCAGTTCCTGGCGCGACTTCATCGCGGCCCTCAGCTAAGTTCCCTGTTGCCAAACGCGCTACCCGGTTTCCGTTAAGCGCCCTTCGCCTTCCGGGGCGTAATCCCGGCCGTGCAGGCTGCCAGAACGCAGGCACGGAAGGGGACGCGAAACCATGCTGGCCAATGAGGCGAAGACACCAAGGCCGCCCGCGGCGACCGCCGCCGGAACCGCAACAGCGGTAGCAGCAGAGGCCACCGTTCTGGCCTCGTTCGTTCTGGTCGGCGACCCCGGGCAGGCGGGCATCGCCCGTCACCTGCTTCGGGCAGCCCTGGAGTACCACGGGCTCGGCCGCTACACGGCCGACGCTCAGGGTGTCGCCTCAGAACTGTTCTCCAACGCGGTCCAGCACGCCAGCCCGGGGCCGGCCGACATGATCTCCCTGACCCTCGCCCTGATGAAAGTCCCCGGCCGGGACGATGCGGTCGGGGTGGTGGTGTCGGACTCCTCCCCCGTCCCCCCGGTCAAGCGCAGGCCCCGAGCCGACAGCGTGCACGGCCGGGGACTGCAGATCGTCGAGGCGCTATCGGCCTACTGGGGGTGGCGGCCCCGCGGCGCCGGCAAAGACGTGTACGCAATCCTCGCCGGGAAGGCATGACCGGCCATGACCACCATCGTGGGGGAAAGGCCCCTGAAGCGCGGCCGGCGTAAAGGCGGCACCGACCTGTCCCAGGGGCAGGCCGGTGCCGTCGGAGCCAACATCCGCGCCCTGCGGATCGACCGCGGATGGACACAAGCCGACCTCGGCCGGCTCATGGGCTGGCCAACCCCCTCCACCGTCTGCGCCGCAGAGGGGCGCCGCGACGGACGGCAGCGCGGCTTCACCAGGGACGAGGTGAAACGCCTCGCCGAGATATTCGGCGTCAAGCCGCGCCGGCTCACCACCCGCTGCGCCCAATGCTGGGGCTCACCTCCGCCCGGCTTCGCCTGCCTCACCTGCGGAGCACGCCGATAACGCTACGCACCCGCAGGCCTTCCATCCCTCCCCGTATTTAGACGCATCCCTTGATTCGCGACAGGGGACCAAGGATCTTATGTAGAGGGACCTGTCCCCAGCCACTTGGCGATTTCGGTAACTGCCTCGGGCCAGTCGGCACTTGCGGGGAACCGTTGGGTATGGTCGCGGAATTGGTAGTAGCGATTTCCGTGAAGATCAACGAATCTGATGACGGGCTCTGCGTCAATACGCGTGTCAACCAATGCTCTAAATATGTAGTATCTACGCTGGGCGTCGGCGATAGGCGGATCTCCGGTGAAACCAGTACTGGTCATACCTCTTCCGCCGTTAAGTTCCCAACTGATTTGCGCATCTACCTGCTTAACTGGGTAGGTCAAGGGCACGCTGACTACGATCCTACGGTTATATTTAGGATCCTGGCTCGCCTCCATCGTCACGAGAACCTGTCGAGCCTCGGTATCCTGGCGTGCAAGCTGATCCGATGTGAGCTGTTGTTTTCCTTCGCTTGAATTTCGTGATTCTCCAGGCGAATCAGCGCTTGCGGTCAATCCAGAAGGCTTCTCATCTCCACCATTCCCTTGGCCGGTGCTCCCAGGTGGCGCAGTTCGATTCGGAAAACGTCCCGCACGTAGCCAGTCATTTCCGGAGCGGACAACGTCGCAGCCAGCGTCGCTAAGCCGGCCCGCGAGATCATTTAGAGGCTCTACGCCTGAACCGCTGAGGCGGACGTAGTGTCGGCCAGCAAGGTCGCTTGGAAGTTCTTGGTCTCCAAGGACGACGATGATTGTTCGAGTGGGATGAGTTATCAGAGCCATCCCGGCTTCAATCAAGACGTTTGGTCTTGCTTGAAGCCGCCTTGGGGCAGGGGCAGGCTCGTTTGCGATGACATATTCGTCAGGTGTGAAGAATGCAACAACCGCTTGAACATCGCGGAGCGTCCTGTCGAGAACCTCGCCAATGAATGGGCTGGCGCTGCCGCTGGCATGTATTAGCTGGGTCCATTCAAGTGGTTCCAGACCAATCGCTCGGAGCCAAGAAAACAAGGCATCGTTGGCCTCTTTATCATGGCCGTAGATGACCATGACAGACTTCCGGTTTTGAGCAAAATTCTTAGTCCCGGCCGAATCGGGAATAGGCCCTGTCCCTGGTGGCCCGCTAATGAACTGATCAGTCACATCGCGACCCTCTTTCGTCACGTACCAGCGATCAGGGGTGACCGATAGTACGGGGTTTCTCTGGCGACTTGCGCGGATTTTCGGTAGCAACTGATCAGATGTCTCAGAAGTCTCCATAATGTGGATTTGGTTGACTTCGGCCCATGACAGGACCTGGCCGTCAATGAAGATGTCGCGCCCTACACGCCGAGGCCCAGCGATGTGTTCTTCGATCCAGTCGGCGTCTTTGTCGAGCGCGAGCGCATCACGGGTGGAATGCTGGCGGCCATTGGGGGTAATCCTGACGTGGTAAGGCATGGCTGAATCTTAGAACGACTTGCCTAGACGCGTTAACTCTTAGATGCGGTCGCCTGGACTAAGCCGAGCATGTGCGTTATGCGCCCGAGCGATCCCCCGAGCCTCGGTGTACTCACGCACCATGTCGTACGTCTTCCACCCCGTGATGTGCATGAGGTCATCGGTAGACCCGCCCGCCGCGAGCCAGCTGTCGGCGAACGAGCGCCGGAAGCGGTGCGGGTGGACGTTCTGAATTCCCGCCTGCTCGCCCCGCCGCCCCACCATGTCGCGGATACCGGAGTTCGTCATGCGCGCCGTGTTGTGCCCTTGGACGCCAAGCCAGAACCACGGAGACGACGCCTGGGGGTGCCTGGCGCGTGCCCGGATGTACTTGTCCAGGGCGGCGGCTGCCTTCTTGCCGATCGGTACCCAGGTCTCGTCTCCGCCCTTGAGGCGGATGCGGAGACGGCGCTGGGCAAGGAACACGTCGTTCCTGTCGTCCACGTCGGGGTCGTAGCGGAGGTCGGCCAGGCCGGATACCCGTAGCCCGGTGTCGATGAACGTCCGCATGATCGCGGTGTCGCGCCGGTCAGCGAAGCTTGCGCCCGAGCACGTCTTGAGCAGCTGCACTAGCTCCTCGTCGGTGAAGAACGCCTTGGCCTTTTTGGTCACCTTCGGCGCCTCGACCCGGTCCATCGGGTTGGGATTCTCGCGCTCGCCCTCGCTGGCGAGCCAGCCGAAGAACACGCGGATGTTCCGGAAGTGGTGCGCTGCGGAAGCAGGCGACGTGCGCTGCTCCTCGTGCAGCAGGTAGGCGCGGATGTGCGGTGCGTCTACGCCTTCGACGTCGGCGGGCATGTCGTGCTCCGCCAGGAACTTGCAGAGCCACCGGGCTGAGTCGGTGTAACCGCGGACGGTCTGCGGGCTCTTGGCGGCGGCATCGAGCGCGAGCTGCCATGAGGCGATGAAGGTGGAGAGCGGCGGGCCGGATGCGGCCGCCTTGGCGCGTCGGGCGCGAGCGCGGCGCGCTTCGCGCATGCTGGTCACGGAAACGTCGGCGTCGGATGACATGGGTTCCTCCCGGTCACCGGTGCGAACCGCGCCCGCCATGCCCTACCCTTGATAGGTACCGCATGGCCCGTGCTGGGCGACGAATCAAACGCTCAATCCACGCTGTGCTTATGTGGTAACGTATCACATACCTGCATATCCGCAGGTAGGACAACTCAAGACTTGCGCTCGTAGCTCAACGGATAGAGCACTTGACTACGGATCAAGAGGTTGGGGGTTCGAGTCCCTCCGAGCGCGCTCGTTTGAGACAGCGACGCCTAAGGCCCTGACCAGCAACCTACTGGTCAGGGCCTTAGGCGTTGACGGGGATCAGCTGCCGCTCTTGGCCTCTGATTCGGGGGAGTGCAGCAGTCTAGTGCGCTGCGAGGCAGGCCCGGCTATTTAGAATACGGCGCTCGACGCCATGGCCGCGCGGACGTGATCAGGGATGCCAGCGTGACCTGACGTTCGTGTGTGGTGATGACGCCCGCGGTCAGGTCCACATCAGGCCAGCGGAGTCCGCAGACTCCGGCACGCTACAAGCCGTGCAGCATCAGTCGCGGTCGCGTTGACCGCGAAGCGGTACCGCTTCTTGCTGTTCGCCGCAAATCGCCTTAGATATGGCCTACCTGGTCGGATTGCCGTCTGACTGCCCAGACGCCGATCCCGGGGCGTACTGCCGCGTCAGCGCTTCCATCTCCTGCCGGAGCTTGTCGTCGGCCCGTTCGCGGAAGAACTGAACGCCGAGGGCGATCGGGATGATGAACACGAGGGAGGTGAGAAAGATCATGCCTCCCCGGTAAAAGAGCATCAGGTATAGCCCGTACGCGACAAAGGCCGTGCCCACGGCCGCGCGCGTCACGCGCTGCTTCAGTTCGTGCTTGCGCCTGTCGCACGCCATGAGGAGCAGCCCGCCGCCGGTGATGACGAGGAGCAGCACGTAGAGGTTAAGCAACTTGGCCCCAAGGACGCGTTGGTGATCGTTCCACTGTCGGATTCCTGATATTTGACTACGCGCCGCGAGTGAAAATGTTCAGTTTCCGTCATCGCAGTCAAATCGTGATGGTTTGCCGGTATGTGAGCGGCTGCCTCATCCGGGCAGATGCCAGGCCGCTGACGAGACGCAGAAGTTCGAAAAGTAAAGCGGCGTTTGAGCCGGACATCTACCCTGAGAAGGGGGTTAGGTGGGACGTTTTGGTGGTCAACGTCACCACTGTCCCTCGGCGGCCCACGAAGACACTGGGCAGTGATCATCCGACGGGGGGAAGACGTGCGGATTGAGTGCGTGGGCGGCGGTCCAGGCGGCCTTTACCTGGCAATACTCCTCAAGCTGCGCGACCCCGGGCATGAGGTGACCGTCTATGAGCGCGGTACGCCGGGCGCGATCTCCGGCTTGGGGGTTACCTTCCGGGCTACCCTCCTGGCGCAAGTGCGGGGTCAGCACCGCGGGCTGGCCGATGAAATTGAGGCGGCCGCAGTCTGCTGGCGCGGCCAGGCCGTTCATGTTCGCGGCCAGCGGGTCAAAGCTCCGAGCGAAGAGTCCTACACCATCAGCAGGCTGCGGCTGGTTGAGATCCTCACCGGCCGCGCGGCGGCCCTCGGGGTGCGGGTAGTGCACGGTACCGAGGTTGCCAGCCTGGAGCAGCTGCACCCGGCCGCGGACCTCATCGTGGCGGCCGATGGCGTGAACAGCACGGTTCGGCAGCTGAGCGGAGGATTCGAGACGCACAGGACGCCGGCCGCCAACAAGTACATCTGGCTTGGCAGCGACCACGTTTTCGGCCCGCTGCACTACTTCTTCACCGAGACCGAGCACGGCTGGGTGTGGGCGCACGCTTACAGCATCGACACCGAGACGAGCACCTTCGCCGTCGAGTGCTCACCGCAGACGTTCCGCGCCCTGGGCTTCGACCGAATGACCACAGGCGAGGCAATCCCGGTAATCGAAAGCATATTTAAAGAATACCTGTACGGAAGCCAGCTCACCGGCGATCTCGGGGATGGCACCATCGCCCGGTGGAGCAACTTCAGGACGCTCAGCAACGAGCACTGGTACGCGGGCAACGTCGTGCTGCTCGGCGACAGCGCGCACACCACGCACTTCTCGACCGGCAAGGGCACGACGCTAGCGCTGCAGGATGCGGCCTGCCTGGCCGGCCAGCTGAGCCGTCAGGCTGATCTCGAGTCGGCGCTGAAGGCTTACGAGCTGCAGCGGAAGCAGGACCTGGCGGGGGACGTGGTCGAGGCCTACTGGAGCGCCCGCTGGTTCGACAGCCTGGACCGCTATATCGGCCTCGAGCCGGAGAAGTTCGGGGCGCTGCTCTTCGGGCGGACTTCGCCCCTGGTCGCCGTGCTGCCGCCCCGCTTTTACCACCTGATCCGCCCGGTGGCGCAGAAAGTGCAGCTCGCCGGGCGGGCGCGGGCGGCGGTGAAGGGGCTGCTCAGCCGGCGACGGGTTGCGCGGACGCTGCCTTAAGGCAGCCGCAGGGCCAGCAGGGCGGTGTCGTCGCTGGCCCAGCCGCCGTGGCGGCGGGCCAGCGTGTCCGCTATGTACGCGGTGGTGGCGGTGGCGTCCATGCCCCGGGTCTCGGCCAGCGTGCGGT
>Ga0265338_10001511_pt1 | contig 37595 bp, 36 predicted proteins | sample 42126metaG_FD_193579 | JGI IMG/M metagenome (GOLD analysis project Ga0265338, IMG submission 193579) | Rhizosphere microbial communities from Carex aquatilis grown in University of Washington, Seatle, WA, United States - 4-21-26 metaG | ecosystem: Host-associated > Plants > Roots > Rhizosphere... | reverse complement strand
AGGACCTGATCTTCCTGCTATCGACTTCGCCGGGCTCGATCTTTCTGACTCTCCGTCACCCTTCGGATCATGGCAAACGCCGCTATCCGGAGAGTACGATTGAAACGCTTTTGGGTAAGGTGAGTGAAGTATTGACTCCGCCGCGCGCTCCGGCCGCTGTTCCGCCGCCGCCTCCGGCACCGCCACCCAAGAAAAAGAAGTCTGGTCCCTTTATCGATCTATAGGATAGGTGCCCATGAAGTCCTGGCGTCGATTGCAAATTACGATGTTGGCCGCGGCCCTTTTGATAGCCGCATCGCCGGCGCATGCGCAAGATGATGATGACGACACTGGAAAGCTGGACCGCACGGCCAAGCGAACCGGGTATTTAAATTTATCAGTCGGCGTCTACGACGACGAAAAGATGGAGGACCTGCCGTCAAAGCCCGATCTCGACGGTACCTTCCGCAAGTTCACCCGCATTCAGTGGAATCCCGAGACGAAAACCATGCGCTTCAATCCGAAAGCAGTCGGTGTGGGAACGTTGGTCATCAAAGATCCGAAGACGGGTGACGTGCTCGCCGAGTATACGGTCGATGTCCGCAAAACCGATCTGCAGAAGACCGCGCGCGAGATGCAGTCCCTGCTAATGGGAATCGAAGGCATTCAAGTTAAGGTTTTAAACAATAAGGTGGTAGTCGACGGACAGATCCTGCTCCCGAACGACATGAAGCGCATTCACTCGGTCGTCAAACAGTATATGCCGCAGGCGACGTCGCTCGTGACTCTGAGCCCGATCGCCGCGAATAAGATCGCGCAATTTATTGAACGCAAGATCGCCAATCCGGAGATTCGCGTCAACGCGGTGAACGGAAAGTTCATCCTCGAGGGCTTTGCGAATACGCGCGAGGAAAAAGACAAAGCCGAAATCGTGGCCAAGATGTATGTTCCCGACGTTATCGTCGACGAAGCCGTGTCTGACAAGAAAGTGTTGGAGCGCAAAGTGGACGTTGTGATCAACTTGATCGCCGTGCGCCCGCCGCCTGAAGGTGAGCCCAGCAAAATCGTGCAGATGGTCGTACACTACGTGGAACTCGAGAAAGACTACTCGAAGTCATTCCGCTTCCAGTGGATGCCCGATATTGACGACGGTTCCGGTATTACCTTCCAGACCGGCCAACAGCAGTCGACCGGCGGTTTGACGACCGCGATCACGGGAACGATCAAGAATCTGCTTCCGAAATTGAATTGGGCGAAAGAGCACGGCTTCGCGCGCGTGCTGCAGAGCTCGAGCGTAATCGTGGAAGACGGCAAAGCCGGCGTAATCAACTCGATCACGCGCTTGCCATACCAAGTGGTCAACGCTCAAGGCCAACCGTCGACGAATTTTGAGGAAACCGGTATCCGCACGAACATCACGCCGCAAATCATGGGTCAGCGCTCAGACAGCGTTAAACTGGCGATGAACTTCGCCGTGAAGAGTCTAATCTCGTACTCGTCGCAGGGCCCGTTGACGGCTTCGCGCGAGATCCAGACCACGCTCCACGTACGCAGCGGTCAGAGTGCTGCCGTCGGCGGTCTGATTACCAATGACAGCGGTACGAACTATAACAAGCTCCCTGCTAACGTTTCCGCGAATCCCTTGATCTCGCTGTATGCGTCTAAGGACTTTCGTCGGAACCAGAGCCAGTTCGTGGTGTTCGTAACGCCGCTAATTAAGAGCTCGGCAAGCGCCGGCTCCGATAAAATCAAGAAAAAGTTCCGCCTAGACCAAAACTAAAAGGTTCCATCTTCTTTTTTTGCGCCACGGTGGGCCGATCCGGCTCCCGGACCTACATTTAGGCCTGCAAATTCCGATATGTAGACTGGAGGTCTGCATTTGGCGATCCATGAAAGTTCTTTCCTAATTGCGGTCATTGGCGGAAAGGGAGGCGTCGGCAAATCTGTTTTTGCCGCAAACCTAGCGCACGCCTTCGTTAAAGAGATGAAGCAAAAAACGCTGCTCATCGACTGCGATCCCAAAAGCTGCGGTGACCAGAACTTCATTACGGGCATTCGTCCGAACAAGACGGTCATGGATCTCGCGAGCTTCAGCGGCGCGATTACCGCCAGCGCGATTCCGCAACTGGTGACGATGCATGCGAGCGGCCTGGGCTTCATCGGCGCCGTGCTAGGACCCGATCAAGTTTTCAACGTGCAAATCGATTTGCTCCGCAAACAGATCTCGTCGCTCAGCCAACACTTTAAATACATCATCATCGATTTAGGCAGCGAGACCGAGGCCCTGCAGATGGGAATCATCGACGATGCGACGGTCATCCTTGCCGTGGCAACGCCCGAAGTTCTCGTCGTCAACCAAACCCGCCGCATGATCAACGATTTGCTCTCGGCTTCGGTGCCGGGAACTTTTATCCAAGTTGTATTGAACAAAGTGAACCGCTCCGGCCTCGATGGCAATGCCATCAGCCAGAGCTTGCGCCTGCCGATCCTCGGCGCGATTCCGCAGGACGATGCTTCGGCCATCTCCGCGTTGCAACGTTCGATGCCATTCGTGCTCTCGAATCCTGCGAGCCCGGCTTCGAGCGCGTGCCACGAAATCGTGCGTAAGCTCACCGGCGGCGTCTTACAAAAATTGAAAACCGCCTCGCGTCCAAAAGTGACAAGCGTGCAGAAAGCCGGTGAGACGGCGGCTGCCGCGGGACCCGACACTTCCGGCTTGCCCAGTATGATGGCGCAGCGGAAAACGGGCCGCAAGCGCGAGATCAGTCCTCTGACCTTGCTCAAGATGCAAGTGCACAGCGGATTGATTAAAGAAATGGATTTGAAAAAAGACATCATGAACTCGGAAGGCGATGTTAATAAAGCGCGCGAGCTCAAAAACCGCACACAGAAAACGATATCCGAGCTCGTCGACCGTCTGTCGCCGGGAATGACCCGCGAAGACCGCACGCGCGTGATCAAAGAGACTCTCGATGAGGCGCTCGGCCTCGGTCCGCTCGAAGAATTGCTCGCCGATCCGAACGTCACAGAGATCATGGTCAACGGCGCCGACATGATCTACATCGAGAAAGCCGGTAAGCTGATTCTCTCGAACGTAACGTTTACGAGTAACCTGCAGCTGCGCAACGTGATCGAGCGTATCGTGTCGCCTCTCGGCCGCCGCATCGATGAACGTTCGCCGCTCGTCGACGCCCGTTTGCCCGACGGCTCTCGCGTGAACGCGATCATCGAGCCGCTCAGCATCGACGGCCCGGCGGTGACCATTCGTAAATTTCCGTCGAAGCGGATCACCGATGCCGATCTCGTCGAAAGATTCGGAGCCATGACCCGGCCGATGATGGACTTCATGCGCATTTGCGTGGAGCAAGGTTTGAACATTATTATCTCGGGCGGTACCGGTTCCGGTAAAACAACTCTGCTCAACGTGCTGTCGGGATTTATTCCCGTCGACGAGCGTATCGTCACCGTCGAAGACGCGGCCGAGTTGCAGCTCAAACAAGAACACGTGGTGCGCCTCGAAACGCGCCCCGCGAACTTGGAAGGCGCGGGTGAAATCACGATCCGCGACTTGATCAAGAACGCCTTGCGTATGCGTCCGAACCGCATCGTGGTCGGTGAGTGCCGCGACGGCGCGGCGCTCGACATGTTGGCGGCGATGAACACCGGCCACGACGGATCCATGACCACGGTCCACGCGAATATGCCGCGGGAAGCGATCGCGCGTCTTGAAACCCTGTGCTTAATGGCCGGAATGGATCTTCCGGCAAAAGCGATCCGCGAACAGATCGCGGGCGCCGTCGATTTGATCATCCAGATTTCGCGTATGAGTGACCACAGCCGTAAATGCATCAGCATCACCGAAGTGGTGGGCATGCAGGGCGATACCGTGACACTGCAAGAGGTTTTCCGCTTTAAAGAAGAAGGCTTCGATAAAAACCGTAAGGTCGTCGGGCAGTTCCAGGCACTCGGCTTGATTCCGACTTTCATTGAGGAGTTCGAGCAAAAAGGCGTGGCCGTGCCGCGCAACTTGTTCATGTCTTCGGAGAGCGCGACACTCAAGCCGCAGGCGAAGGCCACGGGTCCGACGCCGCCGTCGGTTCCGCGCATTCAGACGGGCCCGCCCAAGAAGACGGGGAGCTAACCGATGAGTTTTCTAATTGGTAACGAAACGATTTTTATTCCGCTGTTCGGTATTACCGTTTTCATCATGTCGTATTTCTGCGCGGACTTTGTGATCGATTTCCTCCACCGCAAAAGTCTCGGCAGCCGCGAAGAAGTGCTGCACTTAATGGATCAAATGTTTATCGATACCGACCGCAAACGCGTGACGATGCTTATGCTCGGCGGAAGCTTCGGCATCGGCTTCGTCGCGTTTCTTGCCGTGTGGCCGCACTATGGCTTGGGCGTCGTTCTGGGCAGTGCACTTTGTTATCTCGGCTGGGTCGCGCCAAAAATCATCATGAAGAGTCTCTTCGAGCGCCGCTGCAACCGTCTCTGCGACCAGATGGTCGACGGCATGACAATCATGGCGAACGGAATTAAGGCCGGCCAGAGCTTAACGCAGTCGATGGAACGCGTGGTGGAAAACATCACCGGTCCGCTGTCGCAGGAATTCAGCCTTGTGCTCAACAAAGTCCGTCTCGGTATGTCGGTCGAAGACTCGCTCAACGAATTCGGCGAGCGTATCCCGCGCCAGGATGTCCAGATGTTCGTGACCTCCGTGAATATCTTAAAAGAGACAGGCGGCAACTTGGCGGAGACCTTCCAGACGATTACAACCACCGTGCGCGAACGGCAAAAGGTCGAGAAGAAGATCCAAGCTTTGACCGCTCAGGGAACGATGCAGGCAATCATCATTTCGCTCGTTCCGTTTCTTTTGCTCGCGATGTTTTTAGTGCTCGATCCCAACTATGTAATGCCGCTGTTCACCAAGCCTTTGGGATGGGTGGCCCTGGCCCTAATGCTGATCCTTCAAACAATAGGCTTAATCGTCATGAAAAAGATTGTTACCATCAAAGTATAGACTCGAGGAACACGAATGAAACGGCTACTTCTAGGTCTGCTCCTTGTCCTCCCCGCAACCAGCTTTGCGATTGTGGATATGAAAAGTGCGAACTACTCGGAAGGGTGGACCGACTTGATTGTTCCTGGCGTCGGGTACGATCTGCGCATCAATCGCACGTACAACAGCCGCTCGCTCTTCAATGGCTTGTTCGGCTTCGGCTGGTGCTCCGATTACGAAACTAAAATCGAAGTTACTCCCGAGAGTTATCTGCGCCTCACCGAGTGTGGCGGCGGTATGGAAATTAATTTCACTACGAAAAATTTCGCGCCTGCGAAAATCGACAATACGATTCGCGCAATCATTGAGGAAATTAGAAAGCGCCGTCCGGATTTGAAACAAGACTATCTAGTGAACCTCGAGAAAGAACTCAAGACCAACGATTTCATGCGCGACGAATTCGGCCGCCGCTTTAACCTCAAAGGTAAGGTCGAAGACGGCGTTCAATATTTCGCCAACGGCCGCGAGGCCGAGAACATCACGCTCAAAGGCAATCAGTACAAACGTACCCTCTCCGACGGCACCTACCAGCTGTTCGACGCGGCCACGGGCCATCTGACTCACATGTACGACAAGAACCAGAATTACTTGAAGATCATGTGGGACAAAGACGTGATCTCGAGCGTGTCCGACAATCTCGGCCGCAAACTCAGCTTTAAGTACAATCCGAACACTAAGAAGATCGCCGAGATCGTGGGCCCGAACGGGCTTTCCACGCATTACAAGCTGTCAGGCGAAGATCTGATCGAAGTCGTCGATTCAAAAAATCAGCGCTATCGTTACGGGTACGATGACGTACACAATCTGAAGCGCATCGATTATCCCGACAACACGTACAAAGCGCTGACCTATAACAAAGACAAAGACTGGGTGACTTCGTTCCGTAACCGCAAGGGTTGTGTCGAGACCTACGAATATCAGGTGAGCAAAGACGATCCGAAAAATCACTTTTGGTCGAACGTGGTCAAGAAGTGCGGCGAAAAGACGACCAACACATCTAAGTACGAATTCTTCCACCGCCCGCGTCCCGATGGCACCGGCGTGTACCTCTATCGTGTGCGCACGGAAAACAACAACAACGTCACAGACATCGTTTACCACGAAGTCTTCGGCAAGCCGATCAGCATCGTGCGCGACGGCGTCCGCACGGACTACACGTATTACGACAATGGCTTTGTAAAAAGCAAAAAAGAGAGCGGCCGCCTGATGGCCTTCGAGTACAGAAATTCGTGCAACAAAGTTTCCCAGGTCACGACGAATTTCTATGAAGACGCCGCCGATCCGGGCAATAAGAGCGCCCGCAAGCCTACTCAGGCCAACCGCACCGAGCGTTTAGTGAAGACGACAAAAACCCAATTCACGTACGAAGCCGGAAAATGCAATCTGCTGACTGCGCAAAACTCGGAAGGGCAAGTCGTTAAACTGCAGTACGACACTCAGGGCCGCATCTCTGAAATCGAAGATCAGAGCAAGAAGTTCGTGAAGATCAAATACGAATCGAAGTTCGGTAAACCCGCCATCGTCTCACGGCCCGGCCTCGGTACGATTCAAGTCACTTATCGAACCGACGGCGAGATTCAAAAGGTCGAAAGCAAAGAAGGCCCGAATGTGGCCGTGCAGGTTGCGGGCATTTTCAATAACCTCCTTGATATCATCGCTCCTGCAACCGGCGAGACCACGCTATGAGGCTGATCCTGGCGGGCCTTCTCTTTTTGGGCCTGAAGACCGCGGCTGAAACGCTCGCGGAGCCAGACACACAAACGCAGGCCAAGGTCGGCGTGGTGGAAGAGGTCTGCGGCGGGGACTGCAATAAGACGCATACGCCGCCTCCTTTGACCCAGCCTGTGAAGGCCAAATACAAGGAGAGCGTGGATACGATCAATCAGATCGACCGCGAGGTTAAGAAACCCGAAGAGATCGAGAAGTCCAAGGCGAAGCACGAAGAGCCTATTGGGGCTTAAGGTGTCTCAGTATGAAACACTCCAGAAGGCTAACAGGTGTTTAATTTTAAGACGGATGGGCCGCGTAGCCCCTATTTAAGTGGTTTCTGGCCCCGGCATGGTCTTCGCTTTAGCTTCTAATGAAGACCTTAGCTCTAAAGAGGAGTTTATATATGAAGTTCGCAACCGCTCTTTTAATTGCCGGCATGTTTGTCGGTATTTCAGCTCACGCCGACGACGGCGCTGCCCCCTGCCTGAATCGCACCAATCAAGAGTTTCAGCACAACGAAGCTGCTGACACCAATTTGATTGACCGTATCAGCGGTAACATCCAAACGCCGAAATCGAATCCGCCTCCGGCTTCTTCGACCACAGGCGCTGTTCGCGACGGTAATTAATCGTCCGCAGAATCTTTAGAGCTATGCAATAGGGAGGACTCTCGCTTAATGCGGACGTCCTCCTTTTTGTTTTTATTCACATTCTTGTGAATCATGTCAGTGACCTTATGAGAGAGATCATGAGTCACGCGCGCGGCCCCGCGGGCCACCTCAGACAACGGAACATTGAGACCGGAAGCCTGCACGAAGCTGATCGCGTGGGTCTCGAGCGAACGGTTGCCGACTTGGATTTGCATCACCAGCACGATGGCCAGGGTCAAAATAAAAGTCTTCACGAAGAAAAAGATATCCATCATACGTCCGCCTCCTTGGACTTGAGTTGCGAAGCCGCACGCACTGCCTTGAGCACGTCCTCGGCTTTAAATGGTTTGACGACGTAATTGCAGCAACCGGCATCCAGCGCGCGCATGACCATGCTGTTCTGGTCGACGGTGGAGCAAGCGACGACTTTTACGTTCGGTGAATGTTTCAAAATCTCGGATGTGGCTTCAATGCCGCTTTTTCTGGGCATCACTATATCCATGAGGACCACGTCCGGCTGCACCTCGGAAACCAAGCTGACAGCCTCTTCCCCGTCCTGGGCCTCACCGACGACGGTGATTTCGGTGCTCGAAAAAATATGCTTGAGCACTTCCCGGATGAACGGGGCGTCATCCACAATAACTAGTTTAATACCCATGCTTCATATTATAATGTCCCCACATCCATGTCTTTTAAAGAATCACTCCTCACGACCTTGTCTCAGCTCCAGGGCGGCTCCGCATACTGTGCGATCGTCGGGCTTTTGCTCGTCTGTGGTCTAGGTGTTCCGGTACCGGAGGACATTACGCTGATTAGCGCCGGAATTTTGGCCTCACCGGCAGTCGGCTCGATCAAGCTGTGGGGTGCGATGATCGCGGGTTTCATCGGGGTGATGATCGGCGACGCCTTCTTGTATAATCTCGGACGCATTTACGGCCGTAAGGCCTTCAGCTTGCCCATCATCCGCACCCTCATGACTCCGCGGAGGATCGCGCTCGCGGAGCGCAAGATCATCCGCAATGCGCATTTCATTTGTTTCACGGCGCGCTTTCTTCCTGGCCTGCGCTCCGCGGTTTTTCTTACCTCGGGCATTATGGGCGTGCGGCCACTCACGTTCTACACTCTCGATGGCGCGGCGGCGATGATTAGCGTGCCTGTGTGGGTGTTCGTCGGTCACTGGGTGGGAGAGAATCTCGACATGGCGATGAAAATTGCAGAACGGATTCAACTTTCGTTTGCGCTTGCTGTCCTCACGCTGATTGCCGCCTACATCGGCTTTCGCCGCTGGCGCAAGAACCGCCGCGCGCAGCGCCTGATGTTCTACATGGACTCCAAATACGCCGCGAAATAGTCAGAATTCTAAACAAATCTATAAAGATTTCAGCCGTCTATTTTTCGGGCTCGCGACTTGGTATACAGGTCGAAATTCACACGGAGTTCCGATGAAACCCCAGCTTCTCGCACTCGCACTCGCTCTCGCCCTGACCGGCGGATTTGTCCATGCCGATCAGGCGCCCGTCACGCGCGCCCGTATCACCTTTAACCAAACCATCAAAACGGGTGGGTCCAAGAATTCTGAGAGCCAATACGAATTCGTGGTCAACGCTTTGAACGGAAACAAGAACTGCACGTTCTCGATTCAAACAGGCAAGCCCGAGTTCGAGTTTAAGGCGGGAACGGTCATCGATTTTGACTACGGCCACTCTCCAGGCGCCATCGGCGGCGTTTACGGCAGCGACCGTGAACTCATTGTGAGCGGCGGTTGGGCGCCGAGCCCCGGCTTCTATACGACCGAGCTGGTGGTCAGTATGCTTTATTACAGTGGCGTCGACGCAAACAATAAGGTCATCGAGACCGAGGACTATCAGCCGGTTTCAGTCGGCGGGCACTGCTCCATCGTCAATAAATCCATCATCTCGGGCATATTCACCGGACCGATTCGTTCACGTTTGGAAATTCCGAATGAAGCGGGCTTGATCAAGATGATGTCGCCCTATGTGACGATCGAATACTTCCGCGAGTAACTCAGGATCCCCAGCGGAATCCGAAATAAAAAATCGCGAGACTGTTGGTGACACTCACGCCCGTAGGCGCAACACCTGTCTTAGGATCGGTGGGAGTTGCGGTGCCGCTGAACAGATCGCGCTCCACCGAGTATTCGCCTCTCCAGAAGATCTGATTGCGCCGATCCAGCGTCCATTGTCCGCCTAGAGATAAACTCACGGCATTCGAATCGACCTTGGTACCCGAACGCGCGCTCACGTTTGTGTCTTGTTCCGAATGATGCTGGGAAGGACGGATGTTGAACTCAAATGTGCGCGCATAAGTTGTACTCGTGGGCAAGATGCCTTCGAGCGTGAAGCTGAGGCCTGAGGTCTTTGTGCCCACCATGCTCGTCGCATCTTTGGAAATCTTGGTGCCGGCATCGTGATAGTCGATGCCCCAACTCAGCGTCGCCGATTTGCGTGAGTACCCAAAATGACGGCGGAAGCGCACGCCGGCTTCGAACTCCTGTTCACTTAACGCGACCATGTCCACGCCGTCGCGCACGCTCGCGCCGACCGACGTGAAGTACTTCGATTGAATTCCAAAAAATGGCGTCAGCCATAAATTCATGCCGAGGCCCAGACCCGGGCCGTCGCTGTGATAATTGCGGAATGAATAATTGCTCGACGAACCGTCATAAAAGTAGGCCGGCGCCAAAGTGATCTGCACGATGTTCGCGCGCGGATCCTCGGGGTGAATCGACCGCTTGGCTTCATCGATATCGCCGTCGTTGCCGCCAAGGATTAACTCTTTCACCTGAACCGTAACGGAAGGCTTTTCGTCCATGGGTGCAGCGGCCGAGGGAGAGGAAGGAGCCGGAGGTGAGGGCGGAGCCGGAGGCTGAGTTTGAACTGAATCTGAGGCTGATACGGATGCTGATTCGGTTTTCGAAGTTTTAGTTCCACCAGAAGCCTTCGGCACCGGCGAAGGGATATACGTGCCCGGCTTTTCATCACCATCATCATCAGAAGCGTCTTCCTCTTTCTTGCTTTCGGGCGTCCGCACTTTGTAGCGCGAGCCATCGAGTTTGGGCGTCGTCGCGTGACTCGGACGGAGGAGGATGGCGCTGGACGAATCCATCTGGGCCCAGGCGGCGGTCGCCGGCCCGAAAAATATGCACAGACTTAGTACCTGAATCCATCGCCCAATCATATTGTTTTATTCGGCTTTTGGCTGGCCAGACTTTATGCCAATTGACCGGAAAGTCCGAGCTCTGCACACTGAAAAGGGGAGAATTCCCAATGCTTTGCAAAGTCATTCGACGGTTTCCTACAACCTTGGCGGCAAGCCTGCTGCTCATCTCGTTTTCTTACAGGACCTTGGCCCAGGCCCCTGCGGAATCGCATAACGCGGCTTCGTACCATAGCGACGTGGATGATTTGCTCACGATTGAGAAAGTGACCGTTCTTCCGTTCACCGATAACTTGCAGGGAATTTACTCGCGCCCCATCGAGCAGCATTTCATCTCGCTCGTCGACCAAATGCACCGCTGGGATTACCTGACGGCGACGACCAGCGGGCCGATTCTCTCTCCCGAAGAACTTGAGGAAGATCCTGCAAAAGCCAAATCGGTGAGTCAGGGCATGGGTGTCGACGCCTTCTTCGCCGGCCGCATCGTCAAAGGGCCGAATGGAATCAACGTTCATATTTCGCTCTTCCTCACCAAAGACGGGAAACTGCTCTCGCAGGCCATCCTCAAAGATTACAAGCAATTCAATCTCGCCGACGTCAAAGAGCAGACTGCGCGCCTTCTCAGCGAAATCGTATCGCGTCTTCCTTACTCGGGCCGTGTGCTCAGCCGCGACGGGAACCGCGTGACGGTGAATCTCGGCAGCAAAGACGGCTTGCAAGTGGGACAGTTGCTCAGCGTGATCCAAATCATTCAAGCCAAGCGCCATCCCAAATTTAATTTCCTGATCAGTACCGAAAAAGAAATATTCGGCCGCCTTAAAGTTCTGAAGGTGGACGACACGCTCAGTTTTGCCACCGTCATCACCGAAAAAGAAAAAGGCGCGATCCAAAAAAACAGCAAAATCGGCCCGCTCGATTTCGTCGTGTACAACGACAACGCCAGCCTCTCCCTCAATAACAAGCCGGAAGACAATTTGGGCCAAACGGACAACGGCAAAATCGCCTTCGGCAAAGACCCTCATGCGTGGCAGCCGCAAGTCGAACCGACATTCGGCCAAATCGGCGCGCGCCTCGGTGTCGCTCAGGTTTCTGAGAATATGGAACTCGTCGGTCCGGGCCCCCTCAGCGCGGGCGATAACTTCAGCCCCAGCATTTTGCTCGAGGGCGAACTCTGGATCACGCCTGAACTCGCTTTCAATGCGCGGCTCAAGCAGGAGATCGTTACCGTCAGCAATCCGCGCCCGGGCAGCACGTCCGCGAAACTCAATCAGCAGTACAGCGACTACGAAGCCGGCGTGGGCTACATGATCCGCTTCGGCCCGCACGTCTGGTCGCCCCAGCTTGAACCGTTCCTCAGCTACTTCACCGAGCGCCTTTACACCGACGCCACTACACCAAAATCGTTTACCACGACGAATTACAGCGGTTTTAAACTCGGCGTGAAGGGCTCAAGCCCGATCGGCGTCGACGGATATGGCGCCGGCGGAGAATTTGGCTTCGCGTTTAGGCCTTCACTGAACGAATCGCCCTATTCCTCGGGCGATTCCAGCACGGCAAATGTGTTTCAAATGGGGATTTACGGATACAAGCAACTTGGTCAGCGGATGAAAGTGCGCGTGCAACTCGATTACGACATGTACTCCGCGACATTCAGCGGCAGCGGAAGCGGCGGCGAGCCCGCCTCCAGTTGCAGCCAGAAATTCACCACGTTATCCGCGGGCGTTGACTACATGTTTTAATTTGAGACAAGTTGGCTCGGGATGTCTAGATAGGTCTGGACATATGTCCAAAGTCCGGTCAGTTCAGGTCCAATTAACCCCCGTCTCGAAATAATAATCCAATAAAATCATAGGCTTATGTCTTGGTGCTCCCATTGCTCTAGTAAGGGGGTATGAAAGCTTTAAAACGATACAAATATCATGTGGTCGCAGTTTTAGTCCTGCTGGCTCTTCTATTTGCGGGCGCTAAAACGAAAATGAGCTCGATCACCAAATCGGCTGATGAACTTCCGCGCGTCGGCGCTGCTTTTCAGATGAATCATGCTTTGGAACTCTTTCCCCGTTCGAGATCAGCCTTTGTTTTGGATGTCGCGTCCACAGTCGACATGCGTGCTACCATTTTGAACTTCGTGAGACAGTCTTTGCCCCCGAAGTACGAAGACAAGGCCTTTGAAATCGCTCACGCCGTTATCGTCGAAGCCGATCATCATCAAATGGACCCGCTTTTCTTGCTCGCTGTGATTGCAACTGAGAGCCGCTTCAACCTCGACGCAAAAGGCACCCATGGCGAAATCGGCTTGATGCAAGTCTTGCCGGTGACGGCAAAGTGGCTCGCTCCTCAAGCCGGCCTTCCTAAGAAATTCGACCTCCGTGACCCGGCCGTGAACATCCGCCTGGGTGCAACGTACTTCGCTAAGCTCCGCAACAAGTTTCACCACAGAGGCAACCGCTACATCTCGGCTTACAACATGGGCGTGTTGAATGTGAACCGTCTCCTCAAAGTGAATGTCGAACCGCAAGTCTATTCGGGCCGCGTTCTCGGCAACTACACCCAGATTTACCACATGGTTCGCCACATGAACTTGCCGACAGCCCGCGGTCTCGCTTCCGTCGCTCAGCCTGCAAGCGTGAACTAAGACACTCCCACTCTTACAACACCGCCGAGCGCGCCTAAGGTGCGCCGTGCTTTCCTCGGGCAATCCTTGTCAACGTCTCCCTCCAGGCGTAAGCCGCAGATGTTCCTTGAAACCGATCGGAGGAAAGAATGAAGACGTTGTTAACACTCGCGGCGCTTGTGGCCGCAACGCTCGCCTCGCCCGTATTCGCGGCGGAAGGCGCAACACTCAACTCGGAATATTTACATCAGACGGATGGAGGATTTTTCGAACTGACTCCCGGATTTGGTAATGCGCCCGGCGACAGTGTGTTGATGCAAGGAGGATTACCCGGCGGCTTCCAAATGTACACGTACAACGGAAAGAACGGCGGCAGCGGCGGCTCAGGCTCGCTCATTCCCCTCAACGTCGCAGCGGAATGGGGCATCAGCGGCATGTGGTCCGTCGGCGCGCAAGTGGCCTACGGCTGGTTGAGCACGAGCAAAGACAATTGTACGGGAACGGGCTGTAAACCGACGGGAACGGGCGTTTACGATCCGAACGTCTACGTCAAAGGCCGCAACGATCTCGGTGCCGGCGTCTTGCAATATGGACTCGTCGCGAACATTGCGATCGACAAAGCTAAAACCGACGGCAACGGCAACAGCAATGTGACATCGGGCGGAAGCGGCATCACGCCTTTCGTGGCCTGGCAAATGAACGCCGGCCCCGGAATCTGGGGCGCGCGCTTCAACTATCAGTTGTGGAAAGACAATCGTAAGACGACCTCGGATTTTCCGACAATAGGAGCCACGTCGTCGATTAAAGGCGGCAATTCGTGGACGCTCGATACGTTCTACGAAGTTCCGTATGGAATGCTCACCTACGGTGGAGCAGTCTTCTATCGGTCGGCACCTGACACTCTGACGACAACGGATGCGGGAGGAACAATCTCCTCACAGGACGGGTATTCGCAGTGGGGCCTGCAGTTTTATATGCCGGTGCACTTCGCGAACGCCACTCTTCTCCCGAATTTGGCGTATACGTCTTTGAAGAACAGTTCATCGACCGTAGCGAGTGACACGGTCAATACCTGGCAGCTGGGTGTGGCGGCGCGCGTGACGTTCTAAGCGACGGAATTGCAAAAAAAAACCCCAGCCTTGGCCGGGGTCTTCTACATGGATCCGCGTATTCCGGTCGACCGGTATACGTGGATCCCGGAATATAAGACTACATCATGTCCATTCCACCCATGCCGCCCATTCCGGGGCCGCCGGGGCCAGCTGCCGCAGCTTCTTTTTTCGGAGCTTCAGCAATCATGGTTTCCGTCGTGAGCATCAAGGATGCCACAGACGAAGCGTTTTCGAGAGCGCAACGAACCACTTTCACGGGATCGATCACGCCGTCTTTCAACAAGTCGCCATAAGTCTCGGTGAGAGCGTTGAAGCCCCATGCCGTGTTCTTATCGGCGAGCACGCGGTCAAGAACGATCGCGCCGTCGAGACCAGCATTGGTCGCGATTTGGCGGATAGGCTCTTCGCAAGCGCGCTTGATGATATTGATACCGGCCTTTTGCTCATCGCTCGTAGCTTTGAGGGTCTCGAGGACGCGCGAAGCACGCAAGACTGCGGTTCCGCCACCGGCAACGATACCTTCTTCAACCGCAGCGCGAGTCGCGTTCAAAGCGTCTTCCACGCGGGCTTTCTTTTCTTTCATTTCGACTTCCGACGGAGCGCCGACGTGAACGACGGCAACGCCACCCGACAATTTCGCGAGACGCTCTTTGAGCTTCTCTTTGTCGTAATCGCTCGTGGTCTCTTCAATCTGAGCTTTAATCTGAGCCACGCGGGCCTGGATGTCTTTCTTGTTGCCAGCGCCATCGATGATCGTGGTGTTGTCTTTATCGATCACGATGCGTTTAGCCGTACCGAGATCTTTGATCGTGGCTTGCTCGAGTTTTTGGCCGACGTCTTCCGAGATCAACTGACCAGCAGTCAACACGGCGAGGTCTTCCAACATCGACTTGCGGCGGTCGCCGAAGCCCGGAGCTTTCACGGCCACAACGTGGAGTGTGCCGCGGAGTTTGTTCACAACGAGGGTAGCGAGTGCTTCGCCTTCAACGTCTTCGGCGATGATCAAGAGCGGACGGCCCGATTTAGCGACGCCTTCCAGCACGCCGATCATGTCTTTCATCGACGAGATCTTCTTGTCATAGATCAACACGAAAGCGTTTTCGAGGACGGCTTCCATGCGCTCGGCATTGGTTACGAAATACGGAGAGAGGTAACCGCGGTCGAATTGCATACCTTCCACGACTTCGAGTTCCGTCATAGCGGTTTTGGATTCTTCAACCGTGATCACGCCTTCGCGGCCGACTTTCGCCATAGCTTGCGAGAGCATTTCACCGATTTCTTTGTCGTTGTTTGCCGAGATCGTTCCGACTTGAGCGATTTCTTTTTCGCCTTTGATCGGTTTCGCGATGTTCTTGAGTTCTTCGACAACGGCCAGAACGGCTTTGTCGATGCCGCGCTTCACTTCCGTCGGGTTGTGGCCGGCAGCCACGATCTTAGCGCCTTCGCGGTAGATCGCTTGTGCGAGCACAGTTGCCGTCGTCGTTCCGTCACCGGCGTCGTCGTTGGTTTTGGAAGCAACTTCCTTAACCATTTGCGCGCCCATGTTTTCAAATTTGTTTTCGAGTTCGATTTCTTTCGCGACAGTCACGCCGTCTTTTGTGATCAGCGGTGCACCGAAAGATTTTTCGATCACGACGTTGCGGCCTTTCGGGCCCAAGGTCACTTTCACAGCGTTCGCCAACACATTCACTCCGCGCAAGATCGCGTTACGGGCGTCTTCGCTAAAACGTAATTCTTTGCTCATTTGTTATTTCCTTCTTTTTAAAAAATTAGTTCATGATTCCGAGGATATCTTCTTCTTTCATCATCAAATACTCTTCACCGTTCAATTTGAGTTCAGTGCCCGAGTATTTGCCGAAGAGGATGCTGTCGCCAACTTTGACATCGAGGGGAGTGACTTTTCCGTCTTCCGTCACGCGGCCTTTGCCGGTCGCAACTATTTCGCCACGCTGGGGTTTTTCTTTAGCGGTGTCAGGAATGATAATTCCGCCAGCCGTTTTCGTTTCTTCGGCCAAACGACGCACCAGCACGCGATCATGCAGGGGACGCACTCCGATTTCTGCTTTTGCCATAAGACGTAACCTCCTCGTTACCAAATGCACTAATATTTAGTGAAGTTTCAGGAGGTAATATGGACGTAGGAAAAACCATGTCAAGGTGTGGCGATTAAGATTTTCGAGGAATTTTAGCGGGACAGCGACGAGAGCTTGTTATGCTTTGCGTCAGAAACGTGCGAGCCTTTGCCGTAAGTGTATTTGAAAATCTCGGCAAGCTGCTCTTTGCTCAGCTTTTCGGCCAGCTTGTTCAGGGCCTCTGGCTGATCTTGGATGGTCGGAAGATACACAGAAATATACTCATCAACTTGGAGACCATTGGCGGTTTCGAGGACTTCCTGGGCGCGCTTGAGATCGCGCTCGGCATTGGCAACGGAATCCGAGTCGGAAGTCTTTCTCACGCGGCCGTTCGGCAAAGCAAACGAAGAGTCGCGGCTTCCCGCCGACGACTTTCCCGACTTCAGTTGCGAAATATGACTCGACACGCGGAGCATTTGATTTTGGGCTTCGAGCACTTGCTGCTCTTTCCACTCTTGAAAGCTGTAGACGGGAATTTGCGGCTCCTGGGCCCAGCCCAGGCAACACATGGTGATCAAACAGACGACGACGATATCTAGGATAATGGACACGCTGAGGCTCCTCCGTGTGATTCCAGCTGTTTTCCTCACTCCAAGACATGTGCCAGGAATACCGGAGGTTTTACGCGGAGCTGCCCTCAAGATAGGGCTCAAATTTGTCGCTCGGACCGTGCAATTTTTCTAACGAAACCTTGCAGGCGAATGCTAGGGTGTCGAGATGTTTACCACCATCATTTTGAGCCTGCTTCTCCTTTTGACACTCGCTTTGAGCGCCTATTTGTGGCGTTCCCGCGAACATTCGATTCAGCAGTTGCGGGCGGCTGAGCGGGAACTCGCGACATTGCGGGAGCGCTCCGAAATGCTGGCGTCGCAACAGACCAATAAGTCGGATTTGTCGGAGGCTTTCAAAGGCATCGCGTCCAGCGCGCTCGAAGCCTCGATGGGTCAGTTCCTGAACCTCGCGCAGAATTCCTTCCAGCAAGCCAATCAGCTGCAAAAACTCGATTCTGAAAAACGCGTTCAAGCGATGGATGCCTTGTTGAAGCCCGTTGCCGAAAATCTCGAGCGCTTGCAGGACCAAACGCGCAAGCTCGAGCTCGATCGGCAGAAGGCGTTTCATACGATTGATAGCGAGTTGAAGAAGGTTTCGGAGGCGCATCTGTATCTCGCAAAAGAAACGACGGCGTTAAAGGACGCGCTCAAGAAGCCGCACGTGCGCGGCCGCTGGGGTGAAGTCCAGCTGCGGAACTGCATTGAGATCGCCGGCATGTCGGAGTACTCCGATGTCAGTTTTCAAGATTTTACGAGCGACGAGGAAGGCGCGCGCCACATTCCCGATATGGTCGTGCGTATGCCGGGCGGCCGCCGCGTGATCGTCGACGCGAAGACACCTATTGATGCCTTTTTGAATTCTCTCGAAGCGGCCACGGAAGAAACCCGCCACGCCGAGATGATGCGACACGGGCGCCACGTTAAAGACCATGTGAAGCGCCTGTCGACACGCGCCTACACGGAAGTTATCGGTGAGAGCGCCGACTTCACGGTGCTATTTCTGCCCAACGAATCGTTTTTGTATGCCGCCTTGGAAGTTGAGCCCGATATTGTCGAATACGCACTCACCAAAAAGGTTTTGATCGCGACACCGCCGACCCTGATCGGTTTGCTCAAAGTGATCCGCTTCGGCTGGAGCGAACAGCGAATGGCCGAGAACGCGCAAAAGATTTCCGAGATGGGTACGGAACTGCACAAGAGGCTTTGTGATTTCGTCGATACGTATCAGAACGTCGGTAAACATCTCGACAAAGCCCGCGATGAATTTGAAAAGGGGCGCGTGCGCCTTGAATCACGCGTGCTGGTGCAAGGGCGTAAGCTCGAAGCGCTCGGCGTGAAGTCGGCTAAAAAATTATTGGGATCCCCGGAAACTGACGACAGCACTCCTGAAATCGAAGCCTAAAACTCGAGCCCCTTGGCTTGCTCCACGCGGAGCAAATGCATGAAAGTCGTGCGTGGCACAAATTCGGCGCCCCAGCGCTTCACCAAGCTATTCGGCTTAGCCTGTTGTGTGTCGATGATCGTGTGTCCATTCTCTTTCATTCGCTGCAGGAAAAGATAGTAGAGCGGCTTAATCACGTTGGCTTCTTTGTGAAACATGCTCTCGCCCGCGGGTACGCCGTTGACGTAAGTAATGTAAAATCCGCCGACGAGAATGCCGTTGTGCCAAGCCTCGAAGCTATGGGCATGGCCCGATTCAAAAAGCTTCGTGTAGTTGTCAATAAACTCGTCCGTGATCCACCGCTGGTCCCGCACGCGATTGCGGTTGCTGTCGTAGATCAGATTTCCGCGCGCATCGCGCTTGTAGCGTGTCATCTCCGCGCACTCTTCTACGACTTCACGGAAGGCTTTATCGACGGTCCATTCATATTCCGGGTTGTTGAGAAACGATTGCACATACCTCATGTCGCGTTCGGGAATTTTGATCTTGTTCAAATCCATCACGCCGCGCTCGGGAGGATTGTGCCAATTGAGATTGCCCTCGTCGTCCGTGTCCCAAGGAAAAATTCCGTCGCTGTAGGCGGTGATAATCGTGTCCGGAGTCATTTTCACTTGTGAGGTCACGAGGCCCTTGTTGTCGTCGTCCGGGTCGTTCTCCAACTGTTTGATGAAACGGTCGTCACACGTCTGGTGAGTGCTGGATCGGCGCTCGGAGGAAGCATAACTTTTAGAAGGGAGGCTTACGAAGAAAAGACAACACATGAGAGCGAGCGGCAGAGGGAACGACATCGTCAGACGTGAATACACCCGATGATTTTCATCTCCAACCGTGAACTCGCGACCAGTTCGCTGTCAAAAATTTGGTCGCGCCCGCAAATTTTCCAGTCTGAACAGGAGATTTTATTTTTAAGTCTCTCACCTTGGAATCGAGCCGGCCTGGAGTTTGCCTTGAGTAGGACCTGTCGCGCGGAGGCGTATGAAAACGGCAGGTTTCATAAAATTTACGATTTTCGTGGTGTTCTGCGCCGCTCTCGCGTTTACCGCTGGCAGTTACGTCGCACTTCTCCCATAATCCGGCCTTCAGTTTGCTCTCCTTACAAGCATAGGCTTTTAGGTCGAATTTAAGGAGTTTCTACATGAAATCAGGGCGCTTTTTTGTCACTGTGTTCAGCCTTTTAGGGATCGTCGCACTTACGGCCGGCTGTCCGAACCGCGCCCGCGAGAATGCCGGCCAACAGGCGCAAGACAAGCGCAATGCCTTGATCACTGAAGGCAATGAGAAGGTGAAAGAGTACACCGATCTCGAAGCCGAATTGGCAACGACCTACAAACTCAATGTGGCGAAGACGCACAGAGAAGTCGCTAACAGCAAATTTGATTTTATGTCGGTGAGCAAAGCACAGCGCCACGAGATCACGGGCAAGGTCGCGCGCCTTCTCCAGATCTTGAATCGCTTGATTGAAATCGACGCGCAGAAAAACATCACGATCGACAATCGCGAGAGCCTCTATGCTTCGCGCGACTCGGCGGAAGCATATCAAAAAGCTATCGAATCTTTTGAAGCCAAAAACGGCGAAAACTTTGAACCTAAGCCGATGTCCCCGCGTCTAACGGACAACAATTAAACGGGCTTGAAGAGCGCGAGGTAGGCCGCGGCGGTTCCCAGCAGAACCCATGAGAGCAACCAGCCCGCGCCCCATCCGGCTTTGCGTTTGGCGAAGACCATGCTCACTCCCAACAACAGCCAAATCGTAAGCTTTAAGTAAATCCATAACGGAATGCTATTCAAATAGCCCAGCATCCCGGCCATCGCGAATCCCGACAGGATCACGAAGAGCATTCCGAATCCGTGAATCATCGCCAGCGCCACGCGCAGACCCGCGCGAACGGGACCGCCGGTGCTGTAGAGGCCAACGAGTCCCGAGAGTCCCGCAAAGATCATCAGAATTCCGCAAATGTGCACGACCTTAAAAAGTTCCACCGGCATGTTGACCTCCCGCCGATATTCTAGACAAGTCCATGGGGCGGGCGCAAGATGGGGTTTCTATGGAAATGCCTACTACAGATTCTGAAAGAGTGAATGTCGTTGTGAAGGTCGATGATTTGCGCGCGGACGGCTGGGTGATTCGCCGCGACCTTTTGAAAAACGAGAGAATGAAACGGTCGCTGAAGATTTTCGGCGGTTTTTTTCTCGTGGCGTGCTTCACGGTGTTTGTCCCGATTCTGCACTTTATCTTGCCGCCGCTTTTGATCATTTCGGGTTCGGTGCTCGCCATTGGTGAGTACGGCAATACCGGTGAGATCTTGAAGGGCGAGATCCCGTGTCCCAACTGCAAGAAGGTCAATGAGCTTCAGCGCGAAGGCGAGGAGTGGCCGCGGACGTTCCGCTGTCAGGGTTGTTCGTTCACTTTGACGATAGAACGCGCCTGATTCGACACACAGCCTCCTCGGAAGTCTTGGTTTTAATTCGATTTTAATCAGTTCCCGCGGAAAAAGTTACAGCGGGGAGCGTCTGGTCTCGCCAGGAGATCCCCGCCTAGACTAGGATTTAGGGGTGGAGGCACTGTGGGAAAAGCAATTCTGTTGATGTTGGCGCTGAGCACTATCGTGGGTTGCAACCCCGGTCAGGGAAGTCTTTCGGGTAAGACCCAAACCTTCAATGCCCACGACATGGTCGCGACGGCACAAGATTATTACAGTTACCAGTACGTCGACAGCGGTCAGGGATGCACGACCGGTCAGCACGAGTTCGACCAGCACGATCAGTTATGCGCGGCTTTGGTGAATGAGCCGTTGAATAACTATTGCGCGTGGCAAGATCGTCACCAGCGCTACTATAACGAATGTCAGTAAACTTCCGCGAGCTGCGTCTTGAGCTCTCCGGTCTTTTGGAGAACTCATTTTGGCTCACCAATTTGTCTAACATGTCAGCTTTGATCATGTCGCAGATGCCGGGGCTGAATTGGTGCGGCTTTTATCTGTTAGTCGACGGGGAGTTGAAGCTCGGGCCGTTTCAAGGACAGCCTGCGTGTTTGACGATTCCGATGGGTAAGGGTGTTTGCGGGACAGCGGCGGCTTCGCGTTCGTCTATTGTGGTGCCCGACGTTCATCAGTTTCCAGGTCACATTGCCTGTGACTCGCGCTCTAAATCTGAAATCGTCGTGCCGATCGCCGCTGGTGATCGTTTGATCGGCGTGTTGGATGTCGACTCTCCGGAGTTCGGGCGTTTTTCTGACGAAGATCGCTTGGGCCTTGAAAGCTTGGTATCGGTTTTGATTGACCGCACGGACTGGCCGGCGTCATTTCGGTGAACTCTGCCCGGGCAGAAATTGGGGCGAAAACAAGCGACGCGGGATCGCGGTGAAGGAGATCTGTTCAAACAGAGTTCAATTAAGACCGAGGGAGTCTGGCACCTAAAACCAGATCTCCGCTTCCATGCCGACTTGTGTTTCATCCGTCTTGCCGTTTAACGCTGTAATGCCTTGCGAATTCAGATTGCCGATCAAGCTGCCGCCGCCGACGGACGTGTTGCCCACGTCTTGGTTGGCTTTATTCCACCACGAGTGTGTCACGTATGCGCGGATGACCGGGCGGGCGAAGTAGCCTTTGCCGATCGCCACTTCCGGAGCGAAGGTCACGCGGTCCAAAGTCCGCTCGCCGGCGGTGGCGCCGCCCGTGCCGGTTTCGCTGTCGATCTTAATCGACGAGTGGCCGGCTTCAAGCACTAAGTGAAAGTGATCGGTGACATAGTAGATCGGACGGACGCCCGCGCTGAGCCAGCGGCTGTGCGAATTCGTGTCCAAGCCGTTGTCGGCGTCTTCATAAATCAAACCGACCGACAAACTCCAGCGGTCGAAATCAAAAATCGGATTTTCAACCACGCGCGTACGCTTGCGTTTGTTCACGTGTGTACCCGTCGGCGCATAAGCGACCGAGTTATCCATATTGAAACTATCCATCGCGCCCGTGCCGTACATGACGGCGAAGTCGTTATACGATTTTTCGTCGAGCATGTGGCGCCAACGTGCGCCGACAGCCACGCCGTGCGAAGCTTCATAGTCGGTCGGCGTGTCGAATTTGCTGGTCGTCTTGTCAAACGCGAAACCTGAACCCGGAGCCGTGTAAGCGGCCGCCAGCCATCCGTGCAGAATATTGTTTTCCGACAATTTAATATCGCGCCAGCGGATATCGATCGCCTGTTTTGTCGGAACGCCATTTGTCGTTCCTTGCAATGAGTTGTCCGAGTGCTGCAAGAGCGCGACGGCCAAATTTCCGTTGCCCATCGGGATCGCTTCCACACCGCCGCCGACGCCGCTCATGTCGGCGAAGTAAAAGAAGTCGTCCATGTGTAGGTCGACATCGCGGTAAAAGCGTTTGCCCGCCCAGTACGCGACTTTCATTCCATCGAAGTTTCCGCCTTTGACGAAGGCTTGTACGATCTGCGCGGTTTCAGTTCCCGACGTCGTTCCGCCGTACTGCGAATCCATTTGCGGATTGTAGGCGACGGTCAGATTCATATCGAAAAATTCGGCGTCGCCCGAGCCCGGAAGCAAGTGCGCGTTGAAATACGATTCGCCGTAGGCCACTTCATTGCCGAGGCGGAATTCGTTTCCGTGTGTTCCCGGATTTGCCAGGTTGTATTGCTTTCCGCCTTCGACGTTTGAGCCGACCGGCATGCGGAAATAGACTTTCCAGTCGATCGGAAGTGCAGACGCTTCGGCGCCAAGAATGAAACCTACCAGTGAGACAAGTAAAAAGCGCATAAAACCGCCTTAAGAATGTGGAATGCGCGTGATTTAACAGTCTGGCTGGGAAATGCAAAGAAAAACGCTGATCTACTTCATTTGGTAAATTCGAACGTAGTCGACCAACATCTGCTGCGGGTAGGCGGTGTCGTCTTCGGATCCGCCGAAACTTCCGAGCGCGAAGTCCAAAATCAGCCGCTGATTTTGATCGAACGGCCAGTCACCCCAGTTGGTGTGTGGATTTTTGAACACATTGTAGACGTAACCGTCGACCGCGAGTTCGATATGTTCGGCATCCCACACGCATGTATAGATATGGAAATCCTGTTCAACGCCGGGATAGTCGATGATTTTCGTAATCCCATTGTTGTTCATCCAGTTAAAATTGTGTGTGTAGACATTGGCGAGCAGCTGGTCGGGTTCGCGGCCGGCGTGTTCGCCGATATCGATCTCGCCGTTATCGGGCCAGAGACCGTCGCCGTACACCTGCTTCACGGCCATCATCCAAATTGCCGGCCAACTGCCGAGGCCCGCGGGAAAGCGCGCGCGCACTTCGACTTTTCCGTACTTAAAACCATCGGGCTTCATATGCACGCGGCCCGACGTGTAATGGCCGTTGCCTTCGGCGTGCGCCTCGAGGACGAGGTTGCCGTTTTCAACCCGAACATTTCTTAAATCATCTGTATAATGTTCGTCTTCGTCGTTGCCCCAAACTCCGCCATCGGTGTCGACTTCCCACTTTTGCGCATCGAGTTTACCAGTGTAGTCAAACTCGTCGCTGAAAATCAGAGTCCACTCCTGGGGCTTTGCGGCAGCTGAATTTATTGGAGTTTTGAAAGACGCAGCAAAGAGAAATGGCGCAAATAATGCGCTAACGGCAAAATAACGCAAATAAGACACGGAATTCCCCCCCGAATCAGATTCGACTTTCACTTTCTGTTAAGCAAGTAAATGTTGCAGGTGAGAACTTTTGCAAAAAACTTAGTGGACCAAAAGCTCTAGCACTGTAAACAATAGGACATCGATTCTCGGGGGGGAATTTCATGCATCGTTTCTTGGCCATCGCGCTGCTCCTTTGCTGTACATCTTCGGCTTATGCGGACCGCGTGTCGGATCTCGTCACGCAAATGTCGCTGCAAGAAAAAATTGATTTCATCGCCGGCGATTCGTTTCAGACCAAACCGAATCTGCGTTTGGGAATTCCCGCTTTGAAAATGACCGACGGACCGCTCGGCGTGCGCTGGGCGAATGCGACCGCTTATCCTTCGGGAATCAATATGGGCGCATCGTTTAACCGCGATCTCGTCTATCAAGCCGTTTCGGGAATGGCCGTTGAAACCCGTGCGCTGGGCCGCGATATGCTGCTCGGTCCCTGCGTCGGCATTTCGCGAATTCCGTTCGGTGGCCGCAACTTCGAGGGCATGGGCGAAGATCCCTTTCTCACGTCCGAACTCGTCGCGTCTTATGTGAAAGCGCAAAATGACGGAAAAATCGTCGGCAGCGTGAAGCACTTTGCCTTGAATGACCAAGAGAACAACCGCATGACGGTCAATTCGGTCGCCGATGAGCGCACGATGCACGAGATTCACATGGTCGCGTTCGAGCGCGCCGTGCAAGAGGGCGTCGGCTCGGTCATGGCCTCCTATAATAAGATCAACGGGCAATATGCTTCCGAGAATTTCAACCTACTGACCAAGACATTGAAGCATCAGTGGGGGTTTACGGGTTTTGTAATCTCCGATTGGGGCGCCACGCACTCGACGATTCCCGCGGCTCTGGCTGGAATGGATCTCGAGATGCCGCAAGGCGATTTCTATAACGCCAATCTTGTCGACGCCGTTCAGAATCAGGAAGTTCCCGAGAGTTTGATTGACGACAAAGTGTCGCGCATCCTCACGCAGATGAACCGCATCGGCCTCTTTGACGGTGCCGACGCGAATCGTCCGCCCGCCAGCGCGATTAACAGTCAGCAAAATCAAGCGGTCGCTTTGCAGCTTGCACGCGAGAGCATTGTCCTGCTGAAAAATACCGGCAACGCGCTCCCGCTCGATCCGAAAGTGAAATCAGTCGCGGTTATCGGCCCGAATGGCGACGTCTATGTCAACGGTGGCGGCAGTTCGCAGGTCGAGCCGTTTTATAAAACCTCGCCGCTCAGCGGTTTGCTGAGCCGCCGGCCGACCGGCATGGCCGTCACCTTCAGCGCCGGCACGCATCCCGAAGGCATGAAGATCACGCCATCGCACCTCAAGCCCTCACAGGGCACGGGCGTGGGACTGACCGGCGAATACTTCGACAATCCCGATCTCAAAGGCCAACCCGTGTTCACGCGTCTCGACGACACAGTGAATTTTTATTGGGACAACACGCAGTCGCCCGATCCGCGCATCGCCTCGACGTCGAATTACTCGATTCGCTGGACCGGAACTCTGACGCCTTCGGTTTCAGGAAACTACACTTTGCAAACTTACGCCGACGATGGCGTGCGCTTGTGGATCGACGGCAAGGAAGTCATCAACGATTGGAAGCCTCACGATGTGACCGTCGACAGTCACAAAATGTACATGGCCGCGGGCCATGCGTATGCGATCAAAATTGAATATTACCAAGGTTACGGCAACGGCATGATCCGCCTCGCGTGGACGCCGCCGGCAAAAGCATTGTTCGACGATGCCGTGAAAATGGCCGCGAAGTCTGACGCCGCCGTGGTCAGCGTCGGTTTTAACTCCGACCTCGAGGGCGAAGCGCAAGACCGCGCCGGCTTTACTTTGCCCGCGGAACAAGAGGCCCTGATTGAGGCCGTTGCGAAAGTGAACAAACGCACGATCGTGATGATCAACTCCGGCAATCCGGTCGGCATGGGCGCATGGCTCAACAAAGTGCAAGCCGTCCTCTACGCGTTCTATCCTGGTGAACAGGGAGGAAACGCTGAAGCCGATGTTCTTCTCGGAAAATTCAATCCGTCGGGCCGTTTGCCGGTCACGATGTTAAAGCGGTGGGAAGATTCGCCGTCGTACGGAACGTATCCCGAAGTGAACGGTGACACGGTCTACAAAGAGGGAATTTACGTCGGCTACCGCCACTTCGACAAAATGAATATCGCGCCCGAATTTCCGTTCGGTTTCGGTTTGTCGTACACGTCGTTCCTTTACAGCGGTTTGACCGTGAAGCCCAACAACACCGTCGCCACCTCTCCGGACTATGACGTCACGGCGACGATTACCAACAAAGGCACGTTGGCGGGACAGGAAGTGGTACAACTTTATGTCGCCGATCTAGAGCCGAAGGTGGACCGTCCGGCCCAAGAACTCAAAGGTTTCGAGAAAATTTCGCTCAACCCGGGCGAGAGCAAGACCGTCTCATTCAAGCTCACTCAGCGCAGCTTTGCTTACTATGATGTGAACACCCACGGCTGGCTCGCCCAGCCTGGACGTTTCAACATCCGACTTGGGTCCAGTAGCCGCGACCTTCGTCTGAACTCGGATGTCACTTTGACGGCGCCCACTCCTGGACCTCAGGCGAGCAGATAGGTACCTAGTTACTTTTTCGGACGTGGCGCGTCCGAAAAAGTAACTAGGTGCCCTTTTAGGCCTAGAGGCCCTCCGCTATCTATCCGAAAAATCATATGGAATGTCGCAAAGTATTCCTAACGGCACCGAACTCGGTGCTTACACAATCGTGCGCCTTATCGGGCGCGGCGGAATGGGTGAAGTGTACGAGGCCTATGAGCATAGGCTTCAGCGCCGTGTTGCGCTCAAAGTAATTTCTCCGGCAAAAGCAGGTTCACATGGCGAAGTCGATCTCGTCCGCCGCTTTCTGCAAGAGGCACGCACGCTCGCGCAAGTGAATCACCCGAACGTCGTTACGATTTACTCGATCGACCGCGTGAACGACGTGCAGTTTATCGCCATGGAATACGTCGACGGGGCTTCGTTCAAAGATCTCTACGCGCTGTTCGCGCTTTCGGCTGTCGAAGCGGCGCCGATTTTTATTCAGTTGCTCGAAGGTTTGCGCGCACTCCACGACAACAAGATCCTCCACCGCGACATCAAACCGCATAACCTGATGATGCGCCCGAACGGGCAAATTAAAATTCTCGATTTCGGTATCGCTAAACGCCTCAACGACCGCGAGCGCGAACAGACCACTGTCGGCGTCGTCGTCGGAACCCTCTCGTACCTGCCTCCCGAAGTTTTGTACGGCACGCCTGCGACCGTGCGGTCAGATCTCTGGAGCATGGGCGCGATTTTCTACGAAGCGCTCGTCGGTCAGCCGCTCGTCAGCTTAAGCAGCATCAAAGTCAAAGGCGTCCGCGCCGGTGACTCCGACGTGATCTTTCCGCAAGACTGTTTGGCCTGGGTGCCGCCGGAAATGCGTGCGATTGTTTCCAAAATGTCAGACCGCGTGCCCGATCATCGTTACGCCAACTGCGCCGAAGTGATCGAAGCCCTCAAAGACTTCCAGCACAGTTATCCGCCGGTCACGCCGGGCGCGATGCAGGCTTTGCTGACGGCCGTCGGCGATCTTGACGAAATCAAAGAAGACACCGACGTCAAGGCGCTGGTCGATGCCAAGAGTAAACGCGCGTTCACGCTGTCGGTGATGAGCGGCCGCGCGCAAACGGTGATCGACGTTGAAATTCCCAAAGACGACGAGCCCGTCATCAGTCAAGTGATGAAGGATTCCGTTTCGGCCCGCCGTAAGGCGCAGGCACGGTCGCGCCGCGGCCAGTTCGCCTGGAAACAGCTCGAGCAGTGGCAAAAACCGGCCGGGGTAATCTTCGCGCTGATTTTAGTTTTCGCTCTTATTGGCAAAATAACAGGCAAGAAGAATGTCGAGAAAGAGCCGACGTCGTCTACTGCGCCGTCGCAAAGCATAACCTCGGATGACGTTCCACCACTTGTGCAACCGACTCTGCTGACTTCACCGGCGGAAGGCGAGACGGTATGGCTCGAACTGGGCCAATTGCCGACGCTTTCCTGGTCTAAACTTCTCGAGCCGGGCGAATTCGAATTGCAAATCGCGACGGATCCGAAATTCAATTCCATCGTCGTGCGCGAAACGGTGAGTGGAACATCCTACCGTCCCGGCCACATCCTACAAGACGGCAGTTACTATTGGCAGCTCTGGCCCCTGAAGCACGGCGGTGTGGCCGTGGGTCCGGGACGTTTCGGCGTTTCTTATCTGTCGCCGCTCGAACTCAAATGGCCGAGATCGGACCAAGTGTTCGAACTTTCGCGCAGTCAAAAGACGCAAACGGTCAGCTTCAAGTGGAAATGCAAGACCGGAGCGAAGGCGTACGCCGTTCAATTGAGTAACGATCCGGCTTTCGTCACTATTGTAAATGAGGGACAGGTCAAAGACTGCGGTTGGAATGACTTAAAGCTTCCGGCCGGAAGTTACTTTTGGCGCGTGCGCGTGAGTGATCCCTCCGTGGCCGAAATTAGCAGCGCCGCCAAACAGTCGTTTACAGTTCATGGCGCCGAATCGCCCGCGCCTCCAGTGGCCAGCTACATTCCGCGCGAAAAATATTCGCCTCCGGTCCAATTGGTCCGTCTGAGCACGCCGAAATTGAAAAATGCCAAGCAGACTATAACTTTGAAATTCGCCCGCGCGGAAAACATGCGCGACATCGCATCTGTGCGCAAGCAAATTGTCGAATTGCCGCAACTCGATTGGACTCCGGTTCGTGGCGCCCAGAAATATGAATTGCAGCTGTCGATGAAGGGCGATTTCTCAGATCTACTCAGCGAAGAAACGGTCAATACCACCAGCTACCAATGGAAGCAGGCCGTTCCCGGCGTGATGCATTGGCGAGTGCGCGCGGCTCATGAAAATGGCTCGAGCGGACCGTTCAGCCAAGCCGGAGTACTCACGGTCACATTGCCTGAACCGGTGCTGGGCCTCGAGTACAAATTTACCGGTCAGCAGCAGATCGAGTGGGCGCCTGTGCCGATGGCTGAGAAGTATATTGTGCAGTACTCGAACGACCGCTCTATGGCCAGTGTGCAGGAGAAAACGATTGCCGAGCCGCGGATCAACCTCGAACTTGGCGACAAACCGGTCTTTGTGAAAGTCGCTGCCGCTGGCCCTTCGGGGGAACGCGTGAGCGGGTTCTCGCAAGTTTCGACGATCACCCTCGAAGCTCCGATCCGGCTTGGAATCCCCGGTCTGTTGACACCCCCGAGAGGCGCTAAGGTACCCGCGCCTAAGAGCGGGCGGATTTCCGTCGTGTTCTCGTGGAATCCCGTCGAGCACGCGGACAATTACTACATCGAATTGTCGACCTATCCAGATTTTTCAAAAGTTCTCGCAGGTAAGACGATTCGCGGAAACCGTTGGGTACTTAAGGGTGCAAAATTCAACGGTAAAGTCTATTGGCGCGTCCGCAGCCAGAACTCGACGGGACAGTCCGGTTGGAGCCATCCCGCTGGTTTTGAGGTTCGGTAGAAAATCGATTTTGACAGACGGGGGATTGGCAGCGATTGTGCGCGGATGTTGCGCATACTCTTAACCGCCATTTTGCTGTTTGCATGTGCCGCCCAGGCCGACGAAGACATCGACGACGTAATCACGAATGCCGCCCTTCGCGCCGAATCGGGCTCGAAGTCGCGCTGGTCACTCGCCTCGATCGTCAACTACAATGGCGGCAGCCTCGAAAAGCCGCTCGACGAATCGCGCCCCAATATCGCCGCTACCACGGGCACATTTGACGAGTCTTTACTCGATGGCCAAATTTCGGTGAAATACAATCTCTCCACCCGTAACGCGCTCATGGCGGGACTCGGCGTGCGCTGGATCGCGCCGTTACAAGCGCATCCCAAAAACAACGGCGGTGACCGCGCCGACGCCGATAATCCATATTTGATTTATCAATATCTGTATCGCTGGTGGGGCATCGAAGCGGTTCTGCAACTTCAACCTACGTATTACACGAATCTCAATCTCGTGAAGCAAGGCTACGTCTCTTCGCTATTGATCAATCAGGACAATATGACCGAGATCGGAAAGACAGGACTCTCGCTTGGATTTTCGGTGTGGGTGCAGGGCGGAATCTATAATAAGTCGGGACCTGTCGGTCAGCCGGGCGATGTCGATTACCTTGCCGATGCGCGGGAAGACCAGGCCGATTATCTCGCGGGGCTGTCGCCGGTGCTGGAATACGCATTTACCGACTCCGTCAATTTCCGCTCGATTTGGAATATGTGGAACTTTGAGCATCTGCGTAGTTTTGACAATGCGGCGACGTTTAAGTTGGATACGCAGACTATTTCTGTTGGCCTTGGAATCTCTGTCACTCGCGACATTTTTATTTATCCGAATGTTCAGTTTCAACCGGAGCATATTCGGGCTGATATGACCAACGTTGCGATCAATACAAACATCAATCTATTTTAATGAAGGCCGAAGGCCGAGGGACTAGGATTACGGAAGCGCCGCGAGCCCGCTAGTCTGCGCTTTGATATGCAAAGCCCATGTATGCTTAAAAGTTCCCGGATCCGCGAACGAATTCATCGCAATGACCTTGCCGTTGCTCGTGACCGGCCCGCCCGAAATCCCGACGACGGGTTTGTAACTGAGTTCCATTTCCGGCGATCCTTTGAGATCGATATCGCTGGCCTTGAGATTAATTTGCGCCGTTCGTATCAATTTGCCCGAAAGGTGCAAACGTTGAAGGTGCTCGACACGGGTCACGGCCACGTCCACCCCCTGACGCTCGAGAATCGGGCCCGGAGTGTTTGCGATAAAACCGTCGGTTTCGACCGGGGCATTCAGATCCGCAGCACCCGTCGCATAAATAAAGCGCGGTTCCACGGCTTGAGCAACCGGGATAGAAATCAGTGTCACATCGGTATTCGGATTCGACTGCACGTATTCGCGCTTTAATTCGATCGGACGATAACCTTCGTGCACCAGCCATACGCGGACGCGCTCGAAACCGGGCATCGGTTTGAAACTCTCGGGCTTCAGGACATGGTGAGCGGTAATAGCTTGCGTTCCAGAGACGAAAAACACGGTTCCACAGACTCCGCCGCGTACAACGTCATCGTGGGTGTTATAAAAAGTGACAAATACAGCGAAGGATTTGGGAGCCGCGATAGGTGCAGCCGAGCCGGATTCCGTCACCAGCAGGGCGGCCATTGCGCAGATAAAATAACTCAGAAGGCTCAAGCGAAACATACCCTCTAAAAGAGCAAGGGCCAGACCGGCGATATCCAGTGAATTCGCAGTCTAAACAGTGATCACTGGTAACTGGTTTGACACCCCAAATGGGCTAGAGAGGGTCCGCCTTGTGCATCCGAATTGCACTTTCAATTAAACGGTGGGGGAACCTTTCCGTCTCAAATTGAGACACGGTTCGCCCTACAAAGGGGAAACCAAATGTACACAACAACTGCTTCCTTCTCGAATTGCTGCTTGCGCTGCCAACAAACGATATCCGCGGATCGTCTCCGCCAGATTCCCACGATTTGTGACAATTGCGGACACATTCAAGTCAGCGGTGAGGGCCGTTCACACGAAAATCTTGAGCGGAGCCTGCTCACAAGCGCCGTTGTCGCTTCGATCGTATTGGTCGGTGCCTTCATGTTTTTAGGAACGTGGGGAAGCCACTCGCTGGAGATCATTCCCCTCGAAGCCGGCGAATTACTGCATATCAATTCTTCGAACGATAATGAGCGCCTCGCGCAAATCGGCATGGACCTTAAGAAATACGATATGGTGGAAAAAGAGTATTACCACCTCGCACAACAAGCTCCGGCCAATTGGGCACGGCTTGCAAAATTTCAGATGAGCCGCAAAGAGTTCCGAGAAGCGGCCGACAGCTATGGACGCTATTTCGCTTCCGCTAATGGTAAAATCGATATTGATGCGCGCTTCGACTACGCCAAAGCTCTGGCTGAAATCGGCCAAATCGACGACGCCGCTAAAAACTTCGAATATGTACTCGGCTCACGCCCGGGCATCCGTCAGGTCACGGTCATTGAACACTATGTGACGATGTTGGTGAAGGCCGAGCGCTTCGATCAAGCTCAGCGCGTGATCGAACATGTGCGCCGCCAGGACCCCTCGGCATCCCGCTTCATGGACACCGAGTATAAGGTCATCAGCGAAAAGAAACGCAGCCGCGGTTAATTCAAATGCGTACGCTTCAATTATTGGCGCAAAGGATAAAGCGTTTGCACCGCAAGAATGTCATACTCGGTAGGTTGCGAGTTATTGTACTTATAAGACATAACGCTGGGAGTGCCGTCAAATTGGTGACCTAGTCCCAAAATGTGACCGATTTCGTGAAGTACGACGAGCGGCATCAGTTCATCGCGTTTGTGGTCGGCATCGTCAAGAGTATTTCCGTCGTCCAAAATAAAGTTATACATCTTCTGCCATTCCGCGGACCAAATGAAAACGTCGGCGTCGAGATACATCTCGCGTTGTTCGCTGAGCACCGAGTATGTGTCACCGAAGCGGAAGTGATCGGTGCGCTGGTCTTCGAGGTACGCGTTGACGACGTAAATGCAATGTTCATTGAGATCGCTGAAGGGGGGATAGTTCGATTCAAAGATGTAATTCAGATTGAGCCGCCCGGTGAGAGGCTTCTGCCAGAGGGCCACGGCGTTTTGCGTGATCTCGTCGAGAGATTGTGCGCCACAGAGGTGAATGTCGAGAGTAGGCGTGACCCACGGAACTGCATTTCCTCCGCCCATCACATAGATCAGCTTTTGATCCACGTGCCGCTCAAGCGCCGGCGGTTGATATTTTTCAAAATAAAAGACTGCGAGCGCATGCCCCGCCTCATCTTCTGAACCATCGACGAGCAAGCTGACCGCATTGCCATCGGCGCTGGTGCTCCAGTGCAGCGGAGTCACCGCGGTCGTAGAAGATTTCGCCGTGATCGATACAGGTTGCAACTCGCCATCGGCCAGCGCTTGAAATTCCATACTGAGTTGACTGGTCATGACCATCCGCCAATGGCCGTTGGGGAGACGGGATATGTTCAACTGCGGGCTTGTGACCGTTTCGCGCTTAGTGTTCTTAGTCGTATTTTCAGCTTCGATGGTGGCCTTTTTGTCGGTATTGATCATCGCTGTGCGCTCGACATACTGACTGAGTCCACTGAGGAAGAAAGTGCCATTCCAAGTCGCCGCGTTTTCGATCGTCAGGGGACTTGTCGTGTTACGGGTGGCGCCCGCGATGAGCGCGTGCGGATCGCCCTTCACAAACATCACTTTGCTCTTCACCGGAGGCGGCGTCGACGGCATGGGATCGCCCGGGCAAGCCGTGAGGAGGCTCACCCCAATCAGGCATAATAATGTTAAAACTAGCCGGCGCATAAGATCGAATAGAGCAAGGCGAGAGCCATTCTAACCCCCTGAAAGCCCGAGAAAATCACTGTCAAACTCGCCTTTAAAGTGACGAAACGGGGCGGGCGGGCATGGGCCTTGCCTTCTCCCATCCCATTCGTCTTTGTTCTGGAACCAGTTCCAGTTCGAGGGTTATTTTGGTGCCGCAATTGAGCGGAACCCTATAAGGAGTTCATGAATGAAGCTGATCTTGGCCGGCCTTGTGGGCCTGACGCTGATGTTAGTGGCGTGCGGTAAATCTTCTGATCCGGGAGAAGACACGGGGAGCTTCTCCCAGAGTACGTTTCGCAAATCCTACGACATCAGCTCGTTCGGTTGCGCGACCGGAAAACACGTCTTTACCGGCGACAATGAAAACGAAGTGTTTAGAGATTACTGCTACGAGCTGCGCGACGGCGCCAAAAACGAATACTGCGCCGAAGACTATCGTAAACAGCTCTTCGAATCTCAGCGGTGCGATGACACTTACGCCTGGAACTAACCCGAAGGGCGGACACTGCGGCTTTAGTCCATGAGCTGTTGATACAAGTAAATGTCTTCGAGCGTATTCTTCTTCACTCTCTGCTCGAGATCCGCGGCGCCGCCATGTCCGCCTTCGGTATTTTCAAACATAAGGACGTCGGCGCCGTCGGCTTCCAAGCGCGCGACCATCTTACGCGTGTGGCCCGGCTGAACGCGGTCGTCGGCCGTCGAAATATGAAAGAAAATTTTAGGATAGTGTGTGTTCGGGCGCACGTTTTGGTACGGCGAAAACTTCTCGATGTACGCGGCGACTTTCGGGTCGGCAGGATCGCCGTACTCGCCGATCCAGCTCGCGCCTGGAGGCAATTTCGTGTAGCGGATCATGTCGAGGAGCGCCGATTCGCAAACCACGGCGTGATAATCGCCGGGATGTTGGGTGACCGTCGTGCCGACGAGTAAGCCGCCATTGCTTCCGCCTTGAATGCCGAGGCGGCGGGGAGTGGTGATCTTGCGGGCGAAAAGGTCTTGCGACACCGCCGAGAAGTCATCGTAAGCGCGTTGGCGGTGCTCTTTGAGCGCGGCTTCGTGCCAGCGCGGGCCGAATTCGCCGCCGCCGCGGATATTGGCGACGACATACGCTCCGCCTTTTTCCAGCCACACTTTGCCGATCGAGCCGAGGTAAAACGGCGTTTCGGAAACCTCGAATCCGCCGTAACCATACTGCAGAGTCGGTGTAGAGCCATCGAGCTTCATATTTTTCTTGTGCACGATGAAGTAGGGAATCTTAGTTCCATCTTTGCTCGTCGCCTCGAATTGCTCGGAAACCATGCCTTTTGAATTAAACTTCGCGGGAAGATGTTTCACCGCTTTCGGCGTCTTGCCGTTGACCTCAAATAGCGTCGTCGGTTCGAGAAACGATTGATACGTCACGAAGAAACGGTTCTGCGGATCGAATTCATCCATCGCCGAGAGCGCGATCGTGCCGTCGTCAGGCAATGGGAGTTTCGTCATTGTCCACTTGCCGTCGTCAGAGCGGGTCACCCGGTCGATTTCGCCGAGCACATTGTGCATAGTCACGAGTTCGACGTAGTCGCGCGTGAACGCGACCTCGTTGAGTGCCGATTTGTCGTCCGGTGCATACACGGTTTCAAGTTTGTCGAGCGCATTGATTTGGCCGATCGACGACAAAGGTAAGGCGACGAATGAGCCGCGCGCATAGGTCTTCGCGCCTACAGTCCAGTCCTCACGCAAGCGCGCGAAGGCGAGATCTTTCATCACGCCTTCGAAGCTCGCCGTTTCCGGAAAGGGCAATCGCTTGAGCGGCTGACCCGGCTCATAGAGAAAGTCGCGGCCGGTGAAAAAACTCGGAGATTCGTGAACGAAGGCATGTTTGCCCTCAGGACGGAACGACGTAAAGCCGCCGACGTCGACATCCTCGGCTTTGCCATCGAAGATCAATTCGGCGGCCGTGAGCGGTGTGCCGCGCTTCCAAACCTTCACTTGGCGGGCGTAACCCGATGTCGTCAAAGTGCCCGGACCGAAATTCGTCGCGACGAGCAAAGTGTCTTTGTCGTACCAGCCGGCTTGGGTCTTCGCGAGAGGCAACTCGAATCCATCTTTAACAAAGTCTTTTTTAGACACTTGAAATTCGCGCACGACGATTTCGTCTTTACCGGCGTCACTCAAATTGATCAGGCAAAGATCGAGTTCGGGCGGCAAGCACTGCGCGCCATGGTAGACCCAGCTTTTACCTTCCTTCTTGTTCAACGCGTCGATATCGAGAATCGTGTCCCACTTGGGATTGGCCTTGGCATATTCGGCGCGCGAAGTCTGGCGCCAAATCCCGCGCACATGTTTTTTGTCCTGCCAGAAGTTGCGAATCTTGCCATCGGCGATCGTCGGCATCGGAATGCGGTCGTCGGCGGTGATGATTTTACGGATTTCGCCCGCCACTTCCTTAGCGCGGGGATCACCCTCGAGCTCCTTGCTGGACTTTTGGTTGTGGCTGTCAACCCAGGGGCGGACTTGCGGATTTTTTGAATCCTCGAGCCAAATATAGGGGTCATTAGGCGCCTTCGGTGTGGAGGCGCACGCGGTGAGAAATATGAGCATGAGGCCGAGTGTATGTTTCATGACTAAAATCCACTTGTTAAGAGTGGGTTAAATGTCGCATGAATCTGCTTATGCCGCAAGATCGTGGGCCGCCCCATTTTGACAGACGGCGCAGAGGCGGTTAATCTAGGAGTGATGTTCAGACTAGTGCTGATAGCATTCTACTTCGCGTCGATATTCGGGAACGTGGCGGTCATTTATCGCCAGACGATCCATTCGCGGGCACATATTCCGGCTCTGCACGGCGCCTCTCTGCATTATCGGGCTGAGTCAGAACTTCTTCGCGGCGCGGTCATTCAGCCGGTTTTACAGGATGTCGACTTCGCCCAGAAAAATGATCGTGTCGACCTTGAACCATTTTCCTGGAGTGAAGGCTACTTGGCATCCGGCCCGGAGGACTTCGGTTCGCCGCGACTGTCACGCTCCGAAGTCGCGCAAAATAGTTTGCCCACGCCATTGCAGCTTTTTGAGATTTTCACGACCTAAAATTCCCAGATTTTTCTTAATTGATTTGCGCGTGCGGCCTGTAATGCCGGCGCTTGGTTTACTTTTTCTGGGAATAGAAATGAAGAAAAGAGTGAAAACCCAGACTCGATGCTGCGATCAGCTTATCGAGATTGCAGGGAGCCGGTTCCTAGGTGTACCGACTCGGCGCTGTCTTATTCCCGAAGGGCAAGTCGTGGAGATTATCGCGGGACCGACCGAGGTCACCGCGAAGGGGCAAGCCACTATCGTCGTGAAAACCCGTCATCTCAACGAACGCGGCGAAACCCATGAGGGATGGTCCTTGAACAGCGACCTGGAAGACACCGCGGTTTGACAATAAATGTGGGGGCTGACATGATGCAGCCTCCACATGAAAACCGGTTTTCAAGCGCTTAAAGATTGGTGGAAAAGCCATTGCCACGCCATTGTTTGTGGCCTGCTCGGTCTCGTGCTTCTCGCACAGTTTGCTCAAGTGATTTCCTATGTGTCATTGAATGCGGACCATATGGCCATTGTCGCCTCAGGCAATGACGATGCCGGTTGGGGTGTCCGCAAAGCCATGCAGACGCGCTGGTGGAAGGACAATGGATGGGCACATTATGGCCCGTTGTATTTCCGTTTGGCGCATTCGCTGCAGTACTTCAATCACGACGTCGCGCATGACGGGCCGATGACGGAGCTCGAAAGTTTTGAGGAAACCGCACACTTTACGATCATGACCTTGTCGGTGATTTCGCTCTTCGGCGTGGCCTTTGTGCTCAGCTGCTTGCTTACGTCGTTTTGGCCGGCGCGGCTCGTGCTGACGTCGGCGTTTGTCGCGGCGTTTGCGGTGAACCAATATTACGCGCGCTATTTGTTGGTGGCGCATCCCGATCACATGTTTGCCCTATTTTGTTTGGCCGCGGGCCTGTGCACGATGGCGTGGCTCACGCGTCCAACGGATTTGAATTTCGCCGGAATGGGCACTCTCTGGGGACTCGCGACTCTGGTAAAGATTTCGACGTCG
>Ga0265338_10001510_pt1 | contig 37660 bp, 31 predicted proteins | sample 42126metaG_FD_193579 | JGI IMG/M metagenome (GOLD analysis project Ga0265338, IMG submission 193579) | Rhizosphere microbial communities from Carex aquatilis grown in University of Washington, Seatle, WA, United States - 4-21-26 metaG | ecosystem: Host-associated > Plants > Roots > Rhizosphere... | reverse complement strand
GTCCGACTCTCTTGGAAACCTGCGAATAGAACGCTGGAGTACTGAATGTCTCAGAACTGCCTAACAGCGTGTGGCGGATCAGAAAGCCTTCGCTCAGGAATTCAAGTCTTCTGGAAACGTAGATCAGGTGAGCGTTCACGACAGTCTGACCCCACCGGGCGGATGGTGAAGCAGCGCCCATGGAGGCGTGATAAGTCACGCCGCCCAAAGCTGAATACATCAAGTCGCTGATTTTGTCGTGATAGAAAGAACCCCCAATTCGAAGGCCGCGAATTCTGTCGGGTTCAAGAAAGAAGCCGACATTGATCTGGTTGCCGTTGTTTTCGTCATTCAGCAGGCTATCGCCGTTGATGTCGGGGCGAATGGTATCGGACGAGCCGTACTCGGCGATGTAGTGCAACCCGAGCTTGCCGGAGGGAATGTTTCCCGTGACCGAAACTCCAACTGCTTGCGTGGGAAGGAGGCCGCCGTTGTTGGCGAACTCCATGACGAGGGGCCGATCGGCAGTTGTCTGCAACCAAGCCGCGCTGCGAAACGCCCAGTTGTAATACCCGATGCTGGTTTGATACCGCCCAAACGACAGTTTCAGGTGGTCGTTGACATCGTACTTCAGCAGCAATCTTCGTAGGTCGAGTTTGAAGCTTTGTGCATCGTTCCCTTCAAAATCGATCTCGGAGAGAACGCTGGTCCTGTCGGTGAGCCTTGAAGTCAGGAACAGGTCAAAGTCGCCGGTATAGAAGTTCCCGGCGGAGCCAGGCACAAAACCGTACGCTCCGGTTTCTGGGGCGCGCTGGTCCAGCACTTTGTAGTTGACTTCGGCAAAGCCACGCATCTGGATGCCGCGCAGCGTGCGCATCGCGAGCGACGGCGGAGCAGGGTCGGTCTTTACTGGATGTGGAACATCAGGCCCCGAGGGCGAAGCATCGGGAACCGGCGCGACCTTCTGACCGGCTTCCAGGAGCCGGATGCGCTCTTGCAGCTCGCGGTCGTGCCGCCGCAACTCCTTGATTTGCTGAACCAGGGAGGAAATGGTTTCCCGCTCGCTGGAGCTTCCATCCTGTGACCAGCTAAAGGTGGATAGCACCACCAGCACGACGAATACCCAATGGGCACAGGATTTGCGGATTCTGCCTCTTCGCACTGAAGCCCTCCTATCTGCCGACGCAGACACCGGGACATTCCCCAAGATTGACTTTCGGCAAGACAGGCTGAGAGCATCGCGTTACTTTGGTACGTCGTGGCGGATATGAAAAGTGATGGGCTCGGGGATCCACGCGATTCGGTTCCGCCCGCCCTCTCTTCTTCAGTCGATCCGGGAGGCCCCTGTTGACAGAGAATGCGTTCTTCCTTTTGAGGCACGCACATAAAGTTGACCTTCTCGAACTCTCCTCGACAGATGGGACAAACCGCCTGACGGGAGCGCGCGTCCGGGCACTGATTGAGGTCATCGGGCAACTGAGTCCTCAGGAGAGACCGCTGGTGATCACAGGTAATAGAAAGTTCTTTTCCGCAGGCGCCGACCTGAAAGAAGTCGCAGCGCTCGCAGGCGCGTCCGCATATGAGTTCTCGAAGATGGGTCAAGCTCTTATGCGCATGGTGGAGGAGTTCCCTGCTCCCGTGTATGCCGCGATCTCTGGTTATTGCATGGGAGGTGGGCTCGATCTGGCGCTGGCGTGCCGCTACCGGATCGCGTCGCCGCACGCGATGCTTGGGCATCGCGGAGCGGCACTCGGCCTCATCACGGGCTGGGGCGGGACTCAGCGACTGCCGCGACTGATCGGCAAGGCAAGGTCGCTGGAGATGTTTGTAGCAGCCGAGAAGATATCCGCGCAGCGAGCTCTTCCCATGGGACTGGTCGACGCAATCGTCGAGGACCCGGTTCAGGAAGCCCTCCGGAGAATCGCCCAAGCGCAGACGTGACAGGCACTTGTACCTCACGACCGCACCAGTTTGCGCGCCTCCGCCTCGCTGGTATACCGTAATCAGTCCGCTCCTTCGACTTATGGCTGATCGCAACGACTCTTCCATCGCGAACTCGTCCGCACTCGAGAACGTGCTGACGACCAAGATCGATCCCACCTCGGCGCGATTTGAGGCGAACATGCGTTTTCTGGCGGACCTGATGTCGCAAGTGCGGAATGAGGGCGAAAAGATTTACGAGGGTGGAGGCGCCAAAGCCATCGAAAATCAGCATGGGAAGGGACGGCTTACAGCGCGCGAGCGCGTTGAACTGCTAGTCGACCCGGGAACATTTTTCGAATTGGGACTCTACGCTGCCCACGGGATGTACGAGGAATGGGGTGGAGCGCCAGCAGCAGGAGTGATCACAGGCATGGCGCGTGTACAAACGCGAATGGTGATGATCGTCGCCAACGACGCCACGGTGAAGGCCGGCGCGTTCTTTCCGATGACGTCGAAGAAGGTGATCCGCGCCCAGAACATTGCCCTGGAAAATCGCATCCCCACGATTTATCTCGTGGATTCCGCCGGCGTATTCCTTCCGCTGCAAGAAGATGTGTTCCCCGACACCGACGACTTCGGACGTGTCTTTCGCAACAACGCAGTAATGTCGGCGCTCGGCGTTCCGCAGATTGCCGCGATCATGGGAATGTGCGTCGCCGGAGGCGGCTACCTGCCCGTGATGTGCGATCACGTCCTGATGACCGATGGCAGCGGATTGTTTCTCGCAGGTCCGGCGTTGGTGCAGGCGGCAATCGGACAGCAAGTCTCCGCCGAGGATCTGGGTGGCGCGGCAATGCACTCAGCGATCAGCGGTACTGTCGACTTCCGCGAACCAAATGACCAGGCTTGCATTGCGCGCATTCGCTCAATCGTGGATAAGTGGGGGTATCGTCGGATGTCCCCATGGGACCGGAAGAAGCCCGCCGAGCCGGAGCTAACTGCGGAAGAGATTTACGGGATCTACGACTCGTCGCCGGCGCGTCCCTACGATATGAAGGAAGTGTTGGCGCGCGTGCTCGACGCCAGCCGCTTCGACGAATACAAGCCAGAGTATGGAAAAACGCTGATCTGCGGGTACGGCCGAATTGGCGGATTTGCCGTGGGCATCGTCGCCAACCAGAAAGTACACGCACAACAAACGGATCACGAAGGCCACAAACGAATTGAATTCGGAGGCGTCATCTATACGGAGTCGGCCGAGAAGGCCGCGCGGTTCATCATGGACTGCAACCAGAATCTGATTCCTCTGGTCTTCTTCCACGACGTGAACGGGTTCATGGTGGGACGCGACGCCGAGTGGAGCGGAATCATTAAGGCGGGTGCAAAGCTGGTCAATGCCGTGTCGAATTCCGTCGTGCCAAAGATTACCGTCATCGTTGGCGGATCGTTCGGCGCCGGTCACTACGCGATGTGCGGGAAGGCCTATGATCCCCGTTTCGTGTTTGCCTGGCCGACGGCGCGCTACGCGGTCATGAGCGGCGATTCGGCAGCAGGGACGCTGGTAGAGATCAAGGTGAAACAACTCGAGCGCGGAGGCAAGAAACTGAGCGAGGAAGAACGGAAAGAACTGTACGAGTCGGTGAAGCACACCTACGACGAGCAGACCGATCCCCGATACGGCGCAGCCCGGTTGTGGATTGACAAGATCATCGATCCGATTGAAACGCGGGATGCGATTACGCAAGCCCTGGAAGCGGCAGCTTTGAATCCTGATGTGGCCGAGTTCAAGGTCGGAGTGTTACAGACGTGAGTCGACATTTTTTCGCCACCGATCGACACCGATTGGCACCGATTGATCTCGATTCCCATCCGATGTGTGCCAGTGCGTGCGAATCCCTGGACGATTTCGTATGAGCGAACTGGTCAAACTGATCGAGTGCCCGCGCGATGCCTGGCAAGGGCTGCAAGGGAGCATTCCTGCCGACTTGAAGGTCGACTATCTGAAAGCCCTGATCAGCGTTGGGTTCAAGCACATCGACGCGGTATCGTTTGTGTCGCCGAAAGCCGTGCCTCAGATGGCCGATTCGGAAGAGGTTCTGAAGCAACTCGATCCCCCGGATGATGTGGAGATTATAGGGATCGTGGTCAACGAAAAGGGCGCGCAGCGGGCAGTCGGCACCCAGACCGTGTCAACCCTGGGATTCCCATATTCACTATCCGAGACGTTTCTCCGTAAGAATCAGAATCAGTCGCCGGAGGAAGCACTCGAGGAACTGGAGAAGATTCAGAAAAAGGCTGACGATGCCGGGATGGACGTCGTCGTTTATATCTCGATGGCCTTCGGCAATCCCTACGGCGATCTTTGGAACTCGGAAGAAGTAATTGAGGCGATTGCGCTGCTTGAAGTGGAGAATCTGAAGATGATTTCGCTCGCTGACACCGTCGGCGTGGCGAACCCGCCGCAGATCAGGGACCTGGTTGGCGCGGTCATGGAGAAGTATGCCTACCTCGAGATCGGGGTGCATTTGCACAGCCGACCCGAGCAGGCCGCGGAAAAGGTGCTGGCAGCCTACGACGCAGGTTGTAGGCGGTTTGACTCTGTGTTGGGCGGGATGGGCGGATGTCCCTTCGCTCAGGACGCGTTGGTTGGTAACATCCCAACGGAGAAAGTAATTGAGGCGCTCAGGCAGCGCGGCGCTGAGTTGCCGCAGTTGAAGCCGCTGGACTCGCTGCTGAAGGCAACAGCCGGAATTGGCGCCAAGTTTTCGACTTCGCACGCGGCAGATTGAGGGACCATGGATCGCACAAATTGTCACGGATACTTCATGAGTTTCGGATCTCGATCCGTGCGAATCCGTAGTCGGTCTTGAAAATGAGCTATAACAACATCCAACTCGCGTATGACGGCGGTGTCGCCACCATCACGCTGAACCGTCCGGAAAAGCGGAACGCCATCAGCTTCGAACTGATCGACGATCTGCTGCGTGCCCTCGACGAGGTGGCGAAGTCAGATGCGATCGTCCTCATCGTAACGGGCGCGGGCAAGGCATTTTGCTCAGGCATGGACCTGGACAATCTGAAGGCTCTGCTCGGACGGTCGATCGCGGAGAACTTGAAAGATTCGCAGACCATGGTTCAGTTGTTCCGCTCCCTTTATGAATTTCCCAAGGTGACCATCGCCGCGGTGAACGGAGCGGCAATCGCAGGTGGGACCGGACTCGCTCTGTTGTGCGACTTCACACTTACCGTACCGGAAGCAACGTTCGGCTACACCGAGGTGCGGATTGGCTTTGTGCCAGCGATTGTCTCGACATTTCTTTTGCGACAAGTCGGCGAGAAGCAGGCTCGAGATCTGCTGTTGACCGGACGACTATTCGGAGCGGACGAGGCAGCGCGACTAGGGCTGATCAATGAAGTTGTGGCGCCCGAGAAATTGCTGGCGCGTGCGCGCGAGCTGGCCGCCCTGCTGATGGAGAACAGCCCCTCGTCGTTGCGAGCTACGAAGCAGTTGCTTACCGATCATGCGTGCGCCGAAATCGACGCCCAGATCGAGGCGGCAGTCCGCGAAAACGCAGAGATCCGCACAACGGCTGACTTCCGGGAGGGTATCTCGTCCTTTTTGGAAAAACGCAAACCAGTGTGGACGGGGAAATGAAATCGAACAACCACTCGGCGGTGAACGAAACCCGGTTGCGCGTGCGCTACGCCGAAACCGACCAGATGGGCGTGGTTTATCACTCGAATCATCTGATCTGGTTCGAGGTTGGGCGCGTCGAACTGATGAGGCAGATGGGATTTTCCTATCGCGACATGGAACGGGAGGACGGCCGCTTTATCGCCGTCGCGGAAGTCGGTTGTCGTTACCGCGCTCCAGTCTATTACGACGAGGAGGTCCTGATACGAACGAGGCTGAAGACTGTGCGCGAGTCCGTCGTCATCTTCAGCTACGAACTTGTACGCGCAGACAGCGGGGCCTTGCTCGCGGAAGGTGAGACCACCCACATCGTCACCGACTCGAACATGAAAATTGCGGCATTACCGGAAAAATATCTGCGGGTATTCCGGGAGGCCGTTGGAAAGAAGTAGTCGGGCATTGGCCCGCTCAGCAAGGACTTGGGGAACATCTTGAACGCACTCCACATTGACGGAAACGATCTCACGCTGGAAGGTGTGCATGAGGTGGCGGTTGAGCGCCGCGCTGTACTCCTCGCGCCCGATGCTCGTGCAGCGGTAGACTTGGCGCGCTCGGTCGTCGACGAGATCGTGGACGCAAACAAAGTGGCCTATGCCATCACGACGGGCGTTGGAAAATTAAGCGATGTCCGTATTGCTGGCGACCAGATTATCGAGTTGCAGGTCAATCTGGTGCGATCGCATGCAGTCGGAGTCGGCGAACCACTTTCCATCGCCGAAACCCGGGCCATGATGTTGTTGCGAGCGAACTCGCTTGCCAAGGGCCACTCCGGTGTGCGCGCCGTCGTTGTCGACACACTCTGCGAGATGCTCAACCGCGGGGTCACTCCGGTCGTGCCTTCACAAGGAAGCGTGGGAGCGAGCGGTGACTTGGCTCCGCTTGCGCATCTGGCTCTAGCCCTGATCGGCGAGGGTGAGTGCTTCGGCGACAAAGGCACCCGCGCTTCCAGCGCAGATGCATTGCGGAGCGCTCAGATCAAACCCCTTGTTCTGCAGGCCAAGGAGACAATCTCGCTGATCAATGGCACTCAGGCGATGCTGGCAGTCGGAATGCTGGCACTGGTGGCGGCGGAAACGCTGGTAGATTCAGCCGACGTACTGGGCGGCTTATGCTGCGACGCGCTCAAGGGGACCGACGCAGCTTTTGATGAGCGTATTCACAAGGCCCGGCCCCACGCCGGGCAGATCAAGACTGCTGCGAACTTACGGCACATGCTCGAAGGCAGCCAGATTCGCGAATCCCATCGAGACTGCGGACGCGTCCAGGACGCTTACTCCCTGCGCTGCATCCCGCAGGTACATGGCGCGGTGCGCGACACACTGGCGCATTGCCGCGGGGTGTTTGAGACGGAGGCGAATTCGGCGGTGGACAATCCGCTGGTGTTCATCACGGACGCCAAGAACGCGGAAGGCGACGTCATCTCCGGCGGCAACTTTCACGGGGAACCGCTGGCGTTTGCCCTTGATTTTCTGGCCATCGCCCTGAGCGCGCTCGCGGGCATCAGTGAGCGGCGCATCGAGAGGCTGGTAAATCCCGCGCTCAGCGAGGGCTTGCCTCCGTTTCTGGCGCCCGGGGCTGGATTGAATTCCGGCTTCATGATGCCGCAAGTGACGGCGGCAGCGCTGGTCAGTGAAAACAAGGTGCTCGCTCACCCTGCCTCTGTCGACTCGATCACCACTTCAGGCAACAAAGAAGACTACGTTTCCATGGGCATGACCGCCGCGACCAAGTTGAAGCGCATCGTAGAGAACACCCGGAACGTCCTGGCGATCGAAGCCATGGCTGTCGCCCAGGCCCTCGACTTCCTGGCACCGCTGAAGAGTTCGAAGCGCGGACAGGCCGCCCATGCTGCCATACGTTCGGTGTGTCCCACGATGGAGAAGGACCGTGTAATGTATAAGGACTTCGCCCGCATCGCGGAACTGATCGCGAGCGGAAAACTGGCGGAGCCCGTGCGGTACTGAAGCCGTATTTCCGGCGCGGACAATCACGAAATGAAGATTTTAACGGAATACTTGAAATTCCATACCAAGACGCATCGTGCCTACATTCACATCACGCCGCAGGTGGAAGAGATTGTCAGCAGGAGCGGAGTGCGCGAAGGTATGGTGCTGGTTTCGGCCATGCATATTACAGCGGGCGTGTATGTGAACGACAATGAAAGCGGGTTGATTGAGGATATCGACCAGTGGCTGGAGCATCTCGCTCCATTTCAAAAGAATTACAAGCATCATGAAACCGGGGAGGACAACGGTGATTCCCACTTGAAAGCCCTGCTAATCCATCATGAAGTGATAGTTCCCATCACCGTGGGCAAACTAGACTTGGGCACGTGGCAACGCATCTTTTACGCTGAGTTCGACGGGCAACGGGATAAGCGCCTAATCGTGAAAGTCATGGGGGAATGACAAAATGTCAGAAGAGCTACACGAGTTGCAGGAACACGCCGAGCATGCGAAGCACGATCCGAGTTTGGCGCCGATCTCGGTGACCATGGCTATCCTCGCGGTTCTGGTGGCCATCGTTACGCTGGTTGGCCACCGCGCCCATACAGAAGAGGTTGTGCTTCAGGCCAAGGCCTCCGACCAGTGGGCCTACTATCAAGCAAAGAACATCCGGCGCCACGAGGATGAGATATTCACAGATCTTACCTCTGTGCAGGCGAGCACAGACGCCGCGGGAATGGCAAAACTACGCGACAAATATTCGGAAGAGGCGACGCGCTACAAAGACGAACAAAAGGAAATCGAGGACAAAGCCCGCGAACTGGAAGCAGAGGTCACCAGCGTAAGGCACCAGGCGGACCGATTTGATCTGGCCGAGGTATTCCTTGAGATTGGGTTGGTGATTACTTCGATTACGCTGCTCTCTGGACGGAAAGTCTTCTGGGCGGTAGGCATGCTGCTGGGAGTTGTTGGAATTGTCGTGGCGGCTACGGGATTTATAGTCCACTGATCTGGCCGGCGGGACTGCCGGCGAATGCTGCAGAACAGTTAAGCATCCACCTTCTTCTGCGACGCAGCGGCGGCCACCGGTTCCTGGCCGCTGCTGCCAGGCTTCACAACCATGAACTGTCCAATCGCGAGCACATCCATTCGCGTGCGCTGAAAACAATCGATGGCCTCTTCCGGGGTACAGACAATTGGCTCATTCTCATTGAAGCTCGTATTGAGGATTACAGGAATCCCCGTCTTGCGATGGAAGGCCGAGATCAGGTCGTAGTAGATCGGATTTTCATCGCGAGTCACAGTCTGCAGGCGGCCGGTATCATCCACATGGTTTACGGCGCACAGATCTTTGCGCTTTTCTGGCCGAATTTTGTACACGTGAAGCATGAAGGGCGACGGATGGTCGTGTTCGAAATACTCGTGCTGGTAATCGGCTAAAATCGACGGCGCGAAGGGACGAAACCACTCCCGGTGCTTGATGCGGGCGTTGAGAACGTCCTTCATATTGGGCAAACCGGGGTGAGCAACAATCGACCGGTTGCCGAGTGCACGCGGCCCCCACTCCATACGGCCCTGAAACCATCCGACAACATTCCCAGCGGCAATTTGCGCTGCCACATTGTCGAGGAATGTAGCTCGTTCAAGTCTGCGGCCCTGCAAACCGGCATTCTGCAGTGCTGATTGAATACGAGATTCCGAGAATTCCGAGCCCAGATAAGAGTTCGTCAGTTCGTGGCGGCGAGGCTGCTTCAGCACGGAATGATAAGTGTGAAGAGCCGCGCCGATTGCCAGTCCCTCGTCACCAGCAGCGGGCTGGATGTAGGTACGCCGAAAGGACGTGCGGTCGAACAACTTGCCGTTAGCCACGCTGTTGAGCGCGCATCCGCCGGCCATGGCAAGATCATCCAGCGGAACGCGTTCGTGGAGGCGGTTCACAAGGTGGAAAAATATCTCTTCGAAACGATGCTGCAGGGCGAAAGCCAGGTCCATGTCGCGCTGCGTGATCTCTGCGTGAGCCCTACGTGGTTCGCCGAATAGTTTCTCCATTCGGTCGGAGAAATGCCGCGCCAGTTTCACCGTGCCATCGGGCAATACCTGCATTCCCTGATTGCTGCCGAGCGCCTTGAAATAGCTGAGGTCGAGCTGGAAGCCACCGCTCTTTGGGGCCACAATCTTTCTGATCTCATCGCAGTACGTTTCTTTTCCGTAGGGCGCGAGGCCCATGACCTTTCCTTCGTCGCCGTACTGGGTATAACCGATGAATTCGCAGATCATGGTGTACACGCTACCCAGGGAGTGCGGTAGGAACACCCGGTCGAGCACTTCGATCTCGTTGTCCTCGCACCGCGCCATCATGGTAGAGACGAAATCGCCGGAGCCGTCGTAACTGAATCCCGCAGCCTTATCCCACGGCGAACAGTAATACGCGCTGGCAATGTGGGCGATGTGGTGCTCGAGGTGGTGCTCCTGAAAACGAAGCTCTGCATCCTCCGCGTCGAGTGCTTTCTTCAGAAGCGTGCGTACGTCGCGCATCGCTTCTTTACGCTGGCGCAGCCGGATGAAATTCAGAATCTTGGCCGGGTTGGCAAGCGCATATCGAACTTTCTTGGTGAGATTTGCATCACTGTCCTGGCCGACGGCCACGTGCTCAACGTCTGAAATCTTCGCGCCAATTGCATCGAGGCAGGCCTTTACAGCGAGGGCTGGGAATCCGCCAAAGTGCTTACGCCGGTTAAGACGCTCCTCTGCGATGGCGAATTTTACTTCGCCGTCGAGCACGATCGCCGCGGAGGCGTCGGCGTGAAACATATTGAGGCCCAAAATGAGCATGAACTAGCGTAGTCTCCTGTGATGTTGCAGTTGCTGTCGGGTCATTCGTTCCGGCTGGAATTCACACTCGATGTTCGCTGAGCAGCGTTAAGAAAGGCCGCGACGTCCACTGCAAGCCGCTTTCCAGTCCTCACCGATTCATCGACTCGTAGCGTCGCTAGTGTGGAGCACACCAAGTCTTCAAACTGGATTGGCGTCTCGCTTCGTTGTTGCGCCGACCGGACGAACGCCGCCCACTCGTCGCGATGTCCTTTATCCTGACGCCAGCGTGAATGGATGGTCTCCTTACGACCGTTGCGTACAAGTTCGAGACGCCGGAAATCTTCCACAACCGCGACGGCCCCTCCGCCGAACACTTCAATTCGTTCCTTGGAATAAGACCGGTCGCCGTTGGCGAGATAGCTGATCGTTCCTTCGGAGCCATTAGCAAAACGGAGCGAGGCCAGCACGTTGTCACCACTGTAGCGGCCTGCATTTCCGACCGCGCGCGCCTCGACCTCGACAATCGGCGAGCCCGCCAGGAACATCAGGAGATCGACGAAGTGACAGACCTCGCCGAGAATGCGGCCGCCTCCCTGCTCGCGATCGTTCACCCAGTGGTCTGGTGCAAGAAAGCCAGCATTGATCCTATAGTGCAGGGCCAGCGGCTCAGAAGTTCCCGAGAGAAACGATTTCATCCGTGAGGTCATGGGTGCGAAACGACGGTTGAAGCCTACCATCAACCCGGGGCGCTGCGAGACAGCGATCCCGAGATATGCGCGAGCGATCGAGCATAGTTCATCCTCAGACAAGCAGAGCGGCTTCTCGCAGAAGACATGCTTCCCGGCTGAAAGTGCAGCGAGAACCTGGTTCGCGTGCAGATGATGTCGGGTGGCGATCACAACCGCGTTGACGTCGGGGTCGTGTATGAGCTTGGCGTCGTCGGTCGCGCAATAGCGAAAGCTGAATTTGCGCTCGGCATGCTGTGCGTGCGATCCAGTGGCTGCGCAGACCCCGAGAAGAGTGGTACCGGACGATGCTTTCATGGCCGGAATCAGCGTGCCCGCCGCGAAGACTCCCGCTCCCAGCAAGCCCACTGAGACTGCTGTGACCGGGGCCACGGAGGGATGATTCGCAGCTGTCGCCTTCGGCACCACGGCGAGTGTGCGTGCATCATCCCCGGTCTGCGAATACTGAATTACCACTCCGAGAAATGGCTCACGTACTTTACCGGTGATCAAGTCGTATGCGCTCTGGGCGCGTTCAATCGGAAAACGGTGCGTGATCAGTGTTTCGACGCTGATCTTCTTGTCGGCAAGGAGTTGCACGAACGCTTCCATATTGCGCGTTTCCGTCCAGCGCACGTAGCCGATGGGATAGTCGCGTCCCTTCTGCTCATAGGCGGAGTCGTATCGCCCGGGGCCATAGGAGCGAGAAATGCGGAAGTCAAGTTCCTTCTGGTAGTAAGCCTTCCGCTCAATGTCGATGCCGACGGTGCCCACGGCCACGACGATCGCGCGGTCACGCGCAACCGCACCGGCCAGATTGACGGGATCACTGCTGGATGTCTCGGCGGTGATGAGAACAGAGTCGACGCCCGCACCGCGAGACACTTCTAGACAAATATCGCGAAATGACGAGGGCGAACTGGCCACAGCATCAGCACCCGAGCGCCGGGCGAGATCGGCACGTCCTGCGTCTGGGTCCATTCCCAACACTCGACAGCCTGCGGCTTTCAACAATTGCACCGCAAGCTGACCCAGCAGACCGAGACCAATCACTCCAACCAAATCTCCGAGTTTCACCTCGGCGGTTCGAATGCCGTGCAGGGCAACCGCGCCGAGCGTCGCGAAGGAGGCCTCATCGAACGACACTTCGGCACCAGCACTCGGGTCGCGCATGGGAATCCGCGCAACCAATAACCGCGGAACACAGGCGACCTCCGCATGAACGGCGAATCCCGCACCGGCACAAGCGACACGGTCTCCGGACTGGAGATCCGTAACGCCCTCACCGGCGGCAATCACCGTTCCGGCACTGCTGTAGCCGGGACCCTGGGGCTGATCGAGACGGCTGCGGACCGCCTGAATCGCGGAGAATATTCCATCACGTTGGACTTTGCTGATGACTTCGCGCACCAGATCGGGCCGCGACTGCGCCTTCTGCAGCAGGCTCTTTCGCGCAAACTGCGCCGACGCCCGCTCGGTGCCAGCTGAAACTACCGACGCGGCAATCCGCACCAGCACGCAGCCGGGCAGAAGCTGTGGCGCGGGGATCTCTTCCACCGTGATCTCGCCTGTACGCGCGTGCTGGAGAACTTGCTTCAGTGATGCACCTGTTCGTTGATCGGACTATGCGTTGGCGACTTCAGCCGCGAGAGCACGGCCCGGAATTTTCCGTTCTGTTCTCTCGGGATTTCTTCTACATATTCGAACTGTACGTCGAGTGACGGGCTCAGCCAAGTGCTGACGTCTCTCCTGATCTCCTGTTCGTCCCTCGTCCCATATGCCGCTCTGCGAACCACACGAATTTGGATCGCGCCGAGTTGCTCCTGAATAATCTGCGCTTCCTTCACGTTAAGGGCGTCCTTGAAAAGATAGTCCAGACGGGCGATCCGCGCGCCTTCCGGAGTCACAATGTAGTCATCGCATCGTCCTTCGACGCGAAGCAACACGGCGGACTTACGTCCACAGGCACATCCCTTCCCATCCTGCCAGACCGCAGTGTCACCTACCTCGTATCGGATGAAGGGGAACGCCTCCCCGGCAAAGCCGGTGCACACAATCGTCTTTGCGGGATCACCCGGCATGCGCTCGATTCCCTCCATGATGCAAAACTCGAAGTCCTCATGGTAAACGAACTCGGGACATCGCGAAGCATTGCAACACGCTTCAGTGCACCCGTAGTGATCGCTAAGGATCGCGCCGGTAAATGCTTGAATGTCGCGCCGCTGAAAATCGAGCATATTTTCCGCGCCAGTGAAAATCACGCGCGGAGGTGACGCGAGCCGCAGTCCCGCATCACTCGCATTCACCGCCAGCATGTGAATAAAGGAGGGATACCCCGTATAGAAATCAAACCGCTGGGAGTTGAGAAGCTCCACGACGCTGCCGATCTTGGCCGGCGTCAGGCTCTGCATGTTGATCAACACCTGGTGCATCGGACGGTTCCAGCGCCAGTATGGAGGATTGCGCTGCGTGATTGGAACGACTCGTTGGCCGGTGAAGTTCACGTGCCAGCTTCCAGGCGCCACACCGAATCGCAAGCGATGCCGCAGCCAGACGGCCCATTGAAACGCAACCGCCTCCCTCGTCATGTAGAAATGCAACGCCTTGCCTGTTGTACCGCTGGTATGGCGCGACAACAACTCGCTTTTGGGCGTTTTCTGCGAAACCAATCGCTCCGTATTCTGGCGGACTTCTTCTTTGGTCAAAATCGGTAACTTGTGCAGATCGCCGCGGCTTCGTATGTCGTCGGGAGATATCCTCAGTGCCTTCCAACGGTCCCGATAGTAAGGAACATTATCGTACGCATGGCGGACGAGCGAGCGCAGCTTTTCGTTCTGGTATGCCTCGATTTCGCTGGCAGTCCATTTTTCCGAATCCACCAATTCTTGCAGGCGTCGCTCGAATGCATCCCCAAAACGTATGCTGGCCTCTTTCTTTCCGTAATACCAGCACGCGGCATTCTGCAGAAAGATCGGCAGGCGCGGGTAGATCTGCTCGACGAGAACGGATTCGCTCATGGCCGTTGCGGCGCCTCGGCCGCCTGTTCGTCGGGACTCGCGAGGTCAGCAGCCTGTTCGATGTGTCCCTGCCACCCGAAGTGTGGCTTGAAGTGAAATGTGTCGACCGCGGAAATCTCGACTAATCGGCGTTCCCACGCACCGTCGTTGCTATGTACGATGATGTCACGCCAACTGTGGTCGGAGAGCGGAAAGCTCCGGCATTGGAACGCGCGCGCAACGATTGGAACCTTGTCCGGATCGAAGCCCATGAGATACGCGCAGACTGCATCGACGCTCGGCGGGTGCACACCGAATAGCACAACTCCAGCAGCCACCGGATCTGGATTCAGCGGCCCTCTTCCTTCGCCTGCGAGAATTCCATCCACCAGGACGTAGTGGCGTTTGCGGCTCTGCGTCTGCGGTTCCCGCAGAGAGCCATCGGCATTGCCATAAAACACGATCTTGTTCAGGTCGAGGCACATTCGCCAAATCGTGTCATTGCCGAACCAGTTTCCGCTCCGAACAGTGCTGTCCGTATCGCCAAAGACTGGCTTCCCTACCCCGCGCGCCACGCGATGAACCAGCGGTCCTACGACCGGGACACGATGGGAGAGCCCACGAACAGCAGCGGCGACTTTGCGCTCGGTGCGGTGCTTCAAATCCGGATTTGGAGCTTCATCTCCGCCATGCACCGGCGACCCCTCGGTATGATGCGGCAACCAGTTCTTGTCGGCATTCACACCGACCAGGTTTTTGAGGCTCGCCGTGACGCCTGCCTTCTTATGGGTCTTCCACTTCGGCAAACTGAACACCACGTCGCACTTGATAGCACACCCGGCAATCAGGTATTCATGCCGGCCCGCGCTGTGATGATGATTGACGACGCCTGCGTCGTAGTCTGCGCCGTAGTAATGCCCGGCCCCAGAATGGTCGGCGAATTCACTCGCGCCTCCCAGATCAAATGCAATCGCACCGTAAGGATTGGGTGCAAGTTTGCGCCGCTCTACGACGACATCCCCGCGGGTGGTCCACTCTTCCTGGCGCAAATCGATGAGTTCGAAAGTCAAGCCACGAGCCATGTAGAAGTCTCGGATCACATCGAGGCCGAGGAGCCGCACCATCTCCGAGAAGGACGCGTCCGTCTGTGGCGCATCCGCAAGAATGATCTTGCCCTTCGGGCCCAGCGCCTTCCAAACATAGTCCGCCACCGCACGCACCACGCTGCCGTGCGTAATCACGTAGCGCCAGCCCTGAGGATCGCGCGGATGGCGCTGATGAACCATATTCGGCTTCAACACCACGGTCTCGCCCGGGCGGATCAATTCGCCGAGCGGATTCCACTCTGCGGTGCCAAAGTGTGCAGCATCGAGGCCTGAGATTTGGAAACATCCACGCACTGCTTCATAGGCCAGGTTTTGCTCCGAGCTCATGTCTGAGAAGGCGTACTCCGGATACGGGCGGGATGGAGAGAAGGGCGTGCTTCCCGGATACTTCCCAGTTTCTCCGCGCCAGGCGATCACGGTATTTTCCAATACACCGCTCATCGCAGGTTCTCCGAAGAGTCGACATCGTGCTTCTCTCGAGTTCGTCGTAGTTCGTAGATTTTCGATTTCACGTGAAAGACCTGCAAGGCCTGAAACCCGCAATAGATCAAGCCCGGCATTCCGTCCAGAAACCCAAGGCCGAACATATACTTGAACAAGAAAAACCACACGGGTGCTCCCGGCATGCGCAGGAAATTCTTCTTCAGCCAACGGCGGCGTTGCGCTTGCGTGCCGAACAATCTCGGCGGAAGCAGGCTGTTGGCCTCCCCTTCCAGCCAGACCTTTGCTTCCCAGTTGGAGTACTCATCATGTTTCTGGATATACCGCGACAAGGATTCGACATTGCGGTGAACCAGAGGATTTCTGAGCCACGCCGTGCCGCCCTCCACCACCACATGTTCGTGGACTTCCATGTCAGCCATGGAAGAATCCTGATCTCTCAGGCGGCATTCGTATCCGCCTTTGCCCCGGCGAAACAGCGACAGCTTCCAGAAACCCGCGCCCCCATGACGAAGGAGTCGACCCAGAAAGTACATACGCAGAGAGATGTAATAACCGTTGATGCCAGGATTTTCGACCGCGCGACGAATTTCCTCACACAACTCGGGCGTGAGAGACTCGTCAGCGTCGACCAGCAGGATCCAGTCATACGCCAGGGGAAGGGTCTCGATCGCCCACTGACGCTTCTTGGGCCAGCCGCCTTGATAGTGAAACTGAACGACCGTCGCTCCGTAGGAGCGGGCGATCTCGGGCGTCGCGTCGGAGCTCTGAGAGTCAACGACGAAGACCTCCCCGGCGGATCGCAGCGCCGCGAGGCAACTGGGAAGATTCTTCGCTTCGTTACGCGTAGCCACGATCACACTCACTGGCAGTTTGCCGGTTGGCGTCGTGGTTTGAATCTCCCGCGCTTCTGCAACTTTTTGCATGTGTCAATGAATTGCGTTACATGTGCAGTTCGCACCAGCGTTGCAGCACATACAAGGCCCACGGCCGTGTCCACGAGACGGCGCCGCGTAAGAAATCCTGCCAGACCTGTTGCACCTGGGTCGCGTCCAGCAATTCTCCGAGGGGACCGGCCTTGATATGTTCAGCGGCCAGTGCTGACGAGATTTCAGATCGAAGCTCCTGCTGCATCCAATGGTCAAAAGGCAGCGTGAAACCGCGTTTCGGGCGGTGCACGATTTCATCCGGGAGCGAACCGGCAAGCGCCTCGACCAGAAGCCTCTTGGGCGTTCCGTTAAGCTTCCAGCCTCCAGGAAGCGACAACACCTCTTTTGCCAATTGATGATCGATGAGAGGAACACGTACTTCCAGACCCTGGGACATACTCATAAAATCAGCGTCGCGCAACAGAGTATTGAGCATATAACAGCGCGACTCCAGATAGGAAACACGATTGATCGCATCGAGTGGGAGCGCCCGCTGGAGGCAGTCCCGTTGCGAAGCCGTCGCAGACTCAGCTGTACCCGCGGCCCCGCGTGGAAAAAGACGGTCACATTGGCTGGGCGTAAACAACATGCGAGTGAGGAAGTACGGATGCAGAATCCGGCCATTGTCGCGCGCCAGGGAAGCCAACTTTCGGCTCTGATCGTTTTCCAGGGAGAACGCAGTGAATACGGACGCGAACGAAGCGCGAACCGGGCTAGGCAAATGCTTCCAGTACCGCTCAAAACGCTCCATGCGCGGCACCGTGCGGAAGCTGGAATATCCTGCGAAGACTTCGTCCCCACCCAGACCCGAGAGCGCGACCTTCACACCCGCCGCACGCGTCTCGCGCGAGACGAAATACGTATTGATTCCATCCATGGTAGGTAGGTCCATGGCGCGAATCGCGTCGGGAATCGCGGCCAGCACATCCGCCTGGGAAATGTTGATTTCATGATGATCGGTACCGAATCTTTTCGCGATGGCACGCGAATATTCGGCCTCAGAAAACCCGGCTTCGCGGAAGACAAGGGAGAATGTGCTAGGAGTCACTCCGCCGCGGCTGAGAATGCTGACCAGCGCGCTCGAATCGATTCCCCCGGAAAGAAATACGCCTACGGGCACATCGCTGACTAACTGCAACCGGACAGCTTCTTCAAGCAGCGGTTGCAGCCGCGTGACTGCGCGTTTTTCGTTGTCTGCGGAGTGAGTCGCCCGCGTTTGCTCAGTGCCGGAAGACTCGTCTATAAGATCCCAGTACCGCGCTTCGCGGAGAGTTCCGTCTTCCCAGGTTAATGTGTGGCCCGGAGGAAGCGCACGAACGCCCTCCACCAGAGTTAGTGGATCGTAGGCGGAACCGAAGGTCAGGAAGTTGCTGAGACCCGGGGGATTTATTTTTCGCGGTACCAGGCCTGTTCCGAGCAAGGTGCGCACTTCGGATGCAAAGAGAAAATACGGGCCGGACTGGGCGTAGTAGAGGGGCTTGATCCCCATGGGATCACGCGCGATCGACAGCCGGTGCAGGCGCGCGTCCCACAGCGCCAAGGCGAACATCCCGCGAAATTTCGTTAAGCAGGACTCTCCCCAACGCGCATACGCTTTCAGCACAACTTCTGTGTCAGAGTTGCTGACGAAACTCGTTCCTATCCGCGCGAGTTCCGTCCGAACTTCGCGGAAGTTATAAATCTCTCCGTTGTAGACGAGCCAGTTGCCGGTCTCGGCGTCGTGCATGGGCTGATGCGCGAGGGGGGAGAGGTCGAGAATCGCGAGACGGCGGTTACCCAGTCCGATTTCTACCGGCTCGGGAACCGAGTCGCGAAGCAGGATGGTACCCGAGTCATCCGGCCCGCGATGCGCGAGCGACTGCGTGCCGCGCTCGAGGAGGTCCTCCGCGACGCGAGCGTTCTTTCCGACGATCCCAAAAATTCCGCACATTCAGGATGTGACTAAGGCGAGGGCAGCTTCTATTAAACACTACTAGGGCCTCTGCGAAGGGCGGCAAGCCCCGCCGTTGGGTCCCCCAACATTGCGAGGAGTCAGCCATAGAAAAGCAGCCAACGCTGTTTAGAGGATCAAGACCGTGGTTCGCTGGCGTCCATTCCTCTGAAGGCTTCCGACGATAACAACGTTCAGGCCGTCCGCTGTTCTGATCCAGAACCGGCCACAATCGTCACAGCCCTGACTCGCGAGCTTGAGATCAGCGGAGTCCATCGATCCTTCAATCGTAGAAACCACTCTTCGAAGTACTTTCGCGACACGTAAGCCACACCGACCGCGATTCCCACGCTCAGGATGAAGCGAAGACACAAAAGTCCAAAACGCGACGCAAGTTGCGCGTGCAGGTCCGGGATGTAGTGTCCCATCACTTGATTCACCAGATCGAATGCGAGCATGTGAATCAAATAGAGTCCGTAACTGATCTCACCAAACCACTGCAGCAGCGGGCGTTGGACGATCCACTTGAAACGGCTGGTTCCCAGAAGAAGCGTTACGCCGAGAACGCCGGCGTAAAACAAATCCACCGCCGTGCGCCGAAATACTCCGCCGAAAAATGTGCTCCCCCGCCAAATTCCCAGGGGAGTTCCTACAGCTAACAGTCCGACGGCAGCGGCCAGGCAGAGGAGGGAAAAACTCTTCATCGGGCCCCGCTCCGCCAGTCGCCCACGGCTCAGCACTCCCATCAGGGCGCCGATCGCCAAGCCATCGGCCACCAGCCAGGTGTAGCCGCCGCCGAAGTTGTAGCCAAGCCAGTACGTGAGCGCTCGAAAGACAGGGCTTAGTAGGAAGAATACCCACTGCACACCAGCCCGCGGCCCGGCGGGAAAGCGCCTTGATGACTCCCGGCCACACCAGATAGAAATGCTCTTCCACCGCGAGCGACCATAACGCCGCATACTGTGCCGGCACTCCGAAAAGATCTGTGACGTTAGACAGGTAGGCGAAACTCAAGGCAAGAAATGGCCAGCCGACCGGGCGAGATTCGAGCCATCCAGTCTTTGAAATCACGCTCAGTATCAGCAGAAGCAAGTAGAACGCTGGCAGGATCCGCAGCGCCCTGCGGATGTAAAACCGTCGATAATAGTGTGGCTTAGGTTTGCTGTCGAGCAAAATTCCTGTAATCAGAAATCCGGAGAGGACAAAGAACAGGTAGACGCCGGTCCATCCTGAGAACGTGGCTGTGACAAACAGCCGAGCCGATCCGGACAGTTGCGTCATCGCGCCTGGGACATTGAATCCGTGAAAAAACAGGACAAGCAGGATCGCCACGCCGCGTAGGGAATCCAATTCCGGCATCACAGGCCGAACCAGCTTTTCCGCGGCTCTTCCAGACGAAACCATTTAGCCGGGGCACTCCTTGTGCTGAGAATTGGCAACGATTGTATCGCATGCAATGTGGTTCAGTGCCGCAGTTGAAGCCGGACGGATTCTGTTGTATCGTCCGATTTACACTTTTGAAGGTGGCGGTGCAGTAGGTTTCGCGGTGCATCAGTCTGCGCTTCAAAAGCCGCTCCGATTACCGGTCTTTCATGCCAATTTCTGCCAACGTTGTCCTGGGCTACGGAGTGAAGATCTTTCACCCTGATCTGGTAAACCTCTACGGCTGCACCGTTGGCGATGAGACCAAGATCGGGGCTTTCGTCGAAGTTCAGAAAAACGCCATCATCGGAAAGCGTTGCAAGATCTCTTCGGACACCTTCGTCTGCGAAGGCGTTACCATCGAAGACGACGTGTTTGTGGGACATGGCGTCATGTTCATCAATGATTTGCACCCCCAGGCGACCGCCGATGGCCACCTCCAGACCGAAGCTGACTGGCAGGTTGTGCCCACACGGGTAAAGCGCGGGGCATCCGTCGGAAGCGGAGCTGTAATCTTGGCCGGCGTAACCATTGGAGAAGGCGCGTTGGTCGGCGCTGGAGCCGTGGTCACTCACGATGTGCCCGATCATAGGATCGCAAAGGGCGTTCCCGCGCGAATGGGACGCCGTGTGGCGCGTGACGTCCCGAGCAAGCACGCTTCAAACGGACCGGCAAGTTAAGAGGGAGAATCCTTGATTCGCATTGGTGTGGTCGGTTATGGCTACTGGGGTCCAAACCTGGTGCGGAATTGCTTTGAGGCGCCTGGCGCTCAGGTTACCTGCGTCAGCGATTTGCGGGAGGACAGGCTGGCGGCGCTGACTAGCCGATACCCCGCGATCAGGACCACTTCGAATTTTCGTGAACTCATTGAAGATCCATCCCTCGATGCGGTGGCAATCGCGACTCCGGTTTCCACGCACTACGAACTTGCCCTCCGAGCCCTTCAAGAGGGCAAGCACGTGCTGGTCGAAAAACCTCTGGCTTCAAACACAGAACAGGTCCAGCGACTGATCGATCTCGCCCAGAAGCGCAATCTGGTGCTCATGGTCGATCACACGTTCGTTTACACCGGCGCAGTACGGAAGATTCGCGAACTTGTGGATAGCGGCACCTTGGGCGAGATCTACTACTATGATTCGGTGCGCGTGAATCTCGGGCTATTCCAGCACGATGTGAATGTGCTGTGGGATCTCGCCGTGCATGACCTCTCAATTATGGATTATGTTCTGCCGTTTCGGCCGTGCGCGGTTTCTGCGACCGGCCTCAGCCATGTGCCTGCTGGACCGGAGAACATCGCGTACCTGACACTGTTCTTTGAAGGCAGCCAGATCGCTCACATCCACGCCAACTGGCTCGCGCCGGTAAAGCTGCGACGTACCCTGATTGGCGCCAGCCGGAAGATGATCGTCTACGATGATCTGGACCAAGCCGAGAAGATAAAGGTTTACGATAAAGGAATTACTTTAAATAATCACCAGAACCCTGAGAAGCTGTACCAGATGCTTGTGGGCTACCGCACCGGTGACATGCTGGCGCCGCAAATCGATGGCACCGAGGCGCTCCGCCGTGAAATTGACCATTTCCTGCGTTGCATTCAAGATCAGGAAGCACCGGTGACGGGGGGCGCTGCGGGACTTCGCGTGGTAGAGATTTTGCAGGCGGCATCGCAATCGATGGCCCAGCGTGGGCGGCCGGTGGAACTGCGGCTGACCACTCTGGAAGCGACGGCATAGATTCCCAGGCACACTACAAAACGGATTCAGAATGGCAACCATCAAAGTACCGTACCTCGATCTGAAAGCGCAGTACCGGAGCATCAAGCCTGAGATTGATACGGCCATAGCGCGCGTACTGGACAGCTGTCAGTTCGTCCTCGGCGCGGAAGTGGCGGGCTTCGAGCAGGAGTTCGCAACCTATTGCGGCGCCGCGGAATGCATAGCACTGAATTCCGGGACGAGCGCGCTGCATCTGGCATTGCTAGCCGCAGGCGTGGGTCCCGGCGATGAAGTGATCACCGTGCCGTTTACGTTTGTGGCCAGCGTAGCAGCTGTCCTCTACGCTGGTGCTCGACCCGTACTGGTGGATATCGATCCTCGTTCGTTCACTTTGGATCCCGCTGCGATTGAGGCGGCAATCACTCCCCGCACGAAAGCGATTCTGCCCGTGCACCTCTACGGTCAGCCCGCCGACATGGATCCCATCATGGAAGTAGCGCGGCGTCATGGGCTCGTCGTGATCGAGGATGCTGCCCAGGCACACGGCGCGAAATACAAAGGGCGTCCCGTGGGCGGCATCGGAGACATGGCGTGTTTCAGTTTTTATCCTGGAAAGAATCTGGGCGCATATGGCGAAGGTGGCGCGGTTACCACCAGTAACGCAAAGTATGCCAACACGATTCGCATGCTGCGGGATTGGGGGCAGGACCGCAAGTATCATCATGTACTGCGCGGGTTCAACTACCGGATGGAAGGCTTTCAGGGCGCGATTTTGCGTGTGAAGCTGCGCCATCTCGAGCTTTGGACTGAGGCACGCCGCGCTATCGTGAGCAAGTACAACGAACTTCTGGCGGACTGCGATGTAGAAACTCCCACCGAGATGCCCTGGGGCCGCCACGTCTATCATGTGTACACGCTGCGGACGGACGATCGCGATGTTCTGCAGGCGGCGTTGCAGACGGAAGGGATTCAGACCGGCATTCACTATCCCGTACCAGTGCATCTGCAGCCCGCATACGCCGACCTGGGGTATGGCCAAAGCGCGTTTCCACACTCTGAGAAAGCCGCACGGCAGGTTCTCTCTCTGCCGCTGTATCCCGAGATGGCCGACGACTCCCTGGCGCTGGTGGCGGATGCAGTCAAGAGGGCCGTTTCTGGCAAGCTACAGACGCGATGAGTTTGCAAGTCGTCAATTTGTCTTCAGATGATGATGCGGAGCTAACAGGATTTCTGGACGCGGTGGCCCAGGAATCCGGGTCGGTTCTCGCTTACCACTATCCCTTCTACCGAGACATGCTGGAAAAGCTGGGTGTCGGTCGCCCCATTTACTTGGGTCTGCGCCGATCCGGAAAGCTCTGTGGATACATGCCGGCTTTTCAGAAGCATTCTGCCAGCGGATCGGTCGTTTGCTCACTTCCCTTCTTTGGTCCCAATGCTGGCGTCCTCTGCGCTTCCCAGGACCGATCGGAAGCTCACCCGATGCTACTGCAAGAACTTCTTCGCCTCGCGAGCGAAGCCGGCGCCTTAAGTTGCTCGGTCTACACTCCCTTTCTGTTCAATGAGTTTGGTTTGTACGAGTCTTCTTTTGGCGATGCCGTCGTGGTGGACAAGTTTACTCAGTATTTGGATCTCTCCACCTCGCAATGGTCAGGGGAGATCGATCGCAAGGTGCGAAGAGCACAGCGAGCGTCGGTTCATGTGACCAGCGAGGTCACCGGCGAGCGACTCGCCAGTTTCTACGCAATCTATCGTCAGAACTGCGCCGACTACGGAATACCTCCAAAACCTTGGGAGTGCATCGAGTTCTTGACCAGCGAGAGGGTGCGAGGGCGATTTAGTCAGATCTATTTTGCGACCATGGAAAACAGGGTAATCGCTGCGCTGTTGGTGCTTTTCTCGCCGACAACGGCAAGCTACTATATCCCCTGCTCCCTGGAGGATTATCGCAGTCATCAACCGGGGACTCTCCTGGTCGATCACGCGGCGCGCGACGCGCGAACTCGGGGCCTGAAGTACTGGAATTGGGAGAGTTCTCCCAGCAGGGACTCGGGCGTTTACACTTTCAAGAAACGTTGGGGATCAAAGGAAGAAGAGTATCGTGTCTACGTCAAGACATTTCAGCCAGAGGAGAAGATCAAGGCGCTTGGTCGCGCTCGCATCGCGCAGGACTTCCCCTACTATTTTGTTTGGCCCTTCGACAGGCTGTAATCAAGGGTAGAGAAGGTCCTAGAAACCATGGAAGAATGTCCGCGAGCGATCCTGGGAGGCGGGAAACAAGCAGAACACGTCCTACGGCTCCTTGAATGGATGGGGTTGCCCTGGAATGACTGCTTGTTATTCGACGATCGTTACCGACAGGCCAGGCAGGGAACGCAAGGTCGGTCGATTGCAGGAACTCTGGATGATGGGATCCGCCTGTGCTGTGAAAACGGGCTTCCGGCAATCGTGGCGCTGGGCAGTCTGGTTGCGGCGGTTCGATACGCGACCTTTCAGAAGGCCGTGAAGGCCGGAGTTCGGCTTGTGAGCTTGATTCATCCCAGCTGTGTGCTGGCACCCACAGCATCGATCGGTCGCAATGTCGTGATGATGCCAGGATGTGTGGTCGGTCCAGGCACTGAGGTTGGTTCCCTTTGTTGCTTCTTCAGCAATGTAACTGTGGAACACGATTGCCGCGTCAGTGACAACGTGGTCGTGGGACCTGGGTCTGCGCTCTCTGGCTCTGTGCGGATTGGGGCGCACTGCTTCCTGGGCACTGGAGTCGTCTGTGCTCCCGAGGTAACGATTCATGACAGGACGCTAGTGGGATCGGGCGCAGTGGTTGTCTCCGAACTGCCGTCCGGAAACGTTTGCTATGGAGTGCCCGCACGCGCTAAGCGTGAAGTCAGACTGGGGGACGAGGTTCCCACTGAATCCCAACTCCACGAATTCTGTTTCGACAGTCCAAGGTAGCGCTATCTTTGCTTCTGCTGGAGGTTCAGCCTTGCAGGTATCCGTGGTCGTGCCGGTTTACAACGAGGGCACCGCCGTCATCGCCGCCCGCGACGCAATTGCGAGCATCTTTGACTCGCAATTGCCCGGCGTGGACTTCGAAATCGTCTTCGTGGATGATGGCAGCCGCGACGATTCGTTTCACCACTTGGCTGTTCTCGCTGCCCGATATCCCAACGTTCGAGTGATCAAGTTATCCAACAATTGCGGTTCTCACATGGCCATCCGGGTAGGCCTTGAGCACGTGCACGGGGATTGCGCCTGTTTCGTTCCTTGCGACCTTCAGGATCCACCCGATCTTATTCCTACGATGCTAGCCGGCCTTGTGGAACCGGTGAAGATCGTCTGGGCCGTCCGATCTAGCCGCGAAGACACTCTGGGCTCTCGAATTCTTTCCCGAGTTTTCTTCTTCCTCGGGCGGCTATTGGTGTCCAGGAATCTGGCGCCGACTGGCGCGAGCATGTTTCTCATCGGCCCGGATGTTCTGAAATCGGTGAAACTGTATCGCGAGAAGAACCTCACCCTCGATGGTCTGTTCGCCACCATGGATGTTCGCCACGCCTACGTCCCATATTCTCGGCAGGCTCGCAAGATGGGTGTTTCAAAATGGACGCTGGGCAAGCGGCTGAAGCTGTTCGCCGATTTCTTTGTGGGCTATTCGTACATACCGATCCGAGCGATGTCCTATCTGGGCATCCTCTTGTCAGTCCTGGGCTTTCTCTACGCGTGCTTGGTACTCGTCAACCGGCTATTCTTCAATTCGCCGATTCAGGGTTGGACATCCCTGATGATGGTTGTCCTTATCATCGGCGGATTCCAAATGACGATGACGGGGATCATCGGAGAATATCTTTGGCGCGTACTCGACGAAGTGCGCGGACGTCCGCGCTATGTTATCGAAACTTTTCTTAACGAGCACCCCTCCTCTTGGCGTGCTCTGGAAGCGGTTCCGAGTGATCGGACTGAAAGGATGTAGCGCATAAGGCTATGACGGTTAAGAATGGATCAAGGCGGGAAACTCGCAGACCGCAAATGGAGCGGTGTTTTGGGACGTAGGCTCCGCGTGCAGTCGGCCGCGCTGGGGATGCTCATCGGCCTCGCCTGCCTGGGAGTTCTCTTACGGCAAGTAGACCTCAGACAATCCTGGAATGCGCTGGGGCGGCTGAACGGGCCGTTCATGCTGGTCCCACTCGCTGTCTTTTTTGTCAATCTCCCGTTGCGGGCCTGGCGCTGGCAGCGGATTTTTCCTAGCTCGTCGCGTCCCGGATTCGGCATGTGCCTTACGGTTGTCGGCATCGGGAACATGGCAAATTTTCTTCTGCCGGGACGCGCTGGCGATCTGGCTCGCTGTGTCCTGGTCACGCGTGAGGGTTCGCTCACCGAAGGCAGCCGCACCCTGGCAACCCTGGCCGTCGAAAAAGTCCTCGATGGGCTAGCCCTGATCGGAATGGTTCTATTCGCGGTGTGGGCTGTGCAACCGCCACACTGGGTAATCGGCTTGATTCGCGTGGCAACCCTGATCTTTGGCGGCACCCTGATTCTGTTAGTCGTTCTTCGCTATAGGACTCGCGCCCTCATCGATTCCGTGCGCCGTGCTTTCCGCGTCGTGCATCTCTCCGCCCTCGAACAAAGATTCGACGGTCTGCTCACCTCGTTCGCCGATGGTCTTAGCGCCGTGAGTTCTACGGGGCGGATGCTGGCTCTCCTGGCGATGACGGCAGCGATCTGGGCCACCGAGGCCGGATTGGTTTGGGGGTTAGCGATGGCTCTTGGGCTTGCGGTGACCTTCAAGTCAGCCGTAGTCGCCTCGGCGGTATTAGGGCTGGGCCTCATGATTCCTGCCGCGCCGGGCGGATTGGGAACCTATGAGCTCTTCGGCACCGAAGCGTTCAAACTGGCCGGACTCGCAGCCAGCAGCGCCCTGGCGTTAACGGTTGTAATCCATGCGTGGGTATTCGTGGCGAACATCGCCTTAGGAATTTGCCTGCTGGGGCTGAAGGGCATCAGTCTGGCGCAACTCAGACACCGGCTAGAGGGCGCGCCCGGCGGCGAAACAGCGGCAGGTTCTACGATCCAGCCGTCCCTGTGATGGTCCTCCATCCAGACTCCTGCGGTTTGATAGAATCGGTCTTCCAATTTTCCATCTTCAACTTTGGGGGTTAGACAATTGCAGCGAGTTCTAATCACGGGTGGCGCCGGATTCATCGGCTCGGAGTTGGTGCGGCAATTGGCGGGGCGGGGGTTTGGCGTCTGTGTGGTCGACAATCTAGCCAGTGGGCGGCGCGAAAATCTTGATGGCATAGTGGGCGACAACGTCGAGCTTGTCGTCGAGGATGTGCGCAATGCGAACTTGATGGCGCCGCTGCTGCGTGATGTAGACATTGTTTTCCATTTGGCTTGCATGGGCGAGCTGCATTCGATTCATTCCCCTGTCGAAAACCACGCAGTCAACGCGTCCGCTACGCTGGGGCTCCTCAACGTTGCACGAGCCGGCGGAGTCAAACGCTTCGTATACGTGTCCAGTTCCGAAGTGTATGGAACTGCGCGGACGACGCCAATCACGGAAGAGCATCCGACGCTGCCGAGGACCGTCTACGGAGCTTCCAAACTTGCGGGAGAGGCCTACACTCGTGCGTTTTGGGAGACGTACCGCTATCCCACGGTCGTATTGCGGGCGTTTAACGCCTACGGCCCGCGCTGTCATCACGAGGGCAACAACGGTGAGGTGATCGCTAAGTTCATGCTGAGGTGTCTGGCCGGCAAGCCCATGGTCACCTTCGGCGATGGAACGCAGGCTCTGGATTTCACGTTCGTCGGGGATACCGCAAGCGGCATTCTCGCCGCAGGGCTTTCAGATGCTTCGGTGGGACAGACCATCAACTTGGGGAGTGGCAAGGAAATCCAGGTCCGAGAGTTAGCGACCACGATCGCGCAGGCTCTGGGCCGTTCAAGCGCAGAGATCATGCAAGTCGAGCCCCGGCCAGAAGATGCCCTGCCTCTTCTGGCTGACAGCTCGAAGGCCAGGAAGTTGCTGTGCTTCGAACCCAAGGTAGCGCTGCGCGACGGCATCACCCAGCTTCGCGATTGGTACAAGAGCCAGGGAAAATCACCGGAAGAACTATTGGAACACGAAGTTGTGAGCACATGGGAGCCGCGGGACGCCCCTACTCATGCCGCCTAGGGATTTCGTTCCAGTTGCGCGGCCCTGCCTCGGGCAGGAAGAAGTGTTGGCTGCCAGTCGGGCAATTCTTTCTGGCTGGGTCACACAGGGGCCGGAAGTCGCTTCCTTCGAGAAAGAGTTTGCGGCGTTTGTGGGCGCCCCACACGCCTGCGCGGTTTCCAGTGGCACGACCGCTCTTCATCTTGCTTTGCTGGCGGTGGGCGTGCGCCCTGGCGATGAAGTCATCACGGTAAGCCATTCCTACATCGCTACGGCGAACAGCATTCGCTATTGTGGTGCAATCCCGGTCTTCGTAGATATTGATCCGGGGACGTTCAATATCGATCCGCGCCGCATCGAGCCGGCCATCGGTGAGCGAACACGGGCGATCCTTTGCGTTCATCAGATGGGAATGCCATGCAACTTGAACTCAATTCTCGAGATCGCCCACAAGCATGGACTTCCAGTCGTCGAGGACGCCGCCTGTGCGATCGGGAGTGAAATCCTGTGGCGAGGACAATGGGAGAAGATCGGCAAACCCCACGGCGACATCGCGTGTTTTTCCTTCCATCCGCGAAAGCTGCTGACGACCGGCGATGGCGGGATGCTCACCACGTCCAGCGCCGAGATAGATCGTAAGCTCCGTCTTTGGCGCCAACACGGCATGAGTGTGCCCGACACGGTAAGGCATTCTTCGCGTGAGGTCGTGTTTGAGTCGTATCCGGAGCTTGGCTTCAACTATCGCCTGACCGACATACAGGCGGCCATTGGGCGCGAGCAATTGAAGCGGATTCCTGATGCGCTGGCGCGGCGACGACAGATGGCCACGCGCTACCACGAGCTGCTGGCCGATGTTCCGGGACTCGTTCTACCCACCGAACCCGACTGGGCGCGCACGAACTGGCAAAGCTATTGTGTTCGCCTGCCGGAAGGGACGGACCAGCGTCAGGTCATGCAGAAGATGCTGGATGACGGAATCGCCACCCGAAGAGGCATCATGTGTGCGCACTTGGAACCGGCATATCGCGAGGCCGGAACCTGGAGATGCGCTCAAACGGGATGCAAACCAGCAGGCAGTTGTCCTAATTTGACTGAAAGTGAGCTCGCGCAGAGCAGAGGCGTGATCCTTCCACTTTTCTCGCAAATGACCGAGAACCAGCAGAGTCAAGTTGCAACCTCACTCAGACATGCGTGCTCCAACGAAAATCAGCTCTAAATGGAAACCACAAGCTCACGCGGGCCAGTAGATCGGCCACATACTGTCCGAAATCTTAAAATCCTGCTGTGGATTTTGCTCATCGCGGCCGGAGCCGAGTTCGTCGTTCGTGGACCCGCAAGGTATCTCCATCCGACAAACTGGAACGACCTGGCGCAAAACTATGCCGCGACCCGGCTCTGGCTGCGAGGTCAGAATTTTGCCAACCCTGAGAACTTCGTAGCCCTCTGGAGGAACGAACTCGGTAGCACGCTGGGCGCGAACACTGTGCGAACCCATCTGGCCCCCCCGCTCGGCACTCTGGTGTTGATGGCACCCATCGGAGCACTTCCTTGGCCCATCGCAAAGATAGCTTGGCTCGCCGTTCTGTTGGCCGCCTTTGGCTTGACGGTTTGGTCTCTGATGAAGTTCGCCGGGCTTCATCTCGATGATCCCCGCAGCCTGGCATTCATTGCCGGATGTCTCGCTCTGGCGCCGTTTCACACCGGAATAGCCAGCGCGAATCAAACGATTCTGGTCGTGGGATGTTGTGCGCTGGGAGTCTGGGCAGCCAGTGGCCAGCGCGATGTCGTCGCGGGCTTGCTCTTCGGAGTGGCCTGCAGCCTGAAGCCTCACATCGGATCATTTCTGGTTCTGTATTACCTGGTGCGACGGCGCTGGCGTTTGTTCGGCACCGCTCTGGGGCTCACATTGGCGTTGATGTTGGTGGCGGCTTTGTGGATGCGCATTTGCGGAGTTTCGTGGACGCAGGATTATTTTCACAACGCCAAAGTCCTCGTCGCTGAAAACAAGATCGACGATTTTACTTCCGTCAATCCGATTCGCTTCCTGCTCGTTAACCTGCAGGTTCCCTTCTACTCTTTTGTTAGCAAGGAATCGGCAAACATGATGGCACTGTCGGTGGGCGCATTGCTGGTCTGCGTGTGGATGTACTTGCTCACAAGAAATCGTCAGGCGGGATCGGAATTGCTGGCTCTGGGCGCGATCGCGACGATCAGCTTGTTGCCGGTGTATCACCGCTTCTACGATGTATCTCTTCTCGCAATTCCGTTCTGCTGGTGCGTGAGCCACCCGCCAGACAAACTAAAAGGCGTCGTCAGAACTGCCTTGCTCCTGATGGCGCCCTCCCTCGTCCCAGGCGCAGCCGTTTTGCAGCAACTGGCTGCTCACGATCGAATTCCCAGGCAATGGACGCATTCCTGGTGGTGGAATCGTATCGTTATGCCTCACCAAACCTGGCTCCTCCTGACGCTTTCTCTGGTCTTGCTCTACGGGCTTGCGAAGAGCCGCTTCGATGAGCTTCCTGAGCCTCAATCGGTCCGGCGGGCAGTTACGTAAAGGCTGTCCGCTACTTTGGCAAGGAGCGGAATCTTGGCGCTCATCCGACGGAGGCCTTCGGAGGCACGCACCAGGGCGCGGTACCGAGCGGGTAACAAGTGCAGGTCGCTGGGCTGGACGTTCAGGGAGAAGTATCCGTCCACGCTCAACTCTGACGGGCCAATCCCATCTGCAAATGCTGAGAGCAACTCTGCAGGTCTCCAGTAGCGAACTTCGAAGTCTCGAGCTTCGCGAAACCCACGACGAATCTGATGGTAGAGACAACGAACGCCGAACACATTTGGCAACTGGACCAGCGCGCCTCCTTCCAAACGCAATGCGCGCCGGATTTCTGCGAGAGTGGCCCGAGTATTCTCCTTGGAGAGGTGCTGGAGCACGCTGTAGGAGAAGACCTGGTCGAAGGTCCGATCGCGAAACGGCAGGTAGCGACCGTCAGCAACAACGTAACTTGCTTCGATGCCTAGTTGTTTCGCCACACGTTTGGCGGCACGAATGCTTTTTAGCGAAGGATCGATGCCAACGGTCTGATATCCGAGGCGAGCCCCAGCAATGCACCAGCGTCCCCAATTACAGCCAACTTCGAGAAACAGTCTGTTCTCGCCCGCAGGCAGCCTCAGGCGCGGGATGGGATACTCTGTGAGAGTTCCAACCAGATGCTGATAGAGACCACCGTTGGTCGCTCCGATCGCGTTCCGTACAAACGGATCAATCTCGTTCACGCCCACATTGAACTTCGGCAACGAGGATACGTCGCCGCTCTCAGCCACGGCCAATGCTCTCGTGCCCTCGATGTGAGTCTGCTCGGCCTCAGAAACCAGCAGGATCGGGATGTCCTCGATAACCGCGTAACGATGGCCCTGCCCGCAGATAAGATGCGCATTCTCCAGCCGCAGGTCTTGCTTGTCCCGCGGACAGACCAGCAAATCCCACAGCGGAGATCTCGACACTCCGATCTCACTTCCGAGTTTGCGATTCGGCGCACTCACTCTATTCTTTCCATTTCCGCAAACGCCGCTACGCGCGTCTCCTATGCGCGACACGCCTCATCAAAGTCCCAGGCCTCGTGCTTCAGGCTAAGCGGCAACCCTCGCAGCCTTGGAGCTAATCAGAGTGCCGGCTAACCGCAGGATATTTTCCACATGCGTCTTCCAGGAAAATTGACGGGATCGCTCCAGACCGGCAGCGGCCATTCGTCTTGATTTTCCGGGCGATCCGCCGAGCTGTATCACGCATTCTGCCAGTGCGTCCGTTGAAAATCGTTGAAAATATGACGCTGCCTCTCCACAGATTTCGCGATGCACGGCCAGATCGGAGGCCACCACCGGCAACCCGCTGGCCATCGCCTCGACTAACGGATGAGCAAATGTTTCTGTGTAGGCCGGAGTCACGTACATGTCGGCTCGGCGATACAGGTGATGAAGACGCTGGTAGGGGATGGCTCCAAGTTCAACTACCATGTCGGAAATTCCAAGATCTTTCACAAGCTTTGCCGCGGTCTCAGGACGGTAAGAACCAGGAGTCTCCTCCGCACGCAGCTTGCAAGTCAGCAAGAGCTTGACGGATCGGCCTGATAGTTTCTGCACGGCAGGAAGTGCGCGAAGCAGCGTCTCAAAGTTGCGGTAGTAGTTGTAGTGACTGACGAAGAGAAGTTTCAAAGACCCTTCGGCAGAGCGCAGCTTTTCTTCAACCTCAGCGGCGAGCGGACTAGAGTCCCGGGAGAAGGCATGGTGATCGAACCCATGGTAGATCGCCTGCACTGGCCTGCCGGTCCAGCAGCGCAGTTCCGCGGCAAAAGCTTCACTCGGTGCGACTGTGATGTCCGCCCACTGTATGGATCTCTTCGCCAGCACCGCTCTCACCTTGGTATCGAGCCAGACACCATACTCGTGCCGTGCACGCAGGTCGCGGTAAAAGTCAGCCGAGGTGTAAACCGAATTGCGCGAGAGCAAGACTTGCGGTACCGGCGAATTTCTCAAAGCGAAGTTGCCCGCAGACAGCAAGACGTCAGCCCCGGACCTCCGGATCACACCAGGCAGGTGAGATTGCTCATACCAGAAGCGACGAGCCGGCGGGATTTCCATTTCCAGGTATTCAATGTTGGTGAACTCGCCGAACTCTTCTCGCAGCCCGCGTCCCAGGGCTACCGTAACTCGTAATTCGGGCACGGCTGCCAGGTGCGGAAGCACATTCCGAATGTAGGTGAGCCCTCCGCCAACGCTCGCGGCAAGGGAGTTAATGAACAGATGCATCATCGACTGGGAGCAATGCCGCCCAGCTCCTGCCGGAGCGGCTGCGGCCTCCACGCGAACGATAACTGTGGGAGAGCTACCGCAGGCGTCACATCCACGAAAACAAATGCCATGCTCCAAAAAAACACGCAGAGGTAGTAGCCGGGAGCGAACAGCCAGTCTTCGAAGCCAGCGTGGACCAGACCTGCGATCATCACCATCGCCAGCGGAATGGCTGGGTGAGCGGGGTTCCCGGTCTTCCACATCCACGAGACAGTCCGTGCGACATTGCCGAGGAGTACACACAGCGTTAGAAGGAAAGGCACCGCTCCCAACACTCCAACCCAGGTGAGAATCGCCAGGTAACTACTGCCGTTTTCGGCCGTGACTCCTTCGACGGACGAGAAGTTATTGAGAAGTTGACTGGCGTCTCGGCCGTTGTCAGTCGTGCCAAAACCGGTTCCAAACCAGAAGTGATTGCGTATCGTCTCCGTCGCCGCGTGCCAAGGCGCCTCTCGTGATGCGAGGAGACTGACCTCAGGGTTCTTGCTCTTATACACGACCGAAGAAGTGACCGAAGAAACGGTGTTCGAGAATGCCTCCGGCTGGAAGATGCCAACCGCGGCTACCAGTACGACGATGATGCTGAGGCCTTCAGCCAGCATCCTGTACTTGCGCAAAGCCAGCAACAGCATTCCACAAGAGATGATCTCGGCAGCTATTCCGGCGCGGGCGTGACTGTTGAACGTCAGGTACAAGCAGATTGCGAACAGCACCAACCGGCGGTAGCGAGTCGAGGATTTTTCGCTAAGCAAAGTTCCCCATAACAGAATCGGCGCTCCAACCCCCATTACTGCTCCCAGAGAGTTGGGATTACCCATTGCCTCCACTCCGAACAAGTGACCAAACGCGATGGCTCCGACAAACGCCTCCCAGCCGGTCAGCAAACCGGTGAAGAAGCGGAGCTCACGTCCTCTCATGGCCAGCCTAGCGCCGGTAGCTCCGTAAACGAATACCAGGAGCAAGCTCACAGCCTTCAGCAGCGCAAAACCCGGATATCGGGAGACGGCTGACGACACTAGTGCCGCCATAGCAGCAAACAATGCGAACGCATGGAACAAACCGAAGTGATAGCCCCGGTCTTTGAGCATGATGACACAACCGACCGCAGCGCCCACTCCGAGAAATAGCCAGCGTACCTGGGTCCACATCGATCCCACCGGCAGATTTGAGCCCGCGAATAAGAAGGCCATGAGAATCAGCGGAAAGAAAATCTCGCGGTACATCCAGATGGCAAGAAATAAGAACTCGAAAAGGAGAAGTCCCCCGAGATAGGTTTGGCTAGTGAAATACACAGGCCGGGAATAGGCGAGATATCCCAGGATAGGTGGTGCCAGAATCGCGCCGCCAATCAGCACACTCTTGGGAATGCGGTCAGTCACGCACGTCTCCCTTTAGTCCGATTGCCTGAGCGATCCCGTCGCACCACGCCTCAGCGGAGAAGTGAGAAATATGCCGCGCGCTGTTGGCTGCCATCATCGCGAGGAGTTCAGGTTGATCGGCAAGGGTTTTCATGGCAGCGGCAAGCGACGACACATCTTTCGGCGGAATCAATAGCCCGTTCCAGTCTACCTTCAGCAGGTCGTCGGCACATCCGGCAGCCTGACTGAGAATCACCGGCAGGCCGCAGGCCATGCCTTCATTCACAACCAATCCCCACGTATCAGTATACGTAGGCAGCACCAGCATATCGGCAAGCGCATAGTACGCCGCTAACTGCTCCCGATGGACGAAGCCAGCGAATCTTATCATTCCAGGCGAAATGCAACCTGCCCGATCCTCTAGCTGACGTCGAGACTCGCCATCCCCCGCGAATACCAACCCAACCTGTTGGCGGACTTGCTCATCCAGTTTGGCATAAGCCGATAGCAATTCAAACACTCCTTTTTCCCGTACCAGACGTCCGACAAATAGAAAGTAGCGATCGGGCAGATTCAGCTCTCGGCGGCGAGCGACTGCGTTCTTGCGGGCTTCTGCTGCAGCTCCGGCGAACAGTTCATTGTCCACGGCGTTCGGCGCGGTGAAAATGGCGTCTTCCTTGATCCCATGGGCGCGAAGGTACTCCTGGGCAATCCGTCCCGGGACAACGAATCCGCTGCAACGGTGCAGAAACTCGTCTTTCAGGAATTCCACCAACGGGCGGACCCGACGGAGTTCATGCAGGTGACTCTCCGACCAAATAAGAAACGGAATGTTGTTGGCCTTCGCCCACACCAATGCTTGCCAGGATGCAAAGTAGTTGTATCCGCCGCACAAGATCACATGTGGGGCCGATGCTGCCAGCGAACCAGCAACGCGCCCGTTCAGCAGAATGTTGAACTCGCCGATCCGCTTTCGCCACGAGGGCAAGACCTGATACGAAAACTTGATGTCTTCCTTATAGACGCGCCACTGACGCAAGCCGGGGTCAGTATCCGCCAGGAAAATGACGTGCGGATCCACCTCCGCATGCCGAGCCAGCGCATTGAACAAGGGAATTCGATACGGCGAAATGATTTCCGTCAGAATCACCAAACGGCGCTTCACGCGAGGCACTCCCGATAGATTCGTGTCAGGATTTCCGCTTGGTCCGCCAAGGTAAATCGCTCCAGAATCGTGTCTCGCGCTGCGGAGCCCAGATTGCGGCGACTCACATCGTCGCGTAACAACATTCCCAAGGCGAGCGTCAGTTCCCTCTCATTGTCTGGGCCAACCAGAAAACCGTTCTGACCATGCTGGATGATCTCGGCGATTCCCTGGCCGCGACAACCGATCACGGCCTTGCCGATGGACATGGCTTCCAGATAAACACACCCTAGCCCTTCGTACCGGCTCGGCAGCGCGAATACGGTGCAGCGGCGCATCGCCTCGACAACCTGCAGACGTGACTGGCGTCCCAGAAAACGGACGTGATCGGCAATCTTTAGCTCTCGCGTCAGGGCTTCGAGTCGGGGGCGTTCCGCGCCGTCGCCGATGATCTCCAGAGCAATCCCAGGAAAGTCGGTAGCCAGCGCTGCGATTGCTCGGATGAGCAAATCGTGCCCCTTGATCGGAATCAGGTTGCCAACGCTAAGTACAAGCGGCGCATCGGAAGAAGGTTTCGTAGGGGGCGAGAACAACTCCGGATCCACTCCGTTGTAGACGACAGAAGTTCGGCAAGTGGCTCCCGTGCCCTCCAAAACTCGCTCACGAACATGTTCACTGATGCAAATAACCCTGCGCGAAGACCGATACACGCGCTGGCAAATACGGCGGCACCATTCGCCCGCCCGGCCGCTGACCTGTTCGGTCGAGAAAGCATCCAGTCCATGGACCGTGACCACGTAGGGCAATCCCAGTTCTTCCCCCAAGAGCATGGCCGCGTGCCCGCAGGGCAAGGGCGCGTGTGCGTGGATGAGATCAATTCGGTTGGCACGTTGCAGTTCGCGCACCAGTCCTACGATCCGTGCAAAGAGAAAGGCCCCTGCGGTCGGCAGCCCGAAACCTCCGGGCAGGGAAAAATAGCGGAGCCATTGTGCGGCCCTCTCAGATTGACGGACTCGAAGCTGGTTGCGGTAAAAAGGCTGCACCGCCAGGACACTGTTGGCCACTCCCGCTTTGGCGAGCCAGTCCAGCGGCTCTGCGACGAAGCAGCCGCCGGCATCGTCGCGCTCGCTGGGATAGAAAGGCGTGAGCGTGAGCACTTGGATTGGCCGCGCTCCACTCGCCAGGATTGGTGGTAATGAACTCATGAGCCCCTTACGGCCCCGCACTGCGACGCCAGCCGCAGAAAGATTTCCTCCCATCGCCGCGTGATGAGATCCCAATCAAAGCGCTCACTGTGTGTCCGAGATGCGCGCCCGAGATCACGCCGCAGATCGGAACTAGCGATAAGCTTGCCCAGACGTTCGAGGAGTTCCTCGTCACTTCCTCCCAGATATCCGGTTTGTCCATCAATCACGGTTTCAGGCTGGTAATCCTTTCGCGCAATCACGGGAAGGCCGCACGCCGCCGCCTCCAGAATCACCTTCGGTGAACCCTCCCAGCGCGACGGAAACAAGAAGATGTCGGCCTGGCGATATTGTTCCCGCAGGGCAGATGCGCCTAGATTGCCTGTAAAAGTAACATTCATCAGTCCATCTTCTTGCACTTGAGCTTTAAGCTCAGGAGCCATGCCACCTTCGCCGACGATGACGAACTCGGCCGATCGGAACTGCGCAGCGGCTCGCACTACTACCTGAGGCCCCTTGAAGGGACGCAACGATCCTACAAACAGCACGCGCACCCGGGAGCTTGCCGGACGCTCCGACGCAGGCGTGAAGAACTTCGTATCCACGCCTGTAGGCACAACTTCACTGCGAAGACCGTACTCCTTTTCCAGACTGGCTTTAACTGACGAGGAGTTGCTGAAGAGGACATCGCTGCGAAGAACTGTCTGCTCCCAGATCCGAATCTGCCCCGGTTTGATGGTCGGTTCATTGCGTAGGTCAGATTGTGACTCGACCGTCCCAATGGCAATTCTCTTGTCGAGCCATTTCGGCCGGAGGGACATGTACACCCTGGCTGCCGGAGAAGCCTTGAGATAAAACAGAATGTCATGCCGCCCCCAGATGAATTCGGCAAGAATTTTGACCGTCTGGAGTCGACGGGGCAACTGGATTAGCCGTGTGGCGGGCCTTTGAGTCAATCTGGCATCAGGCCTACCGACGACAAACGTGCTCACCTGAAAGCGAACTGGGTCAAGCCGGCTCATAATGTCGCGCGCATTGTTCATTTGCGCGTTGATCGCGTCCTCGTCGGCGAAGCTATCCACTAAAATTCTAATTGGCTTCATGAGGAGACTGGCTCGGCGTCTAGTTGATCGCGGATGAGATCCGGACGCCTATGTTTCCGAGCGCTGTGGAAAGGGTCGCGTCCATTCTAGCTGAAGGTCGCGTAAGCGCGCACGCACCCGCATTCGCTGGTCGCGCCCGTCCGATGAGCGTTGCAAGTGCTGGCGCGCGGCTTCAAGCAACCGTCTCCGCACGGGTTTGTGCGCGGATGCTGCCAGCGGGGCCTGCTCGCCGGGATCTGCCTCCAAATCGTAGAGGTA
>Ga0265338_10001509_pt1 | contig 37662 bp, 30 predicted proteins | sample 42126metaG_FD_193579 | JGI IMG/M metagenome (GOLD analysis project Ga0265338, IMG submission 193579) | Rhizosphere microbial communities from Carex aquatilis grown in University of Washington, Seatle, WA, United States - 4-21-26 metaG | ecosystem: Host-associated > Plants > Roots > Rhizosphere... | reverse complement strand
GGGCGCTCAAAGGCGGCAGCAGGCTCTATCTCGACGAAGACGAACGACCCGTCGTGTTGCTCGAGAAAGAATGGGACCTCAACTGGCTAAAGAAAGAAAATCCTGAAGTTGAGTTCCGCGTCACTCAGCGGTAGGCTTCCAAAAGCAATGACGCAACCTGTTTCGAAAGATTTTGCTTCTGCCTTAATTATAGGCGTTGCCGGCGGCAGCGGTTCGGGCAAAACCACGTTCGCGCGCACGCTCCAGGCCAATCTCGGTGAACACTTCTGCGGATTGATCACGCAAGACTCTTACTACCGCGACATGCACCGCTACTTCGACCGCGACGGCGGACAAGTAAATTACGATCATCCCGACGCGGTCGAATTCGACCTCATGGTCCGTCACGTGAAAGCGCTCAAGCAGGGACAAGACGTCGAGATTCCGATTTACGATTACTCCACGCATATGCGTTTACCCGAAGAGCGTCTTTTCACCTGCAAACCGGTGATTGTACTCGACGGAACCATGCTGCTCACGCAGAGCGACCTAAGACCTCTTCTGGATTTTGCATACTTTATCGACACCCAAGAAGATCTCCGCTTTCGCCGCCGCCTCGAGCGCGACGTGCGCGAGCGTGCCCGCACTCCGGAAGGAGTCGAGGCGCAGTTTCTCAACCATGTTAAGCCCATGCACGATCTCTTTGTGGAGCCGTCAAAACGCTTCGCGAACCGCATCGTCTCGGGCGAGCGCAGCTTTGGCCCCGTCATCAACGAGATCGTGTTCGGTCTAAAGGCTCCGCAAGAGGTGACGGCCTAATGTTCATGCGTGCAACCGCAGCCCTGATACTCACACTACTGACCGCATGTAATTCCCAAACAACGAAAACCGCCGACGGCAGCACAGCCAACTTTTCGGGCGGCATGCAAGACATGGCCTTCGACGTGCAAAAACTTTTGCCGTTCCTCTACGACCGCGATGCCTTCAACGATCCTAAAAATCACGAGACGATTCACCAAGACCTCAAACAGTTCGCCAACGTCGCGCACAAAATCAATCCCGAGGCGGGAAAGAAATTTATCGGCGACGATCTCCTCGTGGACTATTCGCTCTCGTCGCTCAAAGACGATCTTGGCCGCTCGCTGAAAAGTTTCGAGGACGGGCAGCTCGAGTACTCGCGCTCGGTCGCCAAAGCCAGTCTGACCTACTGTTTCCAATGTCACTCGGTCTCTCAAGGCGGAAATGCCGCCGCCTGGGATCTCGAAAAGTTGCAGAACCTGAATCTTCAGCCGATCGAAAAGGCCGACTTGCTCGTGGCCACGCGCCAATACGCGAAGGCCACCAGTTTTATGGAGAGCCAGCTCAATTCGCCGGACTTCATCAAGAACTACTCGTTTGATTTCGAAGCGCTGCTCAGACGCTACCTCGCGCTCATCATCCGCGTCGAAAACGCGCCCCGCCGCGCGCTCAATGAGCTCAATAAACTTCTCGATCACGGCTCGACTCCGCATTACATCGCCGAGCAGGCCGAGGGCTGGCGGCAATCGCTCAAGGCGTGGAAGAAGGAAAAAACTCCGGTGCTGAAAACCCCGACGGCGATTTTCGATGCCGTTGAAAAACGCTTTAAAAAAGCCGAGAACATTCAGCACTTCGAGAAAGATCATGCGGGCGATGTCGAATATCTGCGCGCGACGACCATTTTGCATACGGGATTGAAAGTGATCAAAAAACCCGCAGATCAAGCGCACGCGCTGTATCTGCTGGGCCGCGCGTATGAAGTGCTCGACGAATTGGGGTCATGGAATTTGCACGAAACCTACTATGAGGCGTGCATCGACAAAGCGCCGAAGGACCCTATTGCGAAGAGCTGTTACGGGCGCCTCGAAGCGAGCCTGTACATGGGCTATTCCGGCAGTTCGGGAACGCATCTTCCGCAGGAAGAACGCGACCGGCTAAAGCGTCTGAAGGACAAACTTTAAACGTTGCATCACAAGCTTTTGGCTTTGCTTTCATTCGGACGAATGTCTAGCATGGGGGCTCAAACAAACGAACATTCATCTTGTTAATAGGAGGATTGAACATGTTCAAAATGCTTATCGCTGCTATCGCCGCTGTTGGTTTCTCGACTGCTTTCGCACAAGGTGCAGGCACTCCGCCCCCCGCTGGCGATACTGGCGCTCCCAAAGCTGAAGAAAAAGCTCCGGAAGCTGGTAAAGATGCGAAGAAAATGGAGCACAAAGCTCACGACCACGGCAAAATGAAAAAAGAAAAGAAAAAGAAAGGTGAAGAAGCTCACTAATTGAGCTCGTCACAATCTTTTTGTGTATGAAAAAAGGGGTTTTAAGACCCCTTTTTTCTTTTATACTCAACGAGTGAAGAAAGAGATCAAAAAACGCAAAGTGATCGGGTGGAGGGAAATCATCAGCCTCCCGGATCTCGGCGTTGCCGCCATCAAAGTCAAAGTCGACACAGGTGCCGCTACCTCGGCTCTTCACGCCACTGGCATTCGTTATCTCGAAAGTCACGACGGCGAAACGTGGGTTTCGTTTGTTATCATCGAACATCTTCAGCCGCGAAAAAGTATCCGCGTGCGCGCACCGCTCGTCGAACAACGTAAAGTCACAAGCTCGATGGGCCACGCGAGCATTCGTCCCGTCATTCGCACAAATATTCAGGTCGGCAAACATCACTGGCCGATTGAAATCACTTTGGTGAACCGCGACCCGATGGGCTTTCGTATGCTCCTCGGCCGGCGGGCGCTGAAGAACCGTTTCTTAGTCAATCCCACGCGCAGCTTTATCCAATCCCAACCTCGAGAAGATTTATGAAAATCGGTATTCTCTCGCGTAACTCTGCTCTTTACTCCACGTCGCGGATCGTGCAAGCCGCCGAGAAACGCGGTCACTCCGTGCAGGTGATTGACCCATTGCTATGCTACATGGACATCACCTCGCACCGGCCGTCCGTCTATTACCGTTCGCGCAAACTCGACGAGTTCGATGCGATTATTCCCCGTATCGGAGCGAGCGTGACGTTTTACGCAACGGCGGTGCTCCGGCAATTTGAAATGATGGGCGTGTACTGCCTCAACGAATCGGTCGCGATCTCGCGTTCGCGTGATAAACTGCGCGCGTTGCAATTACTCGCGCGCAAAGGCATCGGGATGCCGGTATCGGGCTTTGCCCACTCGACCAAAATGTCGGCGGAGCTGATCAAAATTGTCGGCGGCGCACCTTTAGTCATCAAGTTGCTCGAGGGAACTCAAGGCAAAGGAGTGGTGCTGGCCGAAACCCACAATGCCGCTGAGAGCGTGATCGATGCCTTCCGCGATCTCGACGAATATTTCCTGGTGCAGGAATTTATTAAAGAAGCCGAAGGCGCCGACATCCGCTGTTTCGTCGTCGGCGGTAAGGTCGTGGCCAGCATGATGCGCAAGGCGAAATCGGGCGACTTCCGTTCGAATCTCCACCGCGGCGGCACGGCGACCAGCGTGAAGTTGACCCCCGAAGAACGCAAGACCGCCACGCGCTCGGCCGATGCGATGGGTTTGAATGTTGCCGGCGTCGATATCTTGCGTTCGAAGCACGGGCCGCTCGTCATCGAAGTGAATTCCTCGCCGGGCCTCGAAGGCATCGAAAAGTCGACCGAGAAAGACGTCGCCGCGATCATGATCGAGTACATTGAAAAGAACAAAGAACCTGGAAAAAACAAAACGAAGGGCAAGGGATGAGCCAGTGGAATGACAGCGCGGACGCAATCCGCCATTTGCAATCGTTAAACAAACCGCATTGGGAAAACTATCACGGCTTTTACTCGAGCTGGTTGAACGGCTTTTACCGCGAGCCGTGGGCGATGCTGATGCCACTTGACGATCACGGATTTCACCGCGGCGACGGCGTATTCGAGGCCGCGCGCATTCACAACGGCGCCTTTTTCGATTTGCAGTCGCACTTAAAGCGTTTGAAGCGCTCTGCGGAGGCGATCGGAATGGAAATTCCAAAGAGCTTGGCCGAGATCGAAGCCATTTGCGTCAAGCTGGCCAGTCTCTGCGGCGTGAAAGAGGGCGCCCTGCGCTTGTACATCACGCGTGGCCCGGGCTCGTTCAGTCCGAGCCCGAAGGATGTCGTCGGCCATCAGGTGTACGCGGCGATCACGAAGATGAAGCCGCATCCAGAGGAAGAATATGCGAATGGCGTGAGTGCGATGTTCTCGACCGTGCCCGCGAAGGATGCGTTCTGGAGCCAGATCAAATCGTGCAACTATTTGCAAAACGTGTTGATGAAACAAGAAACGCTTGTCCGCGGAGTCGATTTCTCGATCGCGCTCAATGAGAGCGGCTATCTCACGGAAGGCAGCACCGAGAACTTTATGCTCGTCACCAAAGACAACCGCATGATCGTTCCCAAGTTCGACTACACCCTGCGCGGAACGACGATGATCGTGGTGATGAAACTCGCCGAAGAGTTGGTAAAAAAAGGTCAGCTCAAGTCGGTGAGTTTCGGCGATCTCCATCGCGACGATTTGAAAGCCGCGGGCGAAGCGGCGTTTGTTGGAACCACACTCGGCGTGCTGCCAATGACAACGGTCGAAGGCCACAAGATCGGCTCCGTCGGACCGGTGTGCAAAGCCCTGCACGCGGCACTGATGAAAACGATGAGCGAGGATCGGACATACCGGACAGAATTCTAAAAGGTTCCATCTTCTTTTTTTGCAACCCTCCGTGTCGAAAGCCGAGGAATTGAGAGTGCGACTGTTCGTACTGACCCTCATAGCCAGCGTGATCGTGTCTTGCTCGACTCTGCGAACGCAGGAGCGCGCCCCCGCATTGGCCGGAGGCTTTCCGGCACGCGCGGAGTTAGGATTTTCCCATTCCGTCATTCACTATTCGACGGACCACGGCCAGTGCACGGGCGTCCTCATTCGCCAAAATGTGATGTTGACGGCCGCGCACTGCTGGGCGAAAGCGGCGCGCTATTTGGTCGCGTTTTATTTCAGCGGACCGAAACCCGTAAAGGGACAAGATATTCCAGCCGCGAATTACTCGGTGATCAAAAACCCTTACGCGCGCGTCGATCAATCCGCACATGATTTGGCGCTGGTGGTATTTGGAGCGAACGTTTTGCCCTCCGACATGCAGCCCATGCCGGTCATCGCCAATGCCGGTGAAGACTCGGTGACGGACGGCCAGACCATTTATCTCGCCGGCGCCGGGCGGACCAATCCGAACACCGATGGCTTGGGCGGGAACCCACTGAACGTAGGTACGGGTGCAGCCACCAATGTCGGCGCGGACCAATTCGGAGTGACGCTCGGAAACTCGGCTGAAGCCTGCAACGGCGATTCAGGCGGGCCGGGAATGATTTTTACGTCTCAAGGTTACATCGTCGTCGGGATTCATTCAGCGATCTATGTGAATCCGGGTCAGAAGTGCGCCCCTAACCCGGATTTCGCGCGCTTCACGGCTGAAGATTTAGAGTGGATTTCGCAATCGGTGAATTAGTTGATTCAAAGTTAGAGTGAGAGTTGCGGCGCGACTGGTTCTTGCCAGGTCCATGTAGCTGCGGATTGCGCCGGTAAAACATAGTCGAACGTGTCGCAGGAATTCCGTTCCACACGAATAGTCTTATCCTCGACGCTGCCGTTCCAACCCACAAGCGTCAGGCCACCGTCAGGATTTATAAACGCCGAAGCCGTAATATCCGCATCGGTCGACGCCACGGAAATATGCTGAGCGCCCTCCTTCAAAAAACGGCTCACGTGCGCCAGCGCATAGTACTCGGCCGAATAGCTCACGTGCGGTTCAACCGAAGAAAAATCCGTCGTCGCCAATCCCGCGCAGCCATAGCAGCCGTTGTCGTGCGGTCCACCGGTTTGATCGAGGCAGAGATTCCACGCCAAACTTCCCGCCGCCCCGATGTTTGTAGCGGCCAAGGTGTAATCGCCCATCCACCAGGGGAAGGCGTCTTCCGGCTGATCGGCGAGCATATTTGTGCACTCGGTCTGCAAGACAGGAAGGGACGGATGTTGCGCGATGCTCGACGCCATGTCGGTGATGTTGCCCTCGTAACAGTGATAGGCCGTCCCGCGCACGTCCGACGCCAAATCACCAAGCAGCGAGTTCACGTCGCCATACATATTATAGTTGTGATCGAGTACCAGCACACCCACGCTCACGCCCTGCCGCCTCAGCTCAGGAAGCAAAAAGCCGCGCGTGAACCGGATTTGTTCGCGAGTGGTCATGCCCATCGACGGGTAGTCTGCCGTCGAATATCCCGGTTCGTTTTGAATGCTCAACGTATCTATGTGCAGCCCGAAATTGCGGTATTCGCGAATGACCCTCACTAAATAGCGGGCATAGTCGCCATAGTGGGCTGGATTCAGGGAACCGCCGCGCAGATTTTTCGTTGTTTTCATCCAGGCGGGCGGGGACCAGGGCGAAGCGATAATCTTCAACCCCGGATTAATATGTTGGGCGGCCTCCAGCAGGTCGAAGCTCTTTTGGTCCCGGGACATATCAAAATGCCGGAACTCCGGATCCGGCCGATTTCCGGGCGAGTCATCATAAGTATAGGGTCCCAGGAGGGGGTCTGAGAAATCGGACGCCCCGATCGGCAGCCGGACATAATCAAATCCGGCGCCCGTCGTCTTACTAAATAGCCCCTCGAGAAGCTGTGCCCGAAGATCGGCCGTCAGCCGCATCATATTGATAGCGCAGGCCTCGGTCATCGCACCCCCAAAGCCCATCATCCGCTGCTGCCGGATACCGGGATCCGGACGCAAAACACTTGGTCCGTCCGGAGAGGTTAGTCGGGCGCCCGACTGCGCCTGTCCGGCAATCGACCGTCCGACGGGCGGAGGTCCGAATGCCGCATCCGGCTGCGGTTGCAAAGCCTGGCGAAATCCCCCAGCCGCGAAGTGAGATTGATAAATTTTTACCGGTGAGGTGAGGGAGGGAGGACACAAATCCGCATGTGCATGCAGTCCAAGAGTCAGCCCCAGGAAGCAAAGGTACCTTCGATCCATGGCGAGTCCGTTCGCTAGGGTTCTGTCGGTGTTTTCAATAGTGTAGAGCGATCTCAGCGAATCAAAAAGCGGGGGCGCGTCATTAGCCGCAACAATTGACAGCTATAACTTTCTCGCACAATTTCAAGGGCGCTTTTCAAGGCACAACTCCCAGGAGAACACGAATGAGGAAACTGTTTCGTCATCTTAGCTATTGTCTGTGGGCTGCACCGCTCGCATTCTCGCTTCCGGCCTTCGCCAGTGAAGCCGATCTGAAAGTCCCCGACTTGACCTTAAACATCGATGTTTTCGGCTCCAGTGTTTCGGGAAGCACGATCCTCTACTCCGGTATTGCCGTGACCATCCTCGGCATGCTCTTCGGACTCGTTGAGTTCATGCGCATCAAGAATCTCCCGGTGCATAAGAAAATGCTCGCGATCTCGGATTTGATTTACGAAACTTGCAAAACCTATCTCCTGCAACAGGGTAAATTCCTCATCGGACTGCAGATCTTAATCGGTGCGGCGATGATCTACTACTTCGGCGTTTTGCGCGGAATGGAAGTGAGCCATGTTGCCCTTATCCTCGGGTGGTCGGTTCTCGGAATCTTGGGCTCTTACGCCGTCGCTTGGTTCGGCATCCGGATCAATACGTTCGCCAACTCGCGTACCGCCTTTGCCTCACTGAGAGGCGGCAATGGTTGGGACATCATGGACATTCCGCTGCGCGCGGGGATGTCGATCGGCGTGCTTCTGATCTGCATTGAGCTCATCATGATGCTCTTCATCCTCTTGTTCGTGCCGGGCGACCTCGCCGGCAGCTGCTTCGTCGGATTCGCCATCGGTGAGTCGATGGGCGCTTCGGTTCTGCGCGTGGCCGGCGGTATCTTCACGAAGATTGCCGACATCGGTTCTGACCTTATGAAAATCGTCTTCAATATTAAAGAAGACGACGCCCGTAACCCGGGTGTGATCGCAGACTGTACCGGTGACAACGCCGGTGACTCGGTCGGACCGACGGCTGACGGTTTCGAAACTTACGGCGTGACGGGCGTGGCCCTCATCACCTTCATCATCTTAGCTGTCGGTATGATGGCTCAACCCGACGGCAAACTTGTGCCCCGTTCGGGTGGCACGGCACTTCAAGCGACAATGATCGTTTGGATCTTCGCCATGCGCATTCTTATGGTCATCACCTCGATCTTCTCTTACTTCGTGAATCGCGTTTTCACGACGGCAATCTTCAAAGGCCAGAAGAAATTCAACTTCGAAGCGCCGTTAACCGTTCTCGTATGGCTGACGTCGATCGTGTCGATCATTGTCACGTTCGTAGTCTCGAACGCCATGCTCGGAAATATGGCTGACGGAATGTGGTGGAAGCTGTCCTTGATCATCTCCTGCGGAACGCTTGCTGGCGCCTTGATCCCGGAACTCACCAAAGTCTTCACCAGCTCGCACTCTAAGCACGTTGCTGAAATCGTCAGCGCGTCCCGCGAAGGCGGCGCTTCGTTGACGATCTTGTCGGGTCTCGTGGCCGGAAACTTCTCGGCCTTCTGGAAGGGCATCACGATGGCCGGTCTGATGGCTGTCGCTTACTACACGGCGACTCTCGGCCTCGATCAGATCATGGTCTTCCCGTCGGTGTTCGCCTTCGGTCTCCTCGCGTTCGGCTTCTTGGGCATGGGTCCTGTGACGATCGCCGTCGACTCGTACGGTCCGGTGACGGACAACGCGCAGTCGGTGTTTGAGCTTGCGCAAATCGATCAAGTGAAACCGGCCGATTTCCAAAAAGATCACGGCTTCCTCCCGGATTTTGAAACGGGCAAACATTTGCTCGAAGAGAACGATTCAGCTGGTAACACATTCAAAGCCACAGCTAAACCGGTGTTGATCGGTACCGCGGTGATCGGTGCGACCACGATGATCTTCTCGATCATCTTGCTCTTGCATTTGAAACTCGATCTCCTCGATGCCCGCGTGCTCCTCGGCATGATTACGGGTGGTGCAGTGATCTTTTGGTTCACAGGTGCATCGACTCAAGCTGTGACGACCGGCGCTTACCGCGCGGTTGAGTACATCAAGCAAAATATCCGCCTCGACAGCCAGCAAGCGGCGTCGGTGGAAAAATCGAAAGAAGTCGTACGCATCTGTACGCAGTACGCTCAAGCCGGAATGCTCAATATCTTCGGCGTGATCTTCTGCTTCACGTTGGCGTTTGCCTGCTTCGATCCGACGTTCTTCGCGAGCTACTTGATCTCGATCGCGATCTTCGGTCTGTTCCAGGCTATGTTCATGGCCAATGCCGGCGGCGCTTGGGATAATGCTAAGAAATATGTCGAAGTCGACTTGAAGGAAAAGGGCACTCCGCTTCACGCCGCAACTGTCGTCGGCGATACGGTCGGTGACCCCTTCAAAGACACGTCGTCGGTGGCGCTTAACCCGATCATCAAGTTCACGACCCTCTTCGGTCTCTTGGCCGTCGAAATCGCCGTGCAAGCTTCGGATGTAGCCCGCTGGATCGGCGTGGTCTTGTTCGTGATCGGCTGCTTCTTCGTGTGGCGCTCGTTCTACGGAATGCGCATCCGCAAATAGGTTCCATCTTCTTTTTTTGCAACCCATTGCATCAAAGGCCCTCTTCTAAATTAGAAGGGGGCTTTTTATTTTGCGGCCTTAACATAAGGCCGACCCACCGTTGTTCGACCGATATCTAATTAAATAGCTTTCCTGACACCAAATTCTATGGGAGCCGTGAAGAAAGGTGAATTTCAGGCGCCTTTTGTCACCGAGGGGTCTGCGTCATTTTCGTTCAAGGACCTCGTAAATTGATTGCTATGTCAATGATCTCTCTATCAACTGTTGGCACTGTTCATGCTGTATATACTTTTGTCAGCTGGGAGGGGGAACCAAATCCGGGGGGAATTGGTTAACTTAAAATTTCCAGGTGGGAGTGGGGAAGGCGCCCATCGTTCAAAGCGATGGGCTTATTTTTGCCTAATTTCGACCGACCGCAAATGCGCCCTCAACGGTGGCAAAACGTGGCATCCGACTTGCTGACCTTTTGATTATGCGACTTCTGATCATTCTGCTCTCGACAGCCGTGACTCACGCGGCGCCTCCGGTCGGGCCGGGCGTTCATCATGCTGTCTGCAATGAACGGCTTTCGATCTCCTCGATGCGCGCCAATCTGATCTATGTCCGCACGGGAGTCATCGTCAGCGAGAAAACGGCCGAGGATGTCACCACGGCACTTCGCGATCTTCTCGCCTCCAACCCAAGTCTATTTATGGAGCTCTTCCAGAAATGCCGCGAACCCAGCTACCAATTTTCCACTTATGAAGGAGAAATGGCGCTCCAAGGTCTTTACCTTTTGGATCCGTCCGGCTATCCGTCGTTTGCGGTTCGCAACATCGTGCTCTCGTCCGTGCGCATCGATGGACCGGCTCTTACGATTGGCTCCCCACGCGCCGCCACGCTAAACGACGGAGTGGCGTTTATAAAACCGCTCCATCTTGAAGTTCTGCGCCGCTATTACGATAGCGCGTTCGAAGTGATTTCCGCGATGGTGCAAATCGCGAATTCAGTCGAAGGCGTAGAGATGAATGTCGTTCCCGATATGAAGCCTCACTACGAGGACCAAATCGAATTCACCGGCGGAATGGCCGTGCGCTTTGATGCCGGTTTGCCGCGTGCGCTCTACACGCCGCTCGGCGGCCTTTATTTCGGGTCAGGCCACAATCCGAATGGACGCATTCCCGTTAAAGTTGTGGAAGCGATTGAGAAGCGCTTTGGTTTACAGTTTATGTCCCGGCTCCCGAATGGCGCGGTCTATCGCGTGCTGCGCGCGGCGAATGGAAATCCACTGCCGCCCGTGATTTACCGTCACTCCGATCAAACTTTGCCTTACAACGAAATCAACGCAACCTGGGCGCTCTTAAAACTCAATCCGCCCAACGACTGATAGCCGTCATAGGAATTACCTATTTCAAATTGGTGAAATTCAATGCCAGATTATGATCCTTCAAGGGAGGACTCATGAAACAGTTAATTCTCAGTCTTGTTCTGCTTTTCGCTACCGCCGCCCATGCCGGATTGCCGGTCACGCCCGCGGCCGACCAACAAAAACTTCTCGCCAGCAGCGACAATAAGCTCGCCGCCAACAAGAAACTCGTCTACGATTTTTGCCGGATCATTCTCGCAGGCCTGCGCCTCGACCAAGCCTCGAACTTCTTGCGCGACGACTACATTCAACACAATCCCAACGTCGAAACTGGCCTTCAAGGCTTTATCGATGCGTTCTCGAAGCTCGGCGGCCCGCGCGCGATCCCGGACCAAGTAGATGGCTTGGTCAGCATCCAAGCCGAAGGCGATATGGTCACCTTTTCTTTCGTCAATGAACTGAAGGATTCGAAAGGTGTCGCGTACACCACGACCTGGTTCGATATGTTCCGCATTCAAGACGGAAAGATCGCTGAGCACTGGGACGTTGACACTAAACCGGCAAATTAAAAGGCGAGAATGCTGTGATAGCGGAGGTAGCCCTTTTGCACGGCGCCTCCGTCACAGACGAGATCGAAGTTCGCCGAAAACTTCGTGACATGATCCTCGGCATTGCGCTCGAGTTCGAGCACATTGAGATTTTTGACCGGACCTGAGCACTGACCAAGATCGGCGCTCAAAGACGCGGCCGGAGCTGCCACCATTCCCAACGCCACTGATGGACTTGCGGTGTACGTAAAGGTCAGATCATTAAGACTCGGATAATTGGCCGCAAATTGCAGGGTGAGAGTCTCGCCACCATCTGCCTTCACACTCTTTATCGCAAAGTCGCCTTGAGCCTCCGTCACGCCGCTGGAATTTTGACCGGAGGTCACGGTGATCGAAGACGGCAGGGTATTATTCGTGTCGGGATTTGCCGCCACCGCAATCGGCGAGGGTACAGGCTTTGTCGAATTCAAACGAATGGCGCCCGTGAGGCCCACCCAATTGCCGGCCACATGGCCGTCGATCGCTTGAAAATCCGCCGCGAACGAAGTGACTGTGCCGTTGGTATCGCGCACGAGTTCAACGATTTGAAAGCGCGCGTTTACACTGGCGGTGCTTTTTCCATCCACTGTAATCGTCAGTCCCGCGTGGCGCGGAAATTCCTGGCGGACCTCGCGGACGTAATCATAAAGACCAACCGCGAGCGATTCTTTGTGTGGCGAAGAAAAAGTGATCGCGACTGTGTGATCACCCTTAAACGCGAACGTCTCAAATTCGCGACCTTCGTCACTGGTCTTTGAAATCACGACTTGAGAAGGCGAGAGTGTAACCGTCTGGCCGTTAAGCAGGCCTTCGTTTTGATCGCCGGTCAAAGTCAGCGCGGGTTGTGGATGCGGTTTACGGTTAGGAGGTGCGGAACTGCCGCTCCCGCCGATCGGCATAGTGAGTTTCTTTTCGAGCGACGCCGTCGCCGGGTCCACTTGCGTGCAAGCCGAGAGCATGATGAGTGCTGGAACCAGCAGAATAAGCGCCTTCATAGAGCGCACCTAATTTACACTCGAGGCATGAGAACCTAAAGCTCAATGTTTCGGGATTGAAAAAGGTTCGAGACGGTGCCGAAAAGCGGCACCGCTCGCGAGGGATTGGCTATTTCTTTTTAGTAGGGAAGAGGCTCTGGTCGATATACTCGGCCGTTTTCTTGGCGCCATCGTCCAAGTGCTTGTCGAGGTAGCTGCCCATTTTCGATTCCGCACCGCTCGTGCCGATGATTTCGAATTTAGACAGAGTCTTTTTCTTGTCGCGGTCTTCGAGCATGAACGTGGTGAACATGTTCGCGCTACCGGCGCCCATTCCCACAAAATAGCGGGCGGCGGCCGAGCCGTTTTCAATCTTGCTGACGTTACCGGTCAACACGATGCCTTTTTTCATATCGCCGCTGGCGACTTTGGCGTTGTAGCCTTTCTTCGTTAACTCATCGACAATTTTTTGGCTGAAAGTGTGCTCGATTTTCGCACGGGCGGCGTCAGTGGTTTTCGCGTCGCCGGATTTATCGCCCGAGAACTTCGTGTCTTTGGCGTTGATTGACTCAACATAAATGGGCGCCGATTTATCGAAAGAGCCTTGTTCAAGAGCTTGATCAACAGCTCCCATTTTGCCGTGGGCACAGCCGACTGCCATCAAAGCCAAAACGGTGGCACAAATAAACTGCATACGTTTCATAGGACGTTCCTTGTTAAAGATGAACGGTTATTTGAGCGAACTATGGAAGCTTACGCAACCTTTTACGCAATTCAGGAAGATGAGTTTTAGAAGACTTTGAACCGATCGACGCATGGTGCGCACAGTTTTTCGAGCAAGTCGCAATTCCCTGCGAAGTGCAGCGTGCGCAGACATGCTCCTCGCGTCCGCACTGCGAGCAGGTCAGGGGAGCTGTTGCAGGTTGTCCACAGTGGGGACAGAGCCAATATTTAGCGGCCGGTTTGAGCTCCTGGTCGACGGCCACGCGGTAATCGAAGACAAAGCAATCGCCCTCATAACCTTGATTGGGAAACTCTTTAAGGTAGTTCAAAATTCCGCCCTCGAGCTGGCCGACATTGGTGTAACCCTGATCATGCATCTCGAGAATGGCCTTTTCGCAGCGGATACCGCCGGTGCAGTACATCAGCACGCGCTTATCTTTGGGAATTCCCGCGCCGCGTACGCGCTCCGGAAACTCATTGAACTCCTGCAGGCGGAAATCAACCGCGCCGCGGAATTTTCCCAGGTCGACTTCATAGTCATTGCGCGTATCGAGGATTACCGTGTTGGGATCCTGCATCGCCGCATGCCATTCAGCCGGCGAGAGATGATGGTTCACCGGTTTTTCGGGAACTAAAGCGGGTTTTCCGAGGGACACGATCTCGTCTTTGATTTTCACTTTGAACACGAGGAAAGGATGCTTCCCGGCGAAGGCATCTTTGAACACCATATTGTCGGCGACTTCGCGCTTCACCAAAGCTTTCAGCGCTAAAATGCCCTCGCTTGATCCCGAAAACGTCGCATTGATACCTTCGCGGCCGAGCAGACAAAGTCCGCGCACCTGATGGGCTTCGGCCTCTGCCTCAAGGGCCCGTTTTAAGGCCTCAACGCGCTCGGCGGGGAGCGGAAGAAACCGGTAGAAAGTAGTGATTGCGACTATACTCATATCTTCCGCATCCTACCCGACCTCGTGAGACAATGAAAGCCCTTTAGTTATCAATACTTGGGGGTTTGCGAAGAATTTCAGTGATTTTGAATCACAATTCAAACATACTGAATCGTAATTCAAGCCGGCATCTGCCGATAACACCTGGGGCTAATATAGTGTCAGCTAAGGAACCGAGCGAGGCGATTCTCACGATAGCCCGCAAGCACTTTTCGCAGCATGGATTTCAGGGGGCTAGCCTGAAGGACATCGCGCATGAGGCGAAGGTGGCCGGCTCCCTGATTAATTACCATTTCAAAGATAAGGCGGGACTCTTCAAGGCCTGCTGTGAAGCCTATGCCCGGTCACGAACTGAGGCGATCGTACGTCTATTGAGTGAACCGAAGAGCCGTGAGGACTTGCGGGTGCGCATTGAACTCTTTGTTGAAGAAATGATCTCGTCGATTTTAGCCGATCCTCATGGCTTTGAGATGGTCGACCGGGAAATGCGGGCGGGAAATCCCATGATCCTCGAACTCTTTCAGAGCACGATGATGCAGGCCTTTCTGGCCGTCGTTCAATTTTTCGGTCAAGCGCAACAAAACGGCCTTCTTCAGGAAGGCGTCGAACCGATGATCATCGCCGGGTTGTTGTTCACGGCAACCTGCGAGACCGCGCGCAAAGATTTCCTCGCCAAGAAGTTCTTCAATTTTTCGTTAGAACAGCCGGAGTGGCGTAAACAGTATTCCCAACACATCGTAAACTTGTTCTTAAACGGAGTAGTGAAATGAAAACTTGGCTCGCAATAACCCTGCTGGCGTTCTTGGGCACCTCAGTAGCGGCCGGCGATAAGGGCACGCTGTCAATGGTGCAGTATTTGGATCAAGTGAAGCAGCAGAATCCGCAGGCGCGTGCGGCGCTCGAGAGCATGTACTCGTTTCAGTTGCGCGACTCTGAGGCGGAGAGCCCGATCCTGACCAATCTATATGCGCAATGGAACCGGCGCGATGACAAAAAGCCGACGGCCGTTCCTCTATTTATGGGCACCGAAACGCTGACTGAAGGCTGGCGCGCGGGATTGCAAAAACAAACCGAATACGGTTTGGGCATGGACCTGTACTTCAATTCGCAACGCACGATTATCAATGGCGCCGGTCCGCAGTTTATCCCGGTCAACAATTTCAATGAATCGTCGGCAAATCTCGAGCTGAGTCAGAGTTTGTGGCGGAACGCTTTCGGCGAAGGCACGCGGGCCCAGATCGAGGCCGACCGCGCGACCAACGACGCTAACATGCTGCAGTCGAAGTTCGATCTTAAAAATATCATGTTGAATGCCGAGAATGCGTATCTGGCCGTGGTTTCGCTGAACCAAATCGTCAAATTGCAGACTGAAAATGTCGAACGCGCCAAACGCTTGCGCGACTACATGCAAAACCGGGCGAAGCTCAAGCTTGTCGACGACACCGACTTTATGCAGACGGAAGCGTCGTATCTTTCCCGCGGATTGGAATTGCAATCGTCCATTAACGCCCGCGCCTCGATGATCCGCGCCTTCAATACTTTGCGCGGCGTGGACAACGATGAGATTCCCAATCTCGACACCTGGCCCGATCAAGCCATGATGAAGGAAACCGAAAAAGCTCCCACGGGCCGTATGACTCGAGAAGACTTCCAAATGATGCGCGCCCAAGCGAAAGCGGCACAGGCCAAGGCAAAGTTTGCGAACTCTCAAATCCAGCCCAAGCTCGATTTGAACGCCGGCATTTCGACCAACGGCCGCGATGGCGTAACGCCCAATGCGATCTACCAAGCGGAGACCGACCATTATCCGACTTGGTTTGTCGGCGCGTCGTTCAGTATCCCGATCGATTTCCGGTTGATTTCAGACGTTCGTCACGGCTATCGCAAAGCCGCCGAAGCCGCCGAAGACATGCAGGCGCAGGCGAATTTCAGCGAAACGCGGGCCTGGGACGACCTGGTCAATCAGAAAAAAGAAGCGCAAGTTCAGTACGAACAAGCGGTGAGAGTCGAAGAGTTACAGACCCAGCTGACCAAACGCGAACAAGTCCGCTTACACAACGGCCGCACGACTACGTTCGAGGCTCTGCAACTCGAACAAAATCTCGCCTTGGCGCAAGTCCAGCGCGTGCAGAATCAATTGAATTTGCTCAAGGTCCATAACGCTATCCAAATGTTTGAGGCGCAAAAATGAATTTATCAAGACTCTCCATCACACGGCCGGTCTTTATTACCTGCGTGCTCCTGCTGATCATCGTCTTGGGGATTTTCTCCTTCAAGAGATTGGCGGTGGACCTGTTTCCGGACGTGACGTTGCCGGTAGTGACGGTATCGACGCCGTATCCGGGCGCGGGTCCCAAAGAAATCGAAACTCTGGTGTCGAAACCACTCGAAGAAGAGTTGGGCACGATCAGCGGTATGAAGACGCTGAGCTCGAAAAATATTGAAGGCGTTTCGGTCGTGGTCTGCGAATTCACGCTTGAAACCGACATTAAGTACGCCGAGCAACAAGTCCGCGACAAAGTGTCTTCCGCACGTACAAAGCTTCCGCAGGAAGTCAAAGAACCGACGATCCGCCGGATTGACCCTTCCGATCAGCCGATCTTGATGCTCACCTTGAATGCCGATATGACTCCGGCCGCTCACTACGACCTGGCGAACGAAGTGGTGAAGCCCAAGCTTGAACAGGTCGACAACGTGGGCTCCGTCGACATCGTCGGTGGCCGCAAGCGTGAGATTCACGTGGAGCTCGACCGCGACAAATTGGCCAAGGCCAATATGTCGGTTACAGGTGTCGCGGGCCGGATCGGCGCGACCGGTGAAAATATTCCCGCCGGAGACGTGAGCCGCGAAACTTCGGGCGTCGACATGGTCTTCCGCACGATGGGTGAATTCCAGAGTGTGAAAGCGATCGAAAACGCGACGGTCAATTTTATCGGCAACGACCGCGCAATGACCTTGCACGATCTCGGCCAGGTCACCGACACGCTCGAAGATCCCGAGACGTACACGTACTGGAACGGCAATAAGACTTTGCTGATGAAAGTGTACAAACAGAGCGGGGCTAACACGGTTGCCGTTTCAAACGCGATCAATAAGCGCATCGATAAGATAAACGAAGAGTTAGCGACCCGCTACAAAGACGCGCATGCCAAAATTACGGTAGTCTCCAATCAAGCGCGCTACATCTCGCTGAACGTCCAAGACGTGCAAGAGTCGATCGGTATCGGTATTTTGCTCACGATCATCGTGGTGTATTTCTTCCTCGGCTCTTTGCGCTCGACGCTGATTACAGGCGTGGCGATTCCCGTGTCGTTGATCGGTGCGTGCGGCCTGATGCTGCTCGCGGGATTTTCAATCAACGTGATGTCGCTATTGGCCTTCAGCTTGGCCGTCGGCCTGTTGATCGACGATGCCATCGTGGTGCGGGAAAATATTTTCCGGCATATGGAGATGCATAAGGGTCCGCGGCAAGCGGCGCTCGACGGCACGCTCGAAGTGACGTTGGCGGTGATCGCGGTGACGGCTACAATCATCGCCGTGTTCTTGCCGATCGGTTTCTTGAGCGGCGTGGTCGGCCAGTTCTTCAAACAATTCGGCCTGACCGTTTGCTTTATCATGGCCATCAGTCTCTTTGACGCTCTCACCAACGCCCCGATGATGAGCGCCTACTTCGGCGGCGCCCATGGTGCGGAGCCGGCATCGGGTTTTTTATATTTTGTGCGTACGCCCGTGCGTCTGTTTAATAAGATGCAAAACTTTTTGGAACTCCGCTATGCCGGATTCCTTAAAGGCATGCTGCGCCGGCCTTGGTTAGCGTTGATCGGCGCGTTCCTCGTCGTGGGCAGTAGTTGCGTGCCGGTGATGAAGGGCAAAGTGCCGTTCACGTTCTTGCCGGTCCAGGATAATGGCGAGTTCTCGATCGGCCTCGATATGGTTCCGGGAACAAGCCTCGAGAAGATGCGCGACCGTGCGCTCGAAATCGATAAGCTCCTCCACAGCCACAAAGAGGTCGTGAACTCCGTCTTGACGGTCGGAAACGCCAATAAAGAGAAGAACAAAGCCGATTTCTTCGTGTCGCTCACGCCGTTCGGTCAGCGCACGTTTACGACGTCGGACTTCAAAGAGAAAATCCGCAACGAGCTGAAAGACTTTAAAGACACGAACCCCGCAGTCAAAGACGTCGACTACGGCGGCTTCGGGATGCGGCCTTTCACGCTCCATTTAATCGGTCAGGACTTGGATCAGTTGATCGACATCAGCAATAAGGTAATGGCAAAACTGAAAAACCATCCGGCGCTGATTGACGTCGACACGAGTTACCGTCCCGGCAAGCCGGAATTTCAAGTCCAAGTTGATCTTGCGAAAGCGCAGAAACTCGGCGTGAGCAGTAGCCGCGTCGGGGAGGAGCTGCGTGCCCAAGTCGAAGGCCTAACGCCGGCGAAATTCCGCGAGAACGGGCTTGAGTACGATATCCGCGTGCGGTTGAAACCCGAGCAGCGCGACCTCGAGGCCGCGTACAACAAAATCCTCGTGCCGAATTTGAACGAGCGCCTCGTGGACTTGGCCGCCGTGGCAACCGCTGTTAAGGCCACCGGTCCCGCGAGCATCGACCGCGAGAACCGCGGCCGCTTTATCGAGATCGCCGCCGATATCGCGCCGAAGGGACCCGGCATGGGCGCCGCGATCACCGACATTAAGCAATGGCTCGGCAAGGGCGGCGAGATCGAACTTCCGCCGGGCGTGACGTATCGTTTCGTCGGTCAAGCGGAAGACTTCCAGGATATGATGACAAGTATGATCACGGCCGCGCTCTTGGGCTTGATCTTTATCTACCTCGTGTTGTCGTCGCTCTACGAATCGTTCTTTACGCCGTTTACGATCATGTTGGTGATTCCGTTGGCCGCGTGCGGTGCGTTCTTCGCTCTGTGGGTCGGCCACAAGTCGCTCGATTTGTTTTCGATGATCGGCTGTATCATGCTGATGGGTCTCGCGACGAAGAACTCGATTATTTTAATCGACTACGTCAATCAGTTGCTCGAAAAAGGCATGCCGATCGCTGAGGCGCTCGTCGAAGCAGGTAAAGTGCGGTTGCGCCCGATCTTGATGACAAGCTTCGCGTTGATCTCGGGCATGATTCCGGTGGCGTATGGATTAAACGAAGTCTCGAATCAGCGGACGTCGCTCGGTTTTGCGATCATCGGCGGAGTTTTGAGTTCAACATTGCTGACGTTGATTGTAATACCGGCCGTGTTCTCATACATGGAGTGGTTCCGGCACTTCCTACTGCGCTTCGGGACCCGGCTGGTTACGCCGGATCTCCACCTCGCCAAAAATGGCACGTATAACCGCCAGGGTTCTTCTGCAAATAATCCTGATGATAACCTTCAGCGGAGTAAAAGCGTTTAAGATCTTCGATCTTTGTGACAACCGGGCGTGGCCAACGCCCCGATTTGTCTTCCGCCTGAATCACCTCTTCGGCGATTTTCCGCTGTTCCGGAGTTTCGACGAAAATCGCCGAACGGTATTGGGAGCCGATGTCGTTTCCTTGGCGATTCAGCGTTGTTGGATCGTGGAGCTTAAAGAAAAGCTCGAGCAGATGTTTGTAAGGCAGAACATTCGGATCATAAGTGATTTGGATCGACTCGGCATAACCGGTTTTGCCGCGTTTGACGTTTTCATATGTCGGGTCGCCTTCGCCATTGGTGTAGCCCACCTCGGTGTCGACAACGCCGGGGACTTTGCGCAGAAGCTCCTCGACGCCCCAAAAGCACCCACCGGCTAAGACTGCAAACTGTGTCGAATGCGCCATATGGCGTATAACATAACTTTTGTTGAGTTAATTATCAATGGGATTTACCTGGATCGGGCAGGTAATAGATCAAATATGAGGCTTCATCCTCGGCGACAATCTTCCAGTCGGTCAGCGGGGACAGGATTTTGTAGAAGTACGGGTAGCTGCCATGTTTGTCGACCAGCAGCTTCGTCCACCCGTACTTCTTGGCGGTCTCGAGGAATTGCTGTTGGCCGTGGAAAATGCCGACAACGTCATGTTCGTAAAAATCCATGTCGGTGACGAATCCGTGGTGAAAGATCGGCTTATAGTTCATGAAGACGAGATAGTTGCCGAAGTCGTGGGCATTATAGAGGGTGCCGGGGATCGGATGAGCTTTCAAAAATTCGACCGTTCCGATCGGAAAGAACTTCCTATCGAGTTCGGCTCGGGGGATGCGTTTGCCGCTTGAAGCCGTGTACCCAATAGTCAAATTCTTCACCAAAATCAAGACCATGAGTCCTGCCAGTACGGGCCGGAGGAAGCGAAAATTCAACCGCAATTCCGCCCACGGCTTGACCAAGATCAGCAGTGCGAAACTCGCCCAAGTCACGAAGCGGACCGCTTGAATCCCGCAAAGGGCGGCAAAAAGCGCCAGCAATCCGCGCAGCGTGAACCACGCCTTTTCGCGGAAGAGTATAAAGAACGTTCCGAGCAAAAGGCCCCAGTAGGCGATGATCTCAGGCGCGAAGCGGAACGCCGGATGATAGGAGGGGAACCACTCGAAGTTGTGAAGTTTGAGCACTTGCGCCTCGTTCAAGGCAAAGTGAAACGGATAGAGGGCGCCGTCGATGAACAGCGGGTTGAGGACCAGCACGGCCACCGGAATCAGCAGCCAAAGCAGGTCTTTTTTACGCAACTCCGGGTTGCTCCAAGCCATGTGGGCGGCCCAAATCGTGAGCATAATCAACCCGAGCGGGTAGCCCGGATGCAATTGCACCCACAATAGGAAGAGCGCTGTTAGCCTTACGATAAATCCGCGGGTGACCGTTTTCTGCTCGACGAGCCAGGAGACCATCACCACGCAAAATAGATCGGAGAAGAGGGACGTGCGTTCGATAAAGCGGAAGGAACCCGCGACGACGGCCAGAATCCAAAGCGCGCAAAACAGAACCGAAGAATTTTTCGCCCGTGGTTCCGCGCGCAGAACAAGGGCAAAGAGAACGCCCAACACGAGCGCTTTTAAGAGAATCAATCCGGCAAATCCCAAGGCGGACCAAGCCCCGTAAAAAATGAAGTAGCTCAAATACTCATGCGCGATGTGCAGTTGGGCATGCGGAAGCGAATAGAGATACGGGTCCTCTTTAGGAAATTCCCCATGCATCAAAAAATCGCGGGCCAACGCCAGGTACATCAGCGCATCGCCCGATTGAATGGCGAAAAACGTGAACGACAAGGCAAAGGTGAAGAGTAAAAACGTCAGCCACTTCATTTGTGCTGTTCTCACTTGTAAAAGGCAACGCCGACGGCCGCGAGAATCAGCAGCATCGAGAGACCGTAACGCCAGGTGATCTGTTCGTTCAAAACCAGGGCGGCAAAGCCGATAAATACGACGAGCGTGATCACTTCTTGGATAATTTTAAGCTGGTACGCGCTCAATTCGCCAAAACCGATGCGGTTAGCGGGAACCTGCAGACAGTACTCGAAGAAGGCTAGGCCCCAACTGATCAAAATGGCCTGCCACATGGGGATTTCTTTGAAGCGCAAATGGCCGTACCACGCCGTCGTCATGAACAAGTTGGAGCAAAACAGAAGTCCGATCGTCAATAAGGTCCGCGACATACTCTAAAATTTATTATATTTCCGCGAAAAGGCTACTATTATAGAGGGCCATGAAGTCCAGGTTTTTGTACTACGGCAAATGGACCGCCATTGCCCTTGCGATAGGCATTCTTGCCGGCACCGCCTCCGCCTGGTTTCTCCACTCTTTGGATTGGGCCACCCACACGCGCGAAGAGTATTCTCAACTGCTTTGGTTTTTGCCGATTGCGGGATTTGCCGTCGGATGGGTGTATCATCGCTTCGGAAAGTCCGTTGAACGCGGCAACAATCTGATCATCGACGAAATCCACAGTCCGCAAACGCAGGTTCCACTGCGGATGACGCCTTTGATTTTGGCGGGCACCGTTCTGACTCATTTGTTCGGCGGTTCGGCCGGCCGCGAAGGCACGGCCGTGCAAATGGGCGCGAGCCTCGCTGATCAAATCACCCGCGTACTCAAACTCGGGCCCGACGACCGCCGCACGCTTTTGATGGCGGGCATGAGCGCTGGTTTTGGCTCGGTGTTCGGGGTGCCTTTGGCCGGGACGCTGTTTGGGATGGAGGCGTTGACCGTCGGCCGCGTCGACTTGCGCAAAGTCTGGGAATGCATGGTTGCGTCCTTCGTCGGACACTACGTCTGCCTGGCTTGGGGGGTCCATCACTCCCATTATGCTTCGCCGAGTGTTGCGCCACTGACGCCGACTTCGGTTCTGATGATCGGTGCAGCGGGTATCGCCTTCGGCTTGGTGGCGACGATTTTCACATTCCTGCAACACGAAACCGTAAAGCAGTTCAAGACATATATCGCGTACCCACCGCTACGGCCATTGATCGGCGGCGGCATTGTGGTTTTTGTCTACTTTATGCTCGGGACCAACCGTTATGCGGGTCTCGGCGTTCCGATTATTCAAGATTCGTTGCTGCATCCGCTGCCGCCGACGGACTTTGCGTGGAAGACTATGTTGACCGCCTTGACCCTGGGTTCCGGTTTCAAGGGCGGCGAAGTCACGCCGTTACTTTTTATCGGCGCAACCTTGGGCAATGCGCTGGCGGTGATTCTCACATTGCCATTGTCGTTGCTCGCGGCGGTGGGATTCGTGGCCGTGTTTGCGGGGGCCGCGAACACGCCGTGGGCATGTGCTCTGATGGCCATAGAAATATTCGGTCCGCAAGTCGGTGTGTACGCCCTGATCGGGTGTTGGGTGAGTTTCTTTTGCTCAGGTCAGTCGGGAATCTATTCGGCTCAAAAAACGAGTAAACACAAACGCCATCGGCTTCACAAAGTCCTCCGGCTAAGAGGCAAATCGCGAGTCTGATTTTCCAGCGGACTTGTTCGACAACGTTTTGTCTTCTACTCGCGCCGGAGCGAACAGATACTTTTTAACCTGATCGTTCGTCGAACGCCATATCACATTGTCGATAAAATAATGGTGCACGTTAATAAAAATCAAGAATGCGGCCACGAAGGGCGACGTGCCCAGGGCCGGATTCTGCAGAATTTGGCGCGAATCCAGAAATTTCGGCACAAATTCGAAGGCCATCGCCCCCAGCATGGCGGCCATCGCGGCATAACCGAGGAGGTCGCGCATCCAGATTTTGCGCTTTTCCGAATCGGTTTTCAATGTGCGAAGATAATCGCCCACTTGATTGGTCTTAAAGCTCCACACGAAGGTGAGGTACTGCATCGAGTGGAAGAGCGGGATGAAATAAGCGAATCCGGGATGTGCGAAGACCGGCAGGTACCACACGTAGAGCGACGCCAAGGCCGCGGCAGCGGGGGGAGAAGGGCGCACGCCCTTGCGGATGTGCAGGTATATGACAGCGGCAAACGTCGCGCCGGTGAAGCCCAGTGCCCAGGGGATCAAGCCGCGGCCGATGCCGAGGGCGGCGTAATTGATTCCGTAAAAAGTAAAGAACGTGCCGCCGGCTTGTCCCTGCAGAAACGACACCATCCAAATGCAAAAGAGGTTGGCGAGAATCGCGCGGCGTTCCCATTTCGAGTAGTACAGTTTACGGCGTGCGCTCGTCACGATCACGCAGCCGAAGACTTGTTTCACATAGTGCCAGCCGACGAGGAAGAACATAAGGTTCAGTGAGTGGCCGATCCACGTCACGTTGCCGGTGGCAAAACAATAGATCAAGCCGGCGCCGAGCACGAACGGCGCGATCACTGCGGCCCAGAGATAGCGCGCGCTCTGCATGATGTTCTTACGGAAGTCGCCATACAACAGCATGTACGATGACAAGAAGTGCGGGTGGTTGAACGCAAACGCGAGGCCGAAGGCCACCTGCGAAACGACGAACAGTGACGCGGTCTTTGCCGAGAAGAGCCAAAACGCCGCGCAGGTAATCAGGGACGCGCCGCCGAGAAAGAAAACTTCGAGTGAGAGATACTCTTTGAGTGCTGATTTCATATAGTCTTTTTCGGAATTTAGAGTGCTGCGCTCAATCGGACTTGGCCAAGGTCCAGTTGGCAGGTCCAGTTCCGCTCTGAAATTTAAAAGAAACCTCTCACTTTTCCGATAGATAGATGATGGAGCGTAAAGCCAGCGATCGGCGGATCGTGGCCATTTTGGTGATTCTACTGATTGCGGAAGGAATTCTGCTCGGCCTGCATTTGGCTTGGGGAGGATTTCATCCGCAACGAATGAGTATGAATGCGCAACTTGCCGGGCATGTCGTACGTAACGAAAATGAATTGCGCCGCCGCAGCAGCAATTCGCTGGTGTGGGAAAATTCCGGCGGTAACGATGCGGTCTATTTCTACGATTCCATTCTGACTTTGGCACAAAGTACGGCCGACTTGAAACTCGACCGCGACACTGAAATTCATCTTTCGGAAAACACCTTGGTCACAATCGAACCGCAAGACAAATCGGGCACCGGCGAAATCCGTTTGAAATTCGTGAAGGGCAGTCTGCAGGCGCGCAATCCGTTCGCGAATGCTGAAGTGCGCTCTGACACGTGGTCGATGGAATTAAAGACGGGAAGCGAGATCGATTTCCGCCAGGTCAGCGACGGACAGTTCGAGCTCGGCGTGAAAAAGGGCGAAGTGCAGTTTAACTCGGCGTCGGGAGCCGAGACCGTCGACGCCAACGAACGCCTGCGCGTCGAGGGCGGCGCGCCGGTGAAATTGAAAGTGGACGAGGCCATGCGCTGGGAGGCGCCTCCCGAAAAGCGGATTTACACGCACGGCGAGGACACGCTCGTGCCGCTCACCTTTGCGGGAGCCGCGCACGAAATTGTGTTGCAAACGGTGGGTGAGCCGGAACGGGTGATTCCGTTGGAAGGCGAAGCGCATGCGTACTCTCTGCGTTTGCCTTTGGGGCAGCATCAAATCTTCTTGCGCAGCCGTGAAAAGACTTCGGAGGCGTTGGCCGTCGAGGTGTGGAAGGCGCCCGTGTTTCACTTGCTCTCGCCTTTGCCGCGCAACCGCGTGAAGGAAGGTGAGCCGACCGCGTTTATGTGGATGACCGCGCCGGGCGTCGCTGCGTACAAACTGCACATCAAAGGGCACGAAGTGAATTTGAATCAGGCCGTGGAAGAGAATTCGTACACGATGACCTTTAAGCAGGAAGACGATGCCGAGTGGAGTGTCGAAGGGCAGGACAACGAAGGCTATTCGATTCCGCCATTGTATACATATCCGATTTATATCCGCGAAGCTCCGCTGGCCGCGCCCAAACTGCACGCGCCGTCAGTGCGCCGGCCCGCGGCCCAAGATGATGGCGCGAGCTTCTGGTACATAATTTTTCCGCGCGCGAGTGCGGAAGACGCTTACTACCAGGCCGTCTTCAACTGGGATGCGGTCGAAGGTGCCGACAAATACGTCATTGAAATTTCCGAGAGCGCGGACTTCCGCACGCCAATGGTCAACAAGGTCCTCGATAAGAATGAATTCGTGTGGAAGCGGATGGAGTTGAAGCCGTACTACTGGCGGGTCGCAGCTCAGTCAAAGAGCGGTCGATTGGGTATTTTTTCGGAGCCGGAGTTGGTGGATTTAAAAAATGGGGCGGCCAGCGGAATTGCGGTGACTAAGATAGAGCCGAAGCCGAAGCCGGAGCCGGTGGCAGCGGCCGTGGCAGTGGCAGTGGCAGAGACAGAGGTGAGAGGTGAGAGTCAGGCGCCTGTGCCTGTGACCCAAAAGCCGGAACCCTTGATTGCGACTTTGCCCATTCCTCCGCCTGATCCTGTCAAGCCGGAGCCGCCGTATGAGCGCAAGCCCGGTTGGTTCGCCGAATGGCAGCCGCGGTACTCGATTTATTCAGGCACATCTCCGGGGGCAGTGAAATTCAGTTTGACCGGTGAACAAATGGAATCTTTTTCCGCAGGGTTCGATCGAACGATGGCCGGAGAAGGCATGCTCAAGGCCGATGTGAACTTTACGGCGCAGAAATTTATTCCGCATCCGCAATCGAAGTATCCTCTGCAAAAAAATCTGACCTGGACCGATGTTTCGGCACTTCTCGATTACCATTACAATGTCGGGCATTGGGGCTATGGTCTCTTCATAGACAAAACCGCGACGGTTGAAGCCGACACACTCGAGACAGTCAAGGCGAGTGACGTGATTTACTTCGGCCCTGCGCTCGAGTACACGACGGGCCGGCGCTTGCAGTACACGAGCGACGTGATGGCCGTAGTCGGCACGCAATATGGTCTCTGGACACGGCAGAATTTAAAATGGTTTGTACATGCGCCACTCTATCTGGGTGTCGGCTTCGAGGGAAATTATCTGTTACGCAGTAGCGGGCATTCATTTCTCGCGACTGGCCACGCGCTGATCGGGTTTGAATTCTAGCCACGTTAGTTTGCTGAGGCTGCCTTCCATTTTGGCCGCAAACTTGCAGGTTAATCTCGTGTTAGCTATGCAACGGAAGGCAACTTTATGAGAAACACTTTGTTAAGTTATCTATCCATAATCTCGGCGCCCGCATTCGCAGCCACTAACGGCCACGAGCTTTTGGCGCAGTACGGATATGGAGTGATGATCCTAGCTGGATTCGCTCTCTTGCTCGCGCTCGCTTTGCTTCCCCTTTGGCTTTACAAATCTAACGGTAGTAATCACCGGAACGTTTGATTTGGTTCGCCAACGGTTAGCTTTTTCCCGCCCAAGAATTTTCTCGGACATATATTGATTGTGAGCGCGGCAGAGAACTCGCGCATTATCTAAAGAGTCGTCACCTCCGAGAGCGCGTGGAATAATGTGGTCCCATTCAACTTGTCCCCTCTCTCCGCAAACATGTCCTGTCTTTGGATCTGTAAAAACGCAGCCGCCTTTATCTCTTTGAATCAGTTGCATGCGCTTGCCGCGCTGCGGGACCGTAGCGGTCCCGCGCTGCGTCTTTCGCAAGGGATCGTGGCGATCCACCAATTCTTTGAGAGCTCTCGCAATAATTAATCCCGCATCCCGAGTCGGGATCGCGTGTGCGAATATTTCCTTTGCGCGGTTCAAATCAGCCAACGCTTCATTGGGAAGATTGACCGCTAGACGCCCGGATGTCGAATCGACGGCCGAGAGATGCTCCCGCTTGACGGTCGAAATATTCTCAGGAAGTAACTCCATCAAAGTTTGCGCCACTTCAAATGAATTCAAATTCTCAATCTTGGCAATGGCTTGCTCTTTTTGCGCCTGGGTGACCTTTTGATTCGATTGAATCTCCTGTATTCGAATCATCGATTGCGCTTGCGCAAGCGTCGTCAGGTTGACCGAACCCTCTTCGAGTTTTTTCTCGATAGATGGTACGGCCCTCATCAACTTAGCGGCTCTGATTCTGCGGCTTGCAGCTGAGCGGGAATACCTATGCTCTTTAATTAGCCACGTGAATGTGTCTTTGTAACCGCGCTCGAGCGGAATCTTTCGATCCTCAGCCAAGACTATAAGCTTGAGAATTCGGTTTGTGATCTTTCGTTCAGTCTTGATCGCGTTTCCGATTTCGGTATTGATTTGTTCGTTTGTCATTTTCATTCAGTATGATTTCTATGCAATTCTTGTAAACCGCTATTAGTAACTAAAATTGATTTATGAATCGTAGGTAGTCCGCGGTTCGGACGAGTTCGGACCATCTTCGATGCGGGGATTTTTCTTCGACGGCCAGATCTGTTTCGAGGAAAGTTATTTTGGTTGCGGAGTGTATTTGCGTTTACCCACCCGCAAGAGCACAAGCATGACCGGCGCCACCAGAAGCAGTGCAAAATTCCACGGCGAACCGCCGTCGCCATTCACGCGTCCGCAGCCCGCGCTTTGGAACGTAAATTTATCCGGCGATCCGGGCGTGAACGCGATCGACGCCGAATCGATCATCGTCGGCAAATTCACGTTGCTCGTCGTTAGACTCAATTTCATTTTCAAATAGCGCTTGCCTGAAACCGCGCTCGGAAAAACCGTCCATCCCGTATTGTCGTTTACGAAGTTGTCGTTACTGCCTGAGACCTCGAAGGTGAAATCCGACGACGGGGGTGAGAACGATAAGCTATCAATCTGCCCGAAGTTACTGCCTGTATCGATTGACTTAGTGATCACATATTGTGTCAGGCCAGAAAATTCCACATCGCCCGAGTTTACTGGAAACTCTTCGATCGGGCTGTATGTGCCGGACCCGTTTGTAGTAAATGTCGAAGTCGAAACCCAGCTGCGTCCGATACTCCCCGAAGCGCCAATGGCCGCCACTGTGTTTGTGCCGCCGGTTCCCGCGGGCGCTTGGCTTGCGCCCGCAACATCTGTGTTGTCAAAAGTCACTTCTCCGCCCGAAAAAATCTGAATGCTCCCGCCGCCGCCACCGCCGCCAGGACCACCAGTGCCACTTGCATCGCCGCCGGCGCCGCCGCCGGCCTTTACATAGCCCGCCACTCCGACATCGACATTGCCTACAGCATGAATGATCACAACGCCACCACCGCCGCCGCCTGCGCCACCGGGTAATGCGGCGTCACCTGAGCCGCCACCTCCGCCGGCACCGCCGGCGATCGTTAAAAATTGCGGATCTGAATTCGAGGCGCCCGCTTGTCCCCCAAATGCGCCGAAGTTGGCACCATTGCCCGCGGGACTGGCCGCACTCCACGAGCCGCCGCCGCCGCCGCCGGTGTACGATCCACCTTGGAATCCTCCGCCGGTTCCTCCGGTCACAGTGACATCGGCATCGACGCCATTCGCGCCGCCGCCATTCGCGGCTCCGCCGGCACCGCCATCTTTTCCTCCGCAACGGCCGGCGCCCGCGACGCTACCTGCCGCATCGTCACCATTGCATTGAATGACGCCGTTGACGGTGACCGTCGAAAGACTTTCAATAATCAAAGGATTCGTACCCACCGGTTGCAAAGTCCATCCGGCATCCAAGGTAAAATGCGTGAGTTGCAAAAAGGGATGCGCCGTAGTGTCTAGCCGAATGATATTGCCCGAAAGGTCGCCGCCAACGCTCCACTGTGCGTAATTCGTATCGTCAAAGCCGCCGTCTGAGCCGTCGCCGACCGCCACATCTTGCGTTAGATTTGGCGGCGCTAACAGATAATAGTTATTCACCAACAAAGTCGGATGAACCATCCCCAGCGCTTGATTCCAAATCGCCGTGCCGCTCTCCAAATCTGCGCGCGAGGCAAAGGTCTCCGTGACGGTCGTCGCTCCGGCCGCACCCGCAAGACCCAATATAAGGAGAAGGCACCACTTAGCGATTAGGCACCTATTTTCTTTTTATCGATCGCATCGAACAGGACTTGGAAGACTTTCGCGCGCAGAGTTTCAGCGCGGAACGGCTTCACGATATAGGCGTCGACTTCGTGTTTACGGGCCTTCGAAATTTTCATGCGCTCCTGCGATTGCTGGCTCGTTACCATGATGAAAGGCGTGGTGGCGCGGTGACGGCTGGCACGCACGGCGCGCAGAAACGTCAGTCCGTCGGTCTTCGGCATTTCCCAGTCGCAGATGATCAAGTCCACGCGTTGGAGCGGGTCCAAAATAAACTTGTGTGCCTCGGTGCCATTGTTCGCCTCGAGAAATTTTTGAAACCCGATCGTGCGCAATTGCTGAATGATAATTCCGCGGATCATCTCGTCGTCATCGACGACCAGAACGCAGAGGTGCGCCGCGCGAAGTGTGGTGGTGTCCTCTTTACTCATGACTTTGCCCCCCTGCCGACTTGGGCAGACGGATCGTCACTTCGACGCCGCCCTTCTTATGATTGGCGATAATAAATTCGCCGCCGTGTTCAATCTCAATAATTTCCTTGCAGATCGAGAGGCCCAATCCGCTGCCGCGGCTGCCTTTCGTGGAAAAGAGCGGCTCCGTCACGCGCGGCAAGTCCTTTTCGTCGATGCCGGTGCCGGTGTCGCGCACGATGAGCTCGAGGCTGTCGTCGCCGGCTTTCATTTCGAGATGAATCTCGCCGCCGTCGGGCATCGCATGCATCGAGTTGATGAACAAATTCACGAACACTTGCACGAACCCGTGGCGGTTGCCGTTGAATGTCGTTGGCATCGCCTTCGGCCGCATAATACGGATATAGTTCTTGCGGAATTGGAACTCGAGGAGTTCGACCGCTTCGTCGACGACGACCTGCATGTCGAAGTCGGCGTGCGAGGGCATGGCCTCCGCCGAATCGTGCAATTTACGGAACCGGCGCAGCACGTGCGCGGCTGTATCCGACGCCTTCAAAATGACATCGAGGGCGGCCTTCATGCGCTCAGGATCTTTTAACTCCAGCGCGATTTCCGCATTGCCTACAATATGAGTCAGCAAGTTGCCGAATTCGTGGGCCACTGAGCGGCCGACGGCGGCGACGGCGTTTTGCCGTTCGCTCAAGAGCAGCGACTGATTGGCTTCACTAAGACGTTCTTCCTGCCAGTCCTTCAACCGGTGCAAGTCCCAGAGGCTGGTCGCGTTGCGGGCTTTCTGCAAAATCTCGCCTTCGGAGAAGGGCTTGTTGATGTAATCCCACTTCTCGCGATTCTCCTCGCCGAGTAGAGCGCCGATCGCGTCGACCGTGCGGTCCTGGTAGGCAGTTACAAACACCGCGAACATTTTGGTATCGACCGAGAGGATCTGCTTTACGAGCTCGATCCCGTCGACTTCGGCGCCGAGCATGACGTCGAAGAAGCCCATCGCGAAGGGGCGGTTTTCGCGCATCGCGAAAGTCACGGCTTCGATCGCCGCTTCTGGCGTCGTTACGACCGTCACATCGAATTCGCCGTCGGGCGATGGTGTGGCGGGTGCCGGCTCGGCGCCGCGGCTCGACCGGCGGATCGGCGTCACGTTGGTGGCTGCCTTTGGGCAGAGCACGCGGCGGATCGCCTGGCCGATTTCGGGCTCGTCGTCGATGACGAGAATGCGCCGATTCGGCACAGGCCCGTTGGCCGGAATGAGTTTCTTTTTCTCTCGCATCATTTTGGCCGCATTGCTCATGCTACGGCTCCTTTTTGTTCGTGATCCGCGCTAAGAGGTAACCGAATACGGAACACAGTGATGTTTTTTTCTGAACTGACAAATTCAATGTCGCCGCCGTAACCGCGTACGAAGCGGCGGCTGATGCCGAGGCCTAGGCCGGTGCCTTCCTCGGCGGATTTCGTGGTGAAGCTCGACTCAAAGAGACGCTTTTGATTTTCAGGCGCGATACCTACGCCGTTGTCTTCAATGTCGATCACGAGAGTTTCATCTTCAATATGGGTGCGCACCGTCATTGTGAGCGGGCCATGAAGAATCGCGAGCCCACTGTTGTTGGCGTCATCTAGAGCCTGGAGCGAATTGCGCATTAGGTTCGTTACGGCTTGCACCATTTCGTCGGGATCGACCGAGCTGACGTGGCGCTCAGCTTTGAAATCCTTCTGCAGACGGAAACCTCTTTGCTCGAAAAGATCGGCCATGATCGTGCAGCAATCCGTAAGCACGGCATGCATAGAAACCGGGCGGGCGTCGCCTTGCAGACGTCCGAGCCGGCGCATGGCATTGATGATTTTGCCGATGCGCTCACCTTCGTTTTTGATGAACTGCACGTCGGAACCGAAATTCTGCGATTGTTCGCGCAGTTCAGCCGCCAGCTTTTCGAGATTGACGATGTCTTCCTCGAACAGGTTTTTTCCGGGAATGACTTTGGAGTCGGTTTTCCAGTTACGGGCGAGGCGCTCAAAGCCGCCCTCGCGGAAGTCTTTGTTCCACGCCTTGCGGATTTCATCGAGCAGGCCGAGTTGCTCTTCGTTTTGGCCGGTGATCTTCTTTTGCATGAGCCCGATGCGCGTGAGCAAGATCGTCAACGGATTCAAAACTTCGTGTGCCGTGCGGCCGGCGATTTCACCGACCGAAGCGAGGCGGGTGGTGCGAATCAACGCTTCCTGAACCTCTTTGACCTTCTTGTTCTGTTCTTCCAACTGCGCCGTACGTTCTTTGACCTTCTCATCGAGTTCGCGGTTCATCTCCTCTAGAGCGTCGCGCGATTCTTTGAGGTCAAAGATCATTTTATTAAAGGAATTGGCCAGCGTGATCGTTTCGTCCCGGCCTTTCAGGCGGATACTCGTGGTCAAGTCTCCGGTCGCGCTGACGTTCATCATGCGGTCGGCGAGAAGGGCAATATTTTCTGTGAGAGTGCGCGAGACGAGAAAGGCCGCCAACACCACGAGAGTCAGAATCAGGGATCCGAAGAGAAGCGTGCGGATGGTAAAGTCTTGCACCACTTGAAACACTTGCGATTCTGAGGCGCGGGCGACGACATAAATCTGGTCATCAAAGCCGCGCGCATAGGCGGCCAAAACGCGGCCGTCGCTCAACTGACGGTCCACGAGGCTGATCTTGGATTTTGACCCTAAGGCCTCTTGGAAAATCGGATCGTCTGTAATCTGGGGATGAGTCAAAAGTCCGGCAGCGTCGGGCTGCACGAGAATTTCGCCGCGGCGATTGGCAATGACCGCTTGGCTCAGTCGCACGATACTAACGGCTTTTAAAAACCGGTCGAGTTTTACAAAGCCAACGACCGCCCACTGCTCGACGGGATAACCGTTCTTGTCCTGCAACACGACGAGGCGGCCGTAGCCAATCAAAGGCGGACCGTTTTTACCCGAGGCGTTCCACACGTCTTGCCCTTGTTTCATAATGCTGGCGAACGGGATCGGCGTTTCCTGAAAGAGCGCCTTAAAATAATTTTTATCGAGTCCGTACGTTTCCAAGAATTTCTGCTGAGTAAATGTGCGCACCGGCTCGCTATCCTGGGTTTTGAACACGGCGACAGAGACGATCTCCGATCCTTCAGAGAAGAGATCGTCCACCATCTTGCCTTGGAGATCGCCAGGGAGGAGCGCGAAAAGTTTTAGCTTTTCCGACACTCCATTGAACTCCGTCTCGAGCTCGCTCGTCAGGTTGGACACCTGGCTGCGATTTAAGTCGAAGACGAGTTGAGTTTTGTCCGTTTTAAAAACGGTGACGGCCATCAGCAGATACGCGCTCAAACAAAGCGCGAGCAAACCGCACATCACAATCATGAATTTGAGCCGAATAGACCAATTCACGCGCCACCCTCCACCTCTATATATTTCGGCGTACGCGCTCTATAGCTTTACGTTTTCACGTGGAAAAACAGTTACTTACAGATGGTCCTGAAAACAAGTTTGCCAATTTTGTGAACATTCGGCGAAAATGCCTCAGCGGGACACAACGGCGAGTGTCATTTCGGCTCATTTCCCCCTTGCTTCAGGACTTAAGTCTACTACTGTTTTAGGGTCTGCTCGCTTCTCACGAAGCTCTTTGATGACTTCATTTTCGGTCAAATCAAGGCGCGACGACGATGGACTGGCGAAAGCCAATTCGAGGAGGAGCAACGCGGATATGACCGAAAATGAAGATCACTCTTCGGGCGCGAGACTAAAGACGCAAACACTTTGTTGCGTCGTCGGCGTGGCGTGAAGCCACGCTCTCCTCCTAGCGCCGCGTATTTGCGTCTTTATTCTCGCGTCAAAGAGCTTCGTGAGAAGCGAGCAGACCCTATTTGGGGAAGAGAGGGAAAATGCAAACCGTTTTACCGCGTGAAAAAATCATCTGCGACAATTTCGTCAACGGCGGTTGGCTCAAGGGCGAAGCCGGGATGTTCAAATGTCACTCGCCGTACAACGGTCAGTTGATCGGCGAAGTCTCGATTCCCTCACACGCGCAAATTCAAAATGCGATAGCGATGGCTTCGCAAAAACAACTGCTGTGGGGCAAAACTCCGATGAAAGAGCGCGCGCAAGTGCTCTTTAATTTCCGCAACATTCTCCTCCGCGACGCGGATCAAATCGCCCATCTGAAAAGCGCCGAAAGCGGAAAAACCTTCGCGGAGGCCCGTGCCGGTCTTATGAAGGGCGTGGAAGTTTTAGAATTTGCCTTGTCGCTGCAGAATTCGGATATCGGCGGCAAGCTCGAAGTCTCGCGGGGCGTGACTTGTGAATATCGCCGCGAACCACTTGGCGTGGTGGCGAATATTACACCGTTTAATTTTCCGGCGATGGTTCCCATGTGGACGATTCCGATCGCGCTCGCGCTTGGAAATGCCTACGTTTGGAAACCCTCCGACAAAACGCCGTTGACCTCGCGTTTGATCGCACACGCTTTAAAAGAGGCGGGCTTGCCGGATGGGCTGTTCACGGTTCTTCAGGGAAGTGCGGCTACGGTCGATGCCATCATTGACCATCCGGCCGTTAAGGCGATTGGCTTTGTCGGTTCGACGAAAGTGGCGAAGATCGTTTACCAGCGCGGCACGCATCTCGGAAAGCGAGTTCTCGCTCTCGGTGGAGCGAAAAATCACATTGTATTATTGCCTGACGCCAATCCTGAAATGTGCGGACCGGGAATTTCCGATTCGTTCACCGGATGCGCGGGTCAGCGCTGCATGGCCGCTTCAGTTTTACTCGCGGTCGGCGAGGTGGGGCGGCACATTGAAAAAATCGTGGCACGTGCTGGATCGTTGGAGCTCGGCAAAGACATGGGCGCTTTGATTACGGCTCAGCAAAAGGAATTCTTGGTGGGAGCGATTGGGCGCGCCGAAAAGGCCGGCGCCAAAATTTTACTCGATGGCCGCAAAGCCAAAGTGCCCGCGGGCCTCGAGGGTGGAAACTGGCTCGGGCCGACGATTCTTGACAATGTGCAACCGGGTTCGGAGGCGGCCAGTATCGAATTGTTCGGTCCGATTTTGAGCATTGTCCGCTGCAAGGACCTGTCGCAAGCCATGCAAATTGAAAACGAATCCGAATACGGAAACGCCTGCAGCGTGTTCACCATAAACGGCGGCTTAGCCGCACGCGTGGCGCGCGAAGCCACATCGGGAATGGTCGGCGTTAACGTCGGCGTGCCCGTGCCGCGTGAGCCGTTCGCGTTTGGCGGAATGAATGCCTCGAAGTTCGGCATGGGCGATATCACCGGAGTGCACAGTCTGGATCTTTGGTCGAATGTGAAAAAGATAACCACGAAATGGGAAATGCAAAGCGACAGCAATTGGATGTCGTAGAGGGATTTATGGAAACCGATAAAACCAAGCGTTCGAATCACATTATCTTGGCGTCGCACGCCAATTTGAAGTTCAAAGACTCGTTGCCCGTACATTGGGGCGCCAAGACTCCGATGGCGCGCGGGCCGATCGTGGCTTCGAATACCAATTACAAAGCCCGTAATGCCATCGGCGGTCATAGCGGCAGTTACACGGTCTATCGCGCGCTCTCGATCGCCAGCGGAAAATTTCCGCCGCTGCATAAACCGGATTTGCACAACACGCAGAGTCCCGTGAAGATCGGGCCGTATCCGCAGTGGACCGACCCGACGAAGCTCGTTGCGGTCGATCCGTGGGGTCTCGATCCGCAAGTTCACTTTAAAGAGCTTTACGACAAGGGTTACGACATCCGTCCGACAGTGGCGATGACCCAAGCGCATCTGCAACTTCCAGAAATCAATGAAGCGATTGCCGCCGGCCGGTTGAAGATCGACGGCAAAGTCGTATTGGAGAACAAAGATGTCTGTGTGACCAAAGTGGCGCTCGATCCGGTATGGTACCTACCGGGCATCGCTCAGCGTTTGAAAGTAGAAGAAGGGGAGCTTCGCCGCATTCTTTTCCAAGAAACCGGAGGTATGTACCCTGAATTTATCACGCGTCCCGATTTGAAAGTCTGGTTGCCGCCGATCGGCAGCTCGACGGCTTACATTTTCGGCGATATCCGTGATCTCGCGAATCCGAAGGTAGAACTCACCTGCCGCGTGCACGACGAGTGCAACGGCAGCGACGTGTTCGGCTCGGATATTTGCACCTGCCGTCCGTACTTGATGTTTGGTATTGAAGATGCGGCTCGCACCGCTCAGCGCGGCGGTGTCGGCATTATCGTGTACTACCGCAAAGAAGGCCGCGCGCTTGGTGAAGTGACCAAGTTCCTCGTGTACAATGCGCGCAAGCGCCAAGAGGGCGGCGATACGGCCGCGACTTACTTCCGCCGCACAGAATGCGTGGCTGGAACTGAGGACGCGCGTTTTCAAGAACTGATGCCCGATTGCTTGCACTTCTTCGGCATCAGCAAAATTCACAACCTGCATTCGATGAGCAATATGAAATACGACGCCATCGTCGGCAGCGGTATTGAAGTGGTGAACCGCGTGTCCATTCCGGACCACTTGATTCCTCTTGATGCGAAGGTTGAAATGGAGGCGAAGAAAGCCGCCGGATACTTCAACACGGATTCGAAAAAGACCGAAGCAGATCTCAAACGCGTAAAGGGCCGTGCGATCGATGAGTAGTGTGCAACTCTCGCCTCAAGAGCTGGATTTTATTTTGTCGCCGGCCGCGATTCGCGACCGCGCCGGACGCATTCAAGCCTTGAGCGAGCAGGGGAAGACCTCGTTTGCAGTTCACCCTGAAAAATTAAAGCCTACGGTCGATTACGTTTTAGGAACGATTCGCAAAAAATATCCCGATTTGAAAATTCCGTTTCATTCGCGCTGGGGCCATTTTCGCGCGGGCGGAATCGACCGCGTCAGTCAATTCGATCAGAAAATTTCAGGGCTCGATAAAATGGAACGCGCGCGGACCAAGCTCGATTTGGTCATTACATCCGTTCTGCTCGACGCCGGTGCCGGCGCCGAATGGTCGTATAATGAAAACGGAACTCGGTATGCGCGCTCCGAAGGTCTCGGCGTCGCAAGCTACCATATGTTTTTGTCAGGCGTGATGAGCGGCGACCGCAGGGGCTTACGCGCGGATGCCAAAGGATTGAAGGCCCTCACTGCCGCGGATTTGCGCGAACACTTTCAAGTGTCGCCGCAAAATCCACTTGTCGGTGTTGAGGGGCGCTTGCATTTGCTGAATGCGCTCGCGACGGCCGTCGGTAATGGCAAGATCTTTAAAGATGGCCGGCCTGGCAACATTGTCGATTACGTTCGCGAGAAGTTTGGGAAAGTGATTCCTGCGACGCGACTTCTGCGCGCGGTACTCGACGGGCTAGGCTCGATTTGGCCGGGGCGGTTGAGCGCGGGCGCGGTGAATCTCGGCGATGTCTGGTCACACCCCGGTCTCGGCGCTAAAAATTCGCCGGAGTCGCTTGTGCCGATACATAAATTGTCGCAGTGGATGACCTATTCGCTGATAGAGCCGATCGAAGAGGCGGGCCTCAAAGTCGAGGGCGTTGAAGAGCTCACCGGTCTCGCTGAGTACCGCAACGGAGGATTGCTGCTCGACAGCGGTCTTCTCGCTTTACGCAGACCTGCCGACGGCGATAAGGCGTGGGCGCCTGACAGCGAATTGATCATCGAATGGCGCGCGCTAACCGTGCACTGGCTCGATCAAATCGGGCGCGAGGTGCAAAAGGCGCTAGGTAAGACGCCGCAGGAATTTCCGCTGGCGAAAGTCTTAGAAGGCGGAACATGGTGGGCGGGACGTTTCCTGGCTCAGGAAAAACGCGCGGGCGGCACGCCGCCGTTAAATATTAAAAGTGATGGACGG
>Ga0265338_10001507_pt1 | contig 37668 bp, 34 predicted proteins | sample 42126metaG_FD_193579 | JGI IMG/M metagenome (GOLD analysis project Ga0265338, IMG submission 193579) | Rhizosphere microbial communities from Carex aquatilis grown in University of Washington, Seatle, WA, United States - 4-21-26 metaG | ecosystem: Host-associated > Plants > Roots > Rhizosphere... | reverse complement strand
AGGCCCAAGGCCCAAGGCCCAAGGCCCAAGGCCCAAGGCCCAAGGCCCAACGCCTAATGCCCAAGGCCCAATTCCCAATTCCCAAGGCCCAAGGCCCAATGCCCAATTCCCAAGGCCCAAGGCCCAATGCCCAAGGCCCAACGCCCAAGAGGCCCAAGGCCTACTTTACGCGCTCGTAAGTCATCTTCACGTTGTTTAGCACCATCCCCTGGCGGAGCGGCATGGAGCTTACGGTGGCTTCCATCCGGTTGGGTTTCGAGGAAGCCGTGTCCATGAACATGTCCATGTGCAGCTTGGCCGGACCGTCCAAATCTGGCAAGGTGGTTACCAGGTCTGCCGTCAATTTGGCTTCGCCGTTGGCGACGCTGTCGAGCTTAACCGTTCCGGTGGTTTTTTCCTTTCCGTCGGGGCTCGCTTGGTCGACGTTGATCGTGTCTCCTACCTTAAGGTCCCTATCATAAAAGGCTGCGGCATACTTTGAGAAGTTCATCCCGCTGCCAGGGCCCTTTTGCTCGCCGATCGGGACGCCGTTCTTGTCCATCTTAATGGTTGTAGGAGGGGGAAGAGGAACGGGAAAATCGTTGCCGCCCATCGATACCTTGAGTTCGGTTGTCGCCGTTTCCACGTCGGCGTCTCCGTTGTCGTAGACTTTCTTGACCGTTCGGGTTTCGGTCAGATTGATGTCCATGTCGCCCATTTGAGCCGTGCCCGTGATGGAGATCTTAAATGTGTCGTGGTCGCCTACAGCCTGGTGGCGGGTAAAGCGGACGGTATTCTGGCCAGCCATCGAGATTGCGACGAGACCAAGACAAAGAAGTGTTAGTTTGGCTTTCATGGTTTAGGATTGTGATTGTATCTGTTTACAGTTTACGTTCTACAGTTTACTACCGAAGGCTAAAGGACCTACGGCCCAACACCCGAACCCCAACCCAACACCCAACACCCAACACCCAACACCCAACACCCAACACCCAACACTCAAAACTCAAACACCCAACACTCAACACTCAAAACTCAAACACCCAACACTCAACACTCAAAGACTCAACACTCAACACTCAACACTCAACACTCAAACACCCAACACTCAAAACTCAAACACCCAACACCCAACACTCAACACCAACACTCAACACTCAACACTCAACACTCAACACTCAACACCCAACAACCCAACACTCAAAACTCAAACACTCAACACTCAACACTCAACACTCAAAACTCAACACTCAAAACTCAACGCCCAACACCCAAACCCTAAACTAACTCATAGCGGGTGTTTCGCCTCTTCGGCTCGTATCCGGCTTCCCGGATAAGGTACTCGAACTCCTCTGGGCTGACGATGAACTTGTTGCCCTTGGCCGACACCACGTTTTCCTCGATCATTACCGAGCCAAGATCGTTGGCGCCATATCCGAGGGCCAACTGGGCAACCTTGGGGCCCTGCGTTAGAATCGACACCTGGAAGTTGTCGATGTTGTCAAGAAAGATCCGGGACACGGCAACCGTTTTCAGGTAGTCGGCTGCGCTCGCCTTGCGCGGAATGGGAAGGTCCGTATCTTCTGGCTGGAAGTTCCAGGATATGAATGCGCGGAATGGCTGGCACTCGTCCTGTAGGTCGCGGATTCTACCCATGTGTTCGATTCGGTCATCGAGGGTCTCCACATGGCCGAACATCATCGAAGCCGTCGAGCGAATCCCCAGCGCAGACGCAGTCCGCATGCAGGCTAGCCACTCGTCTGTCGTGTCTTTGTAAGGCGCTATGATCTTGCGCACCCTATCGACCAGGATCTCGCCGCCTGCCCCGGGAATCGAGTGAAGGCCCGCCGCCTTCAGCCGCACCAAGCAGTCTTCAAGCGTCAGCTTAGAGATATGGGCGATATAGATAATCTCCGCCGGGCTGAGCGCATGGAGGATAACGTCAGGGAAGCGCTCTTTGATCTTGGCGAAGATTCCTTCGTAATAATCGATTTTAAGCTGAGGATTAAGCCCGCCCTGGAAAAGGATCTCAACTCCGCCCTTATCCACCGTGTCTTGGACCTTGGCAAGGATGTCCTCATCCGAATGCAGGTACCCCTCGTCGTGCCCAGGAACCCGATAGAAGGCGCAGAATTTGCAGCGAACCCAGCAAACGTTCGTGTAGTTAAGGATACGCCCTATCACATAAGTGACGGTGCGGCTAGGTACCGCTTTCTGCCGCCGAAAATCGGCCATAGCCGCAATTTCGACAAGGCTTGGATGCCGGTACAAAGCAAGCGCGTCTTCGGGGGAAATCCGTTTGCCTGAATACACCTTGTCGGCAACGGAATCGATCTGCGAAGGAGCAAGGGTGGCCATTGGAGGCTAGAGTGTACCGCTGGAGCTTGGAGGTCCTCAGACGTTTCGCCAGTTTTCCAGTTCCAGCGGAAAGCCGAGATCTACAATTCTCTGGTAATGCTTGACGTTGTTCGTGATTAGCACCCGCTCTCGCTGAATCGCGGTGGCAGCGATAAAAGGGTCATGAGGTCCTATCGGCTGCCCGCTTTGAAGCAGGGCGCCCATAATGTGCCCGGCCAAAATCGCTTCAGGTCTCTGGACCCCAAAGAACTCGAAGGTGTCGGCTACGCTGAGAAAGCTCAAGAGCGCTTCTGGGTGACGCGGCTTGTTTGTGATGCCCTTGACCGATTCTGCCAAAGTGATGGCCGAGATCCAAAAACACCGAAATACCCTCAGGTATTGGTGGGCCTTTTCGTTTACTTCTGGATATCTTCGGTCAAGAACATACGACAGCATGTCCGTGTCGAGCAGCCCCGCCTTCAATTGCCGCTTTCAGCGTAGCGCTGAGACCGTTCTTCAACCACGTGCAATATGGAATCCGCGATTTCCGGACAATCGCCGAAAAGCCCAATGACCCTTTCCGGATTGTCTGTGCGTAGTGGTGCTTGGGGCCCATCGTTTCTTTGGCCCCGCAACTCAGTAACAAGCTTTTTGCGTGCCTGCCGCTCCTTTCGGGTGGAATGAGCGCCGGTCGACGAGAGACGTAAGGACGCGATCCCCGTTTCGATTACCCTGAGAAGTGCTTCGTCACGCGGAATGTGCTGTTCCTTGGCGATCCGCTGTAACACCGTCTCGATCTTGCTAGGAAGATGTTCTAGGCTCATTCTGGCTTTCCCTCCGCGCCTATTTTAGAATATCGGCACTTCTTAGTCTACGGTAATCTACCGCCTTTCACTCTTCACGTGAGGCCGAAAAGCCCCAACAGATCTCTCAAGTCCTCGATCTCGGCATCGGGAGTCGGCCCACCGGCGGGCTTCAACTCGGGGCTAGAACCCGTCGAGCTCGGCGCGACGTCGGTTGCCTTGCGAACCCAAACCGTATGCCACCCCGCCGCGATGCCCGGCTCCATGTCGTGATGGTAGCTGTTGCCTACGAACAATATCTCTTCTGGCCTACAACCCGCCTCGGTCGCGATCTGCTCGAACACGGCGGGAAGGGGCTTTCCCCGGCCCATTTCCCCCTCGATATACACGTGGTCGAAGAGATGGCCGATGCCAAGCGTTTGGATTTCTTCGCGCTGAACGTCGGCCGGCCCGTTGGTGATGAGCCCAAGAGGGAAGCGTTTGTGGAGTGCTTCAAGGACCTCGCGGGCTTCGCCGAAGAGGGCCAAGTTCTCGTTTCGCTTTGCCGCGTAGGTGTCGCTTAGGCGTTGGGCAAGAACCTCATCCTCCACCCCGAAGCGGGCCAGCATCAGCCTCATTTGCTCCGTACGGGTCGTCTCACCCTTGCGGAGATAGCTGGCGTACCAATCCGTCTGTTTGAGCCTGGGTACGAAGTCGCGAAAGGCCTCTGCCCAAGTAGTTACCATTTCGGCTGCCGTGTGGCCGGGTAGCGAGTGGGCCTCGAATGTATCGCTCAGCGCTTTCTTCGAGGCTTCCCAATAAGCGCAGAGGGTGTCGTCCAAATCGAAGAACACGATTTTGATGCCGGTCAACACTGGGAGCGAGGAGCGTTTCATCAACCTAGCTTCATCGCGCTCCGCACTTCCTCCATCGTCTGTTGGGCAACTTCCCGAGCCTCGCTCGCTCCCTTGTGCAGAATCTGTAGGGTCGTGGCCGTATCCAGCGTCTTCCTGATCTCGCGAATCGGGCGTAGCGCTTCGTTGACCACTTCGATGCAGAGAAGTTTGTTCTGCATGCATCCGCGGATCCCTTCGCGGTCCTCTTCCCAAGCCGTCTTCCAATCCTTTGAATAAACCTTGAGCAGGTTACAAACCGCGCAGTTCTCAGGAACGCCGGGGTCGGTCTTCTTGATCTTTGTCGGCGTCGTGAAACACGCCTTGATTTTGGCCGCCGTTTCGTCCTCCGTGTCGCTGATGTAGATCGAGTTGTCGTAGCTCTTCGACATCTTTCGCCCGTCGATGCCCATTAAGACAGGGACGTCGCCGAGGATGTCGACGAACTCGGGAAAAACCGGCCCGTACAGCCGGTTGAACCGCCTACCGATTTCCCTTGAGATCTCAAGGTGAGGCGCCTGGTCCTTGCCAACAGGAACCCCGTAAGGCTTGTACATCAGGATGTCGGCCGCTTGGAGCACGGGGTAGCCCAGAAGCCCGTAGGGCTCGCTTTCAGTCTTCAGAAGCTGCTTCTTTTCCTTATAGGTGGGCACTCGCTCGAGCCACCCAATGGGGGTCACCATGCTCAAGAGCAGATGAAGCTCAGCATGCTCTTTGACGTGTGATTGGATAAACACGGAAGACTTGTCGGGGTCGATCCCGGCCGCGATGTAGTCTTTCGCGATCTCGATCGAGTTTGCCGTGATTTGGGACGTGTCCTCCACCATTGTGGTAAGGGCATGCCAGTCGACCACGAAGCAATAGAGCTTGTACTCGTCCTGAAGCTTCACCCAGTTGCGAAGCGCCCCCTCGAGGTTGCCCAAATGCAGTCTGGGTTGGGTAGGCTGCATTCCGCTGAGAAGTCGTTTTTTCATTTAGAAAGGTGCGGGCTGGCCGGTGAGAATTCGAAAGAGGTAACCGATCGGGACACCAAAGAGAGCCCAGAGGATTCCGCCGGAGGCTCTAAAAAATATTTGGGACCCGAAAATCAGGGCGAGCAGCGCATAGGTTCCGATTTGACGATTGAAGCGATACCAATAGTAGCGCGGCTTTTCAGGCAAAAGCAAACCAAGCAGCCAATGTCCGTCCAGCGGCCCAAGGGGAATGAGGTTAAAGAAGCAAAGCACAAGGTTGATGATCACCCCTTCCAGCGAGAGGAGAACCAGGAATGGGATGCCACCGCCAGGTGATGCAAGGGATTGAGCATACGATATGCGGAATAGAATTCCCCATACGGCGGCCTGCGCCAAGTTGCAAAGCGGACCCGCAATGACCGCGGCAAAGAAGTCCCACCTGGGGTTCTTCATTTTTCGCGGGTCCATCGGGGCCGGGTTCCCCCATCCGATGCCGAATCCGGAAAGGGACGAGAGGATGATCATGATCGTGCCGATCGGCTCGAAATGCTTCGTTAGATTGAGCGTGACGCGACCATAAATGCCTGGAGTGGGGTCGCCCGCCATGTCCGCAACCTTGCAGTGGGCGTACTCGTGGAGGCCAATTCCCAGAAAGAGAACGATGGCGATGACGATCGCCTGTTCGGGGGCAACGTTACCCAACTAGAGATCCTCCGGCATCAGCTCTCTCGCGAACATGTCAGTCCAGTTTTCCCGCCTCTGGATCAAGCAATGCGAGCCACCCTCTCGAAGGAGCACGGTGGCCGGCCTAGGGTAACGGTTGTAGTTGCTTGCCATCGAACTGTTGTATGCGCCCGTAGAGAGCACCTGAATCAGGTCCCCCCGAGTGACGTCGCCTGGCAGTTCTACGTTAGGGAAGAGTTTGTCCGTCTCACAGTGCCTACCCGACACGGTGCATGGCATTGGAGCGGCGTTGGAGCGACGAAGAGCTTCGACACCGAACCGGGCGCCATACATGACCGGTCTCGGGTTGTCGGCAAGGCCCCCATCGACGACCACATAAACCTTCGGCCCCGAATGGGTTGGCACGGACTTCACCACACCGACCGTATAAAGCGTGATCCCGCACGCCCCAACAAGCGACCTCCCAGGCTCTTGTATCAACGTTGGGCGAAGGGCAGACCCCTTCAAGCACGAGAGAACGGCTCGGACCAGGCGCGCGCAGTAGTCGTCGACCGCTACAGGCCGTTCGTCGCCCGCATACTGAATGCCAAGTCCGCCACCCAAATTGATCACGTCGGCTACAAACCCATGATTCTCAAACATCGCCAAAGCGAACGACGCCAGGGTCTCTCCGCCATTGATCTGCGCCTGCGGGTCCAGCAACTGCGACCCCACATGGCAGTGAAATCCCGCAACCGGAAGCCCAGCGCCCAACGCCTTCAGCAACGCACGCTCGGCGTGTCCGTTCGAGACGTTGAACCCGAACTTAGTGTCGTCCTGGCCGGTGGAGATCTTTTCTTGTGTGTGAGGGTCGACGCCAGGGGCCAGACGTAATACGACGCGTGTCGAATACTCCGGTCGCCAAAGATGGGAAAGCGTGTCAAGTTCCTCGAAGTTGTCCGCGATAATGGTTCGCACGCCTTGGCCGAGGGCGAACACGATCTCTTCTTCGGACTTGTTGTTGCCGTGGAACTCGATGGAAGAAGCAGAAACACCCGCCAACAGCGCGGCCCGCATCTCCCCCTCGCTCGCCGCGTCGATAAGAAGGCCCTCCTCGTGGGCGATCTTTAGAATGGCGAGCGTACTGTTTGCTTTCGAGGCAAAGGATAACTCAGTCTTGTCGTACGCGGCCGCAAAGGCGGCTCGGTATTCCCGCATCTTCCCGCGAAGGCAAGACTCGCACACCACGTAAAGAGGAGTGCCGTATTTCGCGGCCAACTCCTTGGCGAGATCGCTATCGACGCGGAAGGGCACATCCACTGTACATCCGGCGGGCATCGGTGGATTATACAACGTGAACCGAGTTCACCGGGACCATCGGACGGACTTACGCGAACGAAGCCAGCAACTCGCTAGTCTCCGTCAAAGACGCGTCCATCGTCTCCACCGCGAACCGGATCTGGTCCTCGTTGATGATCAGGGGCGGCTCCAGCCGAATTACCCTCGGATTGTTGAGCGTATAGGCCGCGCACATCCCGCGCTTGAGCATCTGGGCGATGGTGAGTTCGCCCACCTCGTCCATCGAAAACTCAACGCCGATCATCAGGCCGCGCCCCCTAACGTCCGACACAAGATCTGAGTGCTTCAAGGCCATTTCCTTCAGTTGGCTCTTGAAGATTTCGCCCATCGTTCTCGAGCGTTCCACGAGACCCTCTTCCTGGATCACTTCGATCGCGGCGAGACCCGCCGCGCAGGCAACCGGATTGCCGCCGAAAGTGCTCGTGTGAACGAGCGGATTCTGAGAGAACACGCCTTCCCACACTTCGGGCGTGCCCATGCATACTCCAAGCGGCATGACTCCGCCGCCAATCTGCTTTGCTAATGGCATAAGATCGGGAGTGATGCCTTCATGATTGCTCGCAAACATATCTCCGGTGCGGCCGAGACACGTCTGAACCTCGTCGACGATGAGAAGAGCGCCGTGGCGATCGCAGTGCTGGCGCAAAGCAAGCAGGTAACCCTCCGGCGGAATAATGATGCCGCCCTCGCCTTGAATCGGCTCGACGATCATGGCCGCGGTGGTGTCGTCGATAGCTTCGAAAGCTGCTTTCGTGTCGCCGTAATCCACGAACGTGACTCCAGGCATAAGCGGCTCGAAAGGCTTCTGGTATTTGGCCCGGCCGGTCACCGATAACGCTCCAATCGTCTTGCCGTGGTATGCGCCGTGGGTGCTCACAAACCGGAATCTGCCGGTGGAGATCTTGGCGAACTTCAATGCCGCCTCGACCGCTTCGGCCCCGCTGTTGCAGAAAAAGCTGTACTGTAACCCCTTTGGGGCGATTCCCGCGAGCTTGGCCGCGAGGTCGCACATCTGCTTCCCGAAAAACGCTTTGCCGCTCAACGGAAGCCGGTCAAGCTGTTGCTTGGCCGCCTCGACGACCTTTGGGTGCCGGTGGCCAAGGGCGAAGCTGCCGTATCCGCCAAGGCAGTCCAAAAACTGTCGACCCTCATGGTCGTAGATGTAACATCCCTCACCGTACATCTCCACGCCAAACCCGGCAAACGACAGAAGCTTGGCCAAGTGGGGGTTTACAAACTTGTAGTATTTGTCGACGACGTCGTTGTAAAGCGCATCCGAGTCCATCAATTAAGTATGACGACTCTCTTTGTGCATGCGTGCCACATGCGCCCTGCCCCGCATCTGCTCAATTCGGCGTCTTCGGCAGGTCCCAATCCCGAACGATCATTGAAGTGACCCAATCAGTTGCTTCGTTTGAAGTCCTGCTGCACGCCGCTTTGGCTGAGAAGGAACTCGTCGTTCCCCTTCCAAACGAATGGGCTGGTGGATTTCACGTTCACTTGCGCGTTGACGTAGGGAAGCAGCTTTGCGCGGTCCGCCTTAGATGGGCAGTCGAGTTGCACGGTCACAGGCGTTACTGAAAGAGCCTTGGCAGAGGCGGACCATGTGCCCATTCCGGTTTCTTTGTAGGGAACCTGCTTGGGGCCATTCGTCGCCACGAAGGACATCGTTCCGTCCGCATTGAAAGTGAAGGAAGAGTTGCTGCCCTGGGCGCCCGCCTTGCATGTCCACTTACCCACAAAGCTCGGCGGGCCGCCGCTGCTGCACCCAAACTGACATAAGGTCGCGCCTACAAGGGCTGCAACCATCAAGCTGCTTTTCATTTCGACAAGAGTTCTTTCTGCCATGGACTCAAGCCCGACAAAGCCTATGATATAAAGTATGGCCGCATAAACGGTAGCTTCAATTCAGGGACCAATCGAACGATGTCGAAAACAACCTCGTCAAACTGCCTGCGCAAGAGCATCTGCCTCACGATGATCGTGAAGGACGAAGCCCACGTAATCAAGCGCTGCCTTGACTCGGTCAAACCGTTCATCGACTCCTGGACGATCGTCGACACCGGTTCGACCGACGGCACCCAAGAGTTGGTAAAAGAACTTCTGAAAGACGTTCCCGGCGAACTTTACGAACGGCCCTGGCGCGATTTCGGCCACAACCGATCTGAAGCGATCGAGCTGGCGAGCCCAACCGCGGACTACATGCTTTTCCTCGACGCAGACGAGGTCTTCCAAGCTCCGAGCGAGTTCGAGTGGCCGGAGCTCACGGGCGACGCCTACTTGCTTCAGATGGGAGACGGCGACAATCGATATCTGCGGGAGATCTTGGCATCCACCTCGCTAACCTGGCGTTTCGTCGGCGTGCTTCACGAATACCTGACGGCGGACCGGCCCTATCGAAGCGAGCGCCTGGAAGGTCCTTACGTCGAAGGCCATTTCGACGGCGGCCGTAGCCAAGGGCGTGACCTCAAGGCAAAGTATGCGCGCGACGCGCAGGTGTTGGAGGACGCCCTCAAAGGCGATCCCGAAAACACTCGATACGTCTTCTACCTGGCTCAAAGCTACCGAGATTCTGGCGAGGCAGCTAAGGCATTGGAAACGTACGAGCGGAGGGCCGCGATGGGCGGCTGGGACGAGGAGGTGTGGTATTCGCTCTATCAAATGGCCAAACTCAGCGAACAGCTTAAATGGCCGGAGCAGGCGGTGACCGAACGGTTCCTCAAAGCATTCGAGTTTCGCCCACGGCGAGCCGAGCCGCTCGTGCATCTAGCGTCGTATTATCGCCAGCGAGAAAAACACGCGCTCGGGTTCATTTACGCCCAAGCCGCCGTGCAAATCAAGCAACCTGACGACATGCTATTCCTCGATAGAAGCTGCTACACGTGGCGTCCGCTGGACGAACTTGCAGTGGCAACCTATTGGATCGGGAGGCACGTGGAATCGAAGCTAGCCTGCGAGCAGCTTCTCAGCGGCGAGGATCTCCCGGCGAGCGAGCGCAACCGCGTTCAGGAGAACCTAAAGTTCGCCCTCACTTCTCTCGCACCTCCAGGGCCTCAATCCTAAACCGCTTAGTTTTGGGGCGGAGAGTAGTAGAACGCCTCGACGTAGATGTACCCTCCAGCCGGACCTGCCGCTTCCCCGATTAGGTTATCGGTCACCGTTACCGTGTAGGTTCCCGCCGGGACATAGCCGATGAGCCAGTAGTCCTGGTAAGGCACGCTTCCCCCCGAATTAATGATCCGACTGATGTTGGTGCCGTTCGAGGAAGTCAATGTGAGCGTTTCGCTGCCCGATACCAAGTCCCCTTCGGTGCTCTGGAAGTGCACCATGATTTTCAGGAGCGAATTGGAGTCGGCCAGCGTGAAGACCGTGGTCGCGGAGGTTGGAGTCTGACCTGGGCTTGGCGGAGGCCCGGAGGAAGGGAAGTTCGTGATCGACGAAAACTCCAATGTTGCAACGCCGGTAGGTCCAGTCGGGCCCGTTGGTCCGGTGGGTCCCGTCGGCCCTGTTGAGCCCGTTGGTCCGCTATGCCCCGAAGCTCCCGTGGCGCCGGTCGCGCCGGTGGCGCCTGTTGGGCCAGTGTGTCCGGTCGGTCCGGTTGCGCCCGTCGGCCCTGTCGCCCCGGTTGGCCCAGTTGCGCCCATCGGTCCGATCGGGCCGATGCCTCCCGTCGCGCCAGTGGCGCCTGTCGCGCCAGTAGCGCCCGTAGGCCCGGTGTGCCCAGTCGGTCCGGTTGCGCCCGTCGGCCCTGTCGCCCCGGTTGGCCCAGTTGCGCCCATCGGTCCTATTGGCCCGACTCCGCCCGTGGCGCCGGTAGCTCCCGTGGCGCCTGTAGCGCCGGTTGGGCCCGTTGGCCCCGTGTGTCCGGTTGGTCCTGTGGGGCCTGTAGGGCCGGTAGGTCCAGTTGAACCCATCGGTCCGATTGGCCCGACTCCGCCCGTGGCGCCTGTAGCTCCCGTGGCGCCGGTAGCGCCGGTTGGGCCTGTTGGCCCGGTGTGACCCGTCGGCCCTGTCGCGCCGGTCGCTCCCGTGGCTCCAGTGGCCCCGGTTATGCCTGTTGCGCCAGTCGCCCCGGTTGCTCCAGTTGCTCCCGTGCCTCCGGTCGCACCTGTGGCGCCTGTCGCTCCCGTGGCTCCAGTGTTTCCAGTCGCACCGGTTGGACCAGTGTGGCCGGTTGGGCCGGTGGCGCCGGTAGCTCCAGTCGCGCCGGTTGATCCCGTTGCTCCCGTCGGACCGGTGGCTCCCATCGGTCCTATTGGCCCAACGCTGCCGGACGTGCCCGTATGGCCGGTGGGTCCTGTTGCGCCGGTCGGTCCTGTAGCGCCAGTCGCGCCGGTTGCGCCAGTCGATCCTGTGGCGCCAGTCGCGCCGGTGGCGCCTGTAGAACCAGTTGCGCCTGTTGGCCCTGTATGGCCGGTGGGTCCAGTCGCGCCAGTTGCCCCGGTGCTTCCCGTAGCTCCAGTCGCACCTGTGGCGCCTGTAGCCCCAGTCCCTCCAGTCGCGCCCGTGGCTCCGGTCGCCCCGGTTGCGCCAGTCGCTCCTGTCGCGCCAGTGGCTCCAGTACCGCCCGTGGCTCCCGTCGCGCCAGTGGCTCCAGTACCGCCCGTGGCTCCCGTCGCGCCAGTTGCTCCAGTCGAGCCCGTCGCGCCTGTAGCCCCAGTCCCTCCAGTAGCGCCCGTGGCTCCGGTCGCTCCAGTGGCTCCCGTCGCGCCAGTTGCGCCTGTAGCTCCCGTTGAGCCCGTAGCCCCGGTCGGTCCGGTGGCGCCCATCGGGCCAATCGGCCCAACACTGCCTGACGCCCCAGTTGGACCAGTATGGCCGGTGGCTCCAGTTGCGCCCGTCGCGCCCGTAGCGCCAGTAGCCCCCGTCGCTCCAGTCGAGCCCGTCGCGCCTGTAGCCCCAGTCCCACCAGTCGCGCCCGTGCCTCCGGTCGCGCCTGTGGCGCCTGTGCTTCCAGTCGCTCCGGTAGCTCCGGTAGCGCCTGTGGCGCCTGTGGCCCCAGTCGGACCGGTAGCGCCCATCGGCCCAATGGGACCAACGCTTCCCGAGGCGCCCGTCGGGCCCGTATGACCAGTCGAACCCGTAGCGCCAGTCGCGCCCGTCGCGCCCGTAGCACCGGTCGCTCCGGTCGAGCCAGTCGCACCCGTCGAGCCAGTCGCTCCCGTAGCTCCCGTAGCTCCCGTCGCGCCTGTTGCTCCCGAAGTCCCGGTGGCGCCAGTTGGACCGGTTGAGCCAATGGGTCCGGCAGGACCAACTCCACCGGTCGCTCCGGTGGGACCTGTGGGGCCAGCCGCTCCGGATGGTCCCGTCGGTCCTGTCGGCCCCATGGGTCCGGTGGCGCCCATAGGACCAATTGGCCCGATCGGTCCCGTCGGACCTGCCGGGCCTGTCGCGCCTCGAAGGCAATTGATAACGTCCTTCGAGAGCATCTGGAAGGTGATGCCGCCGCAGGGAATGTAAATAACGACCTGCTCGCCCGAGCCGCCGCCCGCCAAACCATCCCCCGCCTTGATGTACCGGATTCCATCGTCGTTGTCGTTATGACTCGGCGCTTGGCCAAATGCGGCCCCAACTCCGAGGCTGGCAAAGACGACCAACAGGCTGAGACGTCGAAAGGACTGTTTGAAAATGCGCGACTTAGACAAGGAGGCTCACCTACATCAGGATATAGCAAATGTTTGCCAATTGCCAAATCCGAGCCGTGCTTCTAGGAGAAATGCTTGCCTTCAGCCAACTGCGCTTCGATAGCCGGTCCTTAAAACAGCTTTTCGCGTAGAAAGTCGGCTCGCTGCCTCATCGTTTGCTCGTCGTCGGAAAAGCTCTGGAGTTCCAGAGTCGTGAGCCACAGATCCACGTCGCGATGAGAGCGCTCAAGGCCCTTTGCACTGGCCGCCGCGCCCCAGCGCGCATAGCCCAAAACTCTCAGCGCGTCCGCAAGGGATACGCTCCGGGATACCTGCACGAACTCCAACGCCTGTAATGCGCGATCACGAAGCATGCTCGTGCCAACCTCCGTTCGGGCCTCGCGTTCTTCACGGATCAGATATTCGCAAGCCCCCGCGAACTCGCTCTGAGAGCCATCGGTGATGCTCACCTGGAGAAAGGCCGCAACCGCGCGGCTCGATTCGCCAAACAATCCCCTGGCGGCCAAGTTGCGCGAAGACAAGGCTCGAAGCACCGAAGGTAGCCGCTTGGCGTGGGCTAGCCCAATCAAGTGGAACATGACCGACAGCCTGCGACCCTCGCCCGCGTTATAGGGACTGGCTCCGAGAAAGCGGAATCGGGGCGAATAGGCGAATCGCAGCTTGCTTCCAAGGCACTCAAGGGCGCGTTGCGCGATCGCGTCGGCCGTGGCCACGCTCCAACCCGCCGTCAGAGCCTGAATGCGGATGTGGTCCTCCTCGTTGACCATGATGCTGGCGGTTCGTTCTTTGTCAAGCAAAATCGCCCGTCCGGGCTCGCCCGCCTTGAAGTCGGGCGAGCAGAGGCGGCTTCCAACGAGATAATCCAGTTCGGAACTTGCGAGACCCTTGTGGAGTTCGTAGCCCTCCGCTGGCCCAAGCGCCGCAGAAACCTTCGAGAGCACCTCGCACAGTTCCTCCGCCGAGGCCCGGTGGGGGAACCGGTGGCCGGCTAGGTTTCGCATAACTCTGGAGCGCGAACTGAGAACCACGTCGCCCTGAGGCGCGTCCTTTGCCAGCCATGCCGGAGGGGAGGCGCGCAAGACCATGCGTTTCCAAGATTCCTTCTGGACCAGACCGGTAGGCATGGGGTTAATGCGTAATATCGATAAGGACGCGCGCTACTTGGGTTTTGACTTCAGGGCGGTCAAAAACGCTTCCTTCGCGCCGCTCGATATCACCTGATATGCAACCGATTTAGGGTCCATCGCGTCGTCGCCCTTCTTGACCTTGTAGATGTAGTGCGACGACTCGTGCTCTACAAGAAACTTATGAAGCTTGACGTCGTAAAGCCATACGGTGAAGTCCGCCTCAGCCATGACCGAAGGGTCCTTCGCCCCCACCGTCTTGGCGTCTTGGAGCGCATCGACCGTCACCCCGGCGATATACGTCGCCTCCCAAGGCTCGGCCAGCTTGTCGAAGTTATCCGAAGTCCAGTTCTCCGGCTTGCTGAAATCGATCTCCAATTGATCGATCGTGCCCTGTATTTCGGCGGGCGAGATGTCTTCGATCTTCTTAAACTTGAAAACGGTGAGAACGCCCGCCCGGGCAAAGAGGGACCGGTCCAAGGATTCTTCGCCAGTGGCGCCCGTCTTGTCGACGACCTTGAGGATGATCACCTTTGGTTCGACCTTCTTCGGCTTGACCTTCTTGTGAGGAGTAGCGGGCGCCTGTTGGCCGCCGCTCTGGGCCAAGGCTCCGACTGAACTAAGAAGCAGCAAAGCCGCAAGGAGAACAGAGGTTCGCATTTTCACCACAGAGTATACGACGTTCAAGTTCCGGGAGGAGAGCGCAGAATCGTGGTTGAGGTAGGCCCCGAGCAGAAATTTCGCACCAGAATCCTACGCATTCCGCCGCACCCTGATACTCCGAACAGAAGAAATGCCCCAAGGGCAAGACTCATCACCCAACGCCAGCGAAGCGTCCTCGGCAGTCGTCGGGCCATTCTGAGATTATGTCGAACTTATTATTGGAGTAGCGAATGCTGATCCCGCCCTCAACCTGAGCTATCGCTTTATTGCGCCGTTTACAAGTACCTGACGCTAATCCGCGCCAACGATGGGGCCACGAGACCTCCGATCTGACCTCAGAATATGAATTGGGTTCCCCCGCCCTTGAGGTGCGGGGGCCAGGGGGTGGGTGACGCGCGGTTCAAAAATCGGTGGCACCCCCTGCCCCAACAAAGGGGCTCATCGAGCCCTGGCCCGCTACGCGACTCTTTGCCGCCGAATCGTTCGGTAAACGTAAGCGAGAACCTCGGCGACCGCCTGGAACAAGTCCCGCGGCACGTAATCGCCAATCTCGCACTTCTTATAAAGCTGCCGCGCCAAAGGCGGGTTGGGCACGATCGGCACGCGGCTTTCCGCCGCGACCTCTCGGATCTTCAAAGCGATAAGATCGCGCCCCTTGGCCACCACCTGAGGCGCGTGCATCTTCTTGGGGTCGTACTTGATCGCAACTGAGAAGTGAGTCGGGTTGGTGACGATCACGTCCGCCGTCTTCACCGCCTCCATCATCCTGGACTTCGAAATGGCTCGGCGGCGACGGGCGATAAACCCCCTCAGTTCGGGCGCAAGCTCCATCTCCCGCATCTCTTGCTTTACTTCCTGCTTGGTCATTCGAAGCTGTTTGTCCACCTGCTTGCGCTGGAAGTAGTAGTCGAGGGCGGCCAGAATGAGCCAACTGATCGCCACTTTCAAAAACACCTGATGCATCACCGAGCCCACGACCGAGAACATCGTTGCGGGCCTGCCCCAGCCGAGGCTGACGAGGTCGTCCCAGTTGCCGCGAATCGTCGTCCACGCGAGGTAGGCGAACAGCAGCGTCTTGAGAAGCGCCTTCAGCCCCTCGACTCCCGCGACCGGCGAGAAAAGCCTCTTGACGCCGTTAAGCGGGTTGAGCTTCTGAAAGTTGGGCGTCATCGCCTGGGCGCTGGCCACGAAACCGACCTGCGCGAAGTTCATCCCCAAACCAACGATAAGCGCGACGGCCATGATGGGAACAACCGCCAGCAGAGGACCCTGCAATACCTTCCAACCGTAGGTGGTGACGGACGACCAGCGCACATCGAGCGGCGCGCTTGAAATCCCGCTCCGGACGCTCTGCATCAAGGCGTTTCCCAAATTTCCGAGGACGCTTGGAAGTACCATCAGCAACGCCACGATAACCGCCGCGGAGGTCAAATCGTGCGATTTGGCCACCGTGCCTTTTCTGCGCGCCTCTGAGCGGCGTTTGGCTGTGGCTTCCTCTGTCTTTTCACCGGCTGGGCTATCTGGCATGGGTTTGGAAAGTGTGTGACAATGCGCTCGCGCCGAGGTCGACGCCGTACTGAACGCCGTTCACGAGGGCGGGAAGGGCCACCGCCGCCGCGATCATGCCGACTCCGATCTTGGCCGGCATGCCGACCATGAACACTTGCATCTGCGGCACCGCTTTACCGATCACGCCGAGCGCCGCGTCGACGACCAGGCTCACCGCAGCTACAGGAGCGGCGATCTGAAGCGCCACCAAGCTGAGTTGGGTTATCAGCCCAACGAAGCTGGTTTCGATGCTTGGCAGCATCGCAAAGGTTGGCGCCGGCATCGCATGATAGCTGTGGACGAACGCTTGCAGCATCACGTGGTGGGCGTCTATCTCAAGGAAGATGATCATGGCGAGCATGAACTTGAACTGGCCGATAATGGACACCGAAACGCCGTCGATCGGGTTCAAGACCTGGCTGAGGCTGAGGCCAAGCTGGAGGTCGACGAACGCGCCGGCCATCTGCGCCGCTTGTAACACCAAGCTGAGCATCGCCCCAATCAGCATTCCGGCGACGATCTCATGCCCGATTGACATGACCAGCACGTACATGTTTTGTGGAACTTCGCCAACTCCAGGCCTGATCAAAAAGGTGAGGGCAGAAGCCAGCGCAAGCGTCGTGAACACTCGAATCTGAACGGGAACGTTGTCGGCCCCGAAGATCGGTGAAAGCAAAAGCATTGCCGAGCACCGCACGAACACGAGAAGAAAAGCGTAAAACAGGGCGGAGTCGATACTCACCGGCCAACCTTCGCCATGTGCTCGAAGCAGACGGTGGTGAACGACACGACCGTTGTGAGCATCCAGCTCCCCATTAAAACCATCACGAGTCCCACGCCGATGAGCTTGGGGACAAACGTGAGTGTCATTTCCTGAACACTGGTGATCGCCTGAAAGACGCTGACCGCGAGACCGGTAAAGAGCGAAACCGCTAGAAGTGGCAACGCCACCATAAGCGCAACCTGCAAGCCTTGCCGTCCGAGTTCGAGAGCCGAGCCCTGATCCATCAGCGGTACCCCTGCATAATGGCCTGCGTCACCACGTGCCACCCATCGGCGAGCACGAACACCAAAACCTTGGCGGGCAGCGAAACCACGGTGGGCGGCAGCATCATCATGCCCATGCTCATGAGGCCGCTCGCCACGATGAGGTCGATGATAAGGAACGGAACGAAGACGTAGAAGCCGACGATGAACGCGGTCTTGAGCTCGCTAATGACGAACGCGGGAATCAGCGAAGTCATCGAGATGTCAGCCCGGGTCTTTGGCGTCTCATGCCGCATGTTCACGAACAGCAGAAGATCTTTCTGATAGGTGTTCTTCAGCATGAAATCGCGCAAGGGAACCTCTCCGCGTTTGACCGCCTCGTCGAACTTGATCTGTTTGCCCAGATAGGGCTTCAGGGCGACTTCGTTGATCTCGCCGTAGGTTGGCGCCATCACGAACACGGTGAGAAAAAGGCTCAGGCCGATCAAAACCTGGTTTGGCGGAATCGTGGGCGTGCCGATCGCGTTGCGCACGAAGCTCATGATGATGACGATGCGGGTGAACGCCGTCGTCAGAATCAGGATTGCAGGCGCAAGGCTGAGAACGGTAAGAAGCGCGAGAACCTGCAGGGTCGAGCTTACGTCGCCTCCGCCGCCTTTGCCCGAGCCGAGGTCAAGGGAGACCTTTGGGATCGAGATCGGGTTCTGAGCGAACGCCGCGCAGGCGAGCAATCCTAGCAAAACTACCAGGATCGTACGCAATAGGCGACGGTCGAGTCGAAACTTCATTGGGTTATCCGCCCAGCTTGTTCAGCCGTTCGAGCGCGGCTTGAACCTCTTCGTCGGAAAGGGCGCTCTTCATCGCGGGAGAGGGCTCTCCCTGCGCATCCACATACAAATGCGAAGGGTGCTCGGTCTCTTTATCCAGCATTTCCATGAAGAGGGGCTGCTCAGTCTTAGATTTCTTAGGGCCAAGGTCGGCCAGGCAGGCGACGCCCGCCTGCGACGAGCCGAGCAGCAGAGTCTTCCCGCGCACCGAAACCACATAAAGCTGTCCGCCGGCGAAGCTTGCCGTCTCTTCGATGTCGATGCCGCTCCCAGACTTGGTGACGAGCTTCTTGTTGATCCCGCCAAGGAGCTTGGGTAGGACGTACTTGATGAGAACAAGCACGATACCGAGCGCCAGCATCATTTGCAGAAGGGGCATGAACCCTAGACCAGGAGTCTGGCTAGGCGAAGGCGCAGTATCCGCCTTCGTGCCAAAAACGGTAGGAGGGCCCGCGAAACACGGAACCGCAATCGCCAAGACCAAACCAACGATGCCGCAAAACCTGCGGCACAAACCCTTCATTACGCGGCGTCTCCCAACCGGGCGATGCGCTCCGTGGCGGTCAGGATCTCCGTGATCCGCACACCAAAATTGTCTTCGATAACCACTACTTCGCCGCGTGCCACGAGGCGGCCGTTAACCATAACGTCCACCGGCTCGCCCGCCGCTTTGTCGATTTCGACGATCGAGCCCGTTCCGAGGTCGACCACGTCCTTCACCAGCATCTTGACCCGGCCAAGTTCCACCCTGATTTCAAGAGGGATATCCATGAGAAGGCTGAGGCCGCCAACCTCTTCGGATGACGAGGCAGCCGCCGGAAGGGCATCCAATCCCTGACCGCCCGCTTGACCGGGAATCTGCGATTCTAGGTCCGAGTCGGCTCCAACGAACTGAAGAACCGTGCGGTTGTCGAGGAACCAAGAGAATGGCGCGGTAGCGTCCTTGGCGGTAAATAGGATCTCGACCTTGGCGAGGTCGTCGTTGCGCCCGAAGTTGTCCGGCAGGACCACCGGTTGATACCGAATGCTGAGGCCGCTCGCTACCATCGGCTCGTTCCGCACCAGGCCGCACGCCAGGCAAATCCCTTGAACGATCGCCTCGAGGAAGTCGCGAAGATCTGGAATGAGGGTTTCGTCTGGCTCGCCGATTTCCGTTCCCTTGAAGAACGAGGCCATCGCCGCGAACGCGTCGCGGGGAATCGAGATCAGTTGCACGTTTTCCGGCGCGGAGGCAAAAGCGAATTGCATCGAAAGCGCAGGTTCCCCGGAAAGGGCCCTTGCCGTTTCGGGCGGCACCGCTTCCGGAGGCTCGAACGAGAACGTGAACTCTTGTTCCGTGGCAGACGCCACGCAAGTCGTCACGTTTTGCCAAATCTGCTCTTGCAGAGCGGCAAAGTTCTCGACGGTTTCGGGGGACAACTTAGACATGAATAGCAGACCTCATTCCTCGATAGGATTCGTAATGGTGAAAACGATCTTCTTGCCGTCCAGCGCGGGCTTTCCCGCAAACTTGGGAACGTCGCCGACGAGCATGGGCAAATCTTTCTCCGTTTGCTGGTCCAGCCGCAGGATGTCGCCGGGGTGCAGCTTGAGAAAGTCGCGTACGCGGACGTTGGCGGTGCCGAGTTGCACGGCGCAGTCCACCGACGTCTGGTTGATTTGATACGACAGCACCCGCCGCGATCCGGAAGACTGCTTCCGTGCGTTGTTGGCGAACCACTTCTGGGCGCTCAACTTGGCCGTAACCGGCTTGAGCAGCAGATAGGGGATGCAAAGGCTCATGGCCCCGCGTTGGTTGCCGATCTTGACTTCAAAGAGAATCGTAACAACGATGTCGTTGGGCGGCGCAATCTGAACGAACTGCGCGCTCGTCTCCATCCCTTCGATCGTCGGGCTGACGATGACCACCCCTTCCCAGGCTGTCTTAAGGGTCGAGAACACGCGTTCGATGGTTTGCCGCACGAGCGGCCGCTCGATATCGGTGAGCACGTTGCGGTTGATGCCGCGCCCGGGCCCCCCAAGCATGCGGTCGATCATGGTGAAGACGAGGCCGAACTCGATCTCGAGCACGGCCTGTCCACTCAGCGGGGGAAGCGACATGACGGTGAAAACCGATTGGCTGATGCTGCGCAGATATTCCTCATAAGGCACCTGCTCGATCGAGATCAGGTCGATGGTGATCGGCGTTCGCAGATAAGCCGAAAGGCTGGAACCAGCCAAACGCGCAAACGTCTCGTGCAGCATCTGTAAGGTTCGAAGCTGATCTTTCGAAAACTTGTCGGGGCGTCGGAAGTCGTAGGTCTCGTAAGCCTTGTTGAAGCGCCCGGCTGCTCGCACGGGAGCGGGGTCCGCAAAGGAAGCCATGTTCGGCATCTCAGGCCCATGGTCGCCCCCTACGGGGACGTCCGAGGACTCCGGGTCGCTGTTAAGCGAGTTAAGAAGCGCCTCTATTTCGGATTGCGAGAGAATGTCGGACATTGGCTATTCGTTCGCCCCATGCTTCGCGCACTTTGCGGGCTATCAGTATCGTTATTGGCAATCCAGGCATTATCTTTAGCGCCGCAGACTCGAAAAGTTAACAATGTGGTTGAGGATTAAGGGTCATTAGCTATTAGTGATGGTTGGGAACAGGGTAGAGGGTAGCGGCCAGGAGTTTGGGAGCGCTGCGAGCCCTGAGCGAAGTCGAACGGACACCTCTTTGTATTGCGGCGGCTTGGCGCAGGTTTAAATGGCAACTAGCAAGTCGATAAAGGAAGGGGCCTGGCTATATGGAGTGCGCTGGCTTGACAGCGCTTTGTATTCCGGCGGCTCGACGCCGCGACCTACGGGGCACACAGTAATGCCTAGCGCCGCGCCTGAAGGCGCATCGGCCTACGGCTCCCATCCTGGACCCCAGAAAACGAACCCACCATAATTTGCGTTCCTACTGGAACGCGAAAGAGGTGTAGTAGACCCTCAGAATCGGACCCGAGTCAGAATCCCACTCCGGGTGGTGGGGTAGAGGCTGATCCGACTTCTTTTCGTCCTTGGAAGGCGGGTTTGCCTTGACCAAAGCCTCATTGGCCGCCTGGGCGATCTCCTTCTTGAGCTTGTCTTTGAATCCAAGCTGCTTAATCTCTTCCGTCGAGTACTTGCTCAGCACGGCGTTGATCGCGTCTTCGACAGCCGGGAGGTAAAGCGTCAGGTCGTCCTTTTTGAAGCTCTTCGCGGTCTGCACCGAAATGTCGGTGCGCAGGTATTTGCCACCATCGTTTGACCCGGCTAGGTTGACCAGGAATTCGTGGACCTCGAGAATATGTTCGGCGTCGACGCCCAACTCTGGCAAGGGCGGGCCTGCAGCCTTGCCACCGGCGTGGCTCATCTTCAAACCGAAAAATCCACCGGTTATCAGCATCAACACGGCAACGATGATGATCATCATCTTGTTGCCGCCTTTCTTAGGAGCTACCTCAACTACTTCTTCAGCCATTCAATATTCACCAAACCCAAAACGCCATTCTTCATCTCGGCAGAAAGGGCGGATTTTTAAAGGGTAAGGGTTCCTGCAATATGGACTGCGCTGGCTTGACAGCGCTTTGTATTACGGCGGCTTGACGCCGAGTCCGGTCGAAGGAGGACGTACTGAAAAGAAGGGTGGCCTTTCCCCTCAACTCGCAATCCAGCACCCTATCCCAGTCCGGACACGGCGTCATGCCGCCGTAATACAAAGCGCTGTCAAGCCAGCGCAGTCCATATTCCGGCTCACCTCAACCCTAATGGCTCAATGACTCAATGGCTCAATGGCTCAATGACTCAAAGACTCAAAGACTCAACGACTTCAAGGCGTAAGCCCTGAATGCGCTAAAGTAAAGATGATGCCAGAGCGACGTCCCGACCCTGACGAGTTGCTACGAACCGTCCAACGGGCGGAGCAAGCGGCGGTGCGTGGCAAGCTCAAGGTGTTCCTCGGCGCTTCGGCCGGGGTGGGCAAGACCTACGCCATGCTCTGCGAGGCGCATGAGGAGCTGAACCGGGGCCGAGACGTGGTGCTCGGTTACGTCGAGACCCACGGCCGAAAGGAAACGGACGCCCTCGTCGTCGGCATCGAACGCCTTCCCCTAAAGGAGATAGAGCATAAGGGTGTCACCCTCAAAGAGTTCGACATCGATCTCGCCCTGAAGCGCCATCCGCAGCTTCTCCTCGTGGACGAACTGGCCCACACCAACGCCCCTGGAAGCCGCCACCCAAAGCGGTATCTGGACGTCGAGGAACTCATCCGCTCCGGCATCGACGTGTACACGTCGATCAACATCCAGCACCTGGAGAGCCTGAACGACGTCGTCGCCCAGATAACCGGAATCCAAGTTCGCGAGACCATACCGGACTCCGTCTTCGACCTCGCTGACGAAGTCGAAGTCATCGACATCCCACCGAAGGAACTGATCCAGCGGCTGAGGGAAGGGAAAGTTTACGTTCCCGAGCAGGTCGAGCGCGCCATCCAAGGCTTCTTCCGGGAAGGCAACCTAACCGCCCTTCGAGAGCTTTCGTTGCGCCGCACCGCCGACCGGGTCGACGCCCAGATGCAGAGCTACCGCTCGGAGCAGGCGATCCAAGGCCTTTGGCCCGCAAGGGAAAGAATTCTCGTTTGCATCGCGCCAAACCAACTTTCCACCCGCCTCGTCCGCGCTGCCCGCAGAATGTCTGAAGCGCTCCATGCCGACGTGCTCGCCGTTTACGTCGAGAGCGACCGCCAAACCCACCGCTCAGCCCAGGACCGGGCGAGCGTGCAGCAAGCTCTCCACATGGCCGAGGAGCTTTCGATGGAAGTCGTGATGCTGAGCGGCCACGACATCGTAGCCGAAGTGCTTCGGCTCGCCCAAAAGCGGAATGTCACCCAGATCGTCGTCGGCAAGCCGATCAAGCCCCGCTGGAAGGAGATTCTCACCGGCTCGGTGGTGGACGAGTTGGTTCGAAACACCGGCGACATCAACATCCACGTGATCACGGGCGAGAAAACCGGCGAGCCGCCCCCCATTCGCCTAACCCGAAAGCGAATGGGCACCCCTCAAAGCTATGCCATGACCGTGACGATCATGGCCCTCGCGACCGCCATTTGCTTTGCCATGTATCAGCGCCTGAGCGCCTCGAACCTGATCATGATCTATCTGCTCAGTTCGGCGTTCATCTCGAGCCGGTACGGCCTCGAGGAGGCGATCTTGGGCTCCCTTCTCGCGGTGGGAAGCTTCGACTTCTTCTTCGTCCCCCCGAGGTTCAGCTTCTCTATCGCCGACCCGAGAATGCTCTTCACCTTCACCGTCATGTTCGGGGTGTCAATTTTGATCGGCACTCTCGCTCAGCGCATGCGCGCCAACGCCGAATCGGCCAGCAGCAGGGAAAGACGCACCGCCGCGCTGTATGCGTTGAGCCGCCAACTCGTGAAGAGCAGGAGCAAGAAAGAGATCTGCACCGCCGCCGCCGCAAGCACGCTGGACATCATGGAGTTCGAATCGGTGGTGCTGCTGCCTGACGACAGCGGCCGGCTGATGCCCATGGGATGGTCGGGCAATGAAGACCACCGGCCCGTGTTCGACCCCGCCGTCGCCGAGTGGGCGATGAAGCACGGGGAGCCGGCGGGGAAGGGAACGACCACCCTGCCCGGTTCGGAAGCCCTTTATCTTCCCCTCAAGGGAAGCGGCGACCCCGTTGGGGTCCTCGCCGTTTTGCCCAAGCCGGACGAAGAGATCGACCTGCGACAGATGGACATGCTACAAGCCCTCGGCAACCAAACCGCTCTTGCCATCGAGCGCGCGAACCTCGCCAAAGAGTCGCACAATATCCGTCTCCAGGTGGAATCGGAGCGGCTTCGCAACACGCTTCTCAGCTCAGTCTCCCACGACCTGAGAACGCCTCTGACCTCGATCGCGGGCGCAGCCAGCACCCTTCTCAACGGCGCCCCCGACCCAGGCCAGCAGCGGGAACTGGCCACCACCATCTATGAGGAGTCGGACCGGCTTAACCGCCTCGTGCGAAACCTTCTGGACATGACCCGCCTGGAATCCGGGGAGCTTCAACTGAACCGCGAATGGCAGTCGGCCGAAGAAATGATCGGCTCCGCACTGCGCCGCACGGAGCAGATTCTTGCCAACCATAAAGTTGTCCTCAACGTCGAATCGGACCTGCCGCTGCTGAAAGTGGACGGGCCACTCATCGAGCAGGTTCTGATCAACCTGCTTGAAAACGCCGCGAGGCATAGCCCAGAGGGAAGCGAAGTCGAAATAAAGGCGATAAAGAGCGGCGGATTCGTGCGATTTGAGATCTCCGACAACGGTCCTGGCATCACCCAAGGAGAAGAGGAGGCGATCTTCGAGAAGTTCCACCGAGGACCGAACGCCCCCTCCGGCGGCTTTGGCCTGGGTCTTGCGATCTGCCGCGGCGTGCTGAAGGCTCACGGCTCTCAAATTTGGGCGCGCCACCGCCCCGGCGGCGGAGCGCAGTTCGTATTCGAGCTCAAGGCGGACGAAGCGCCCGTCGTGGACTCCAATGAATAAGACGCGCCTCTTGATCGTGGACGACGAAACCGCGATCCGCCGCTTCCTAAAGGCTAGCCTTCCCGCTTCCGATTTCGAGCTGCTGGAGGCGGGTGGTGGGGAAGAGGGCATGAGAATCGTAGCCAAAGACCGCCCGGACGTGCTTCTCCTGGACCTAGGCCTGCCGGACATCGATGGCCTGGAGGTGACGAGGAGGCTGAGGGAGTGGTCGAACGTGCCTATCATCGTGCTCTCTGCACGGGGCCAGGAAACCGATAAGGTAGCCGCCCTCGACGCGGGGGCCGACGATTACCTCACGAAACCGTTCGGCATCGCCGAACTACTGGCTAGGATACGGGTCGCCCTGAGGCATTCCCAGCTAAACGGCGATACCCCAGAGCCGGTGTTCGTGAGTGGACCGTTAAGGGTAGATTTGACCCTGCGTCAGGTCTACGTAAGAGGCGCCGAGATCAAGCTGACGCCAATCGAATACAAGCTGTTGGCGCTACTTGTGAAGCACGCGGGCCTCGTGCTGACTCACAAGCTCCTTCTAAACGAAGTCTGGGGCCCGGCATACGATACCGAAACCCAATATCTGAGGGTTTACATGACCCAACTAAGGCACAAAATCGAAGCCGAACCCGCCAAACCCCAACTCCTGATCACCGAGCCAGGAGTAGGTTACCGGCTAAGAATCGAGCCCGAAGAACGGTAGCCTCATCCCCGCCAGCCAGACGGTGTACAACCCCGTATCTGCGTGACTCGGTCCCCTTCCGTCGCAGGCGTCAACCATGGAAAACGAAAAAGACATCGAGAGGCTCATCCAGAGCTCTCTCGCGCGGCGACAGCTTCTCTTGTCCGCCGGGGCCGCAAGGCGCCCAGTTAGTCTGCTAACATCACTTTCGATGTCGTTCAAACCAGGCGCTGACGGGCGCATTCGAGTTCTGCTCCGGGATGAACCGCCTGCCAAAGTGGACGTTTCTGAAATACTGAGGGCGATTCCAGGGGTCGACATTGTCTGGCCCGAACAGCAGTCCGAGTCGGATAATGAGGTGCGCGCCGTCATCTGCTTCGAGCACGAAGCCCGAATAAAACTAAAAGAGCAATTCCCCGCGTTGCAGATGATCTCTCTTGGGTTCACAGGTTACGATGAAGTTGACGTTGAAGCGTTTGCGGATCGAGGGGTGGCACTGTACTATCTCCCGGACTATTCCGCCGACTCGGTTGCGGAACTTACTCTGGCTTTAGCCCTAGCTTCCCTAAGAAAGATCGTCGAATGTCATGCGGCCGTCATCGACGGCCAATGGGATCGCAAAGGGGAATTACGCGGTGTCGAGCTCAAGGGTAAGACCGTTGCCGTTCTAGGCTACGGCCGGATCGGGGCCAAGGTCGCGCGCCTATTCGCTGCTTTTGGTTGCCGGGTCCTCGTCTGGGTTCGCAATCCTGACGGCCGGAGCGCCGAAGGCATCACGTTTACTCGCGACTTAGAGGAAGCACTGTCCAAGGCAGATATCGTCAGCGTGCACCTGCCTCTGAACAAGAGCACAGAGAGGTTCATCGACAAGGACAAGTTGAAGTTCTTCAAGCAAGGGTCGATTCTCGTCAATACGGCCAGAGGGGGCCTCATCGATGAAGATGCCCTACTGGAAGCCCTGGGCCGCGGCGCGCCACGAATGGCGGCCCTCGATCTACTGGTGGAAGAGGATCCAAATATGAATAAGGATTCGGCGTCGACGCGCCTTGTGCAATCACCCAACGTGCTTGCGACTCCTCATATCGGGTTCAAAACGGAGGAAGCCCTGGAAAGAAAAGCGACCGAGGCGATACGCAACGTCGTCCGCTTTGCGCAAGGAAACCGCGAAAACGCTTTGCCCTAGGCTCCCCCTACCCAATTTAACTAGCTCGATGAGGACGCAGACGGAACGTTAGCCGCACGCGAACCCATCAACTCATACAAGAGTCTTTGAGCCTCGTCGTGCCGGGTGTGATAAGACTGCCGCTGGCTCAGCAGCTTCGCCTGCATGAGAAACGCGATTGCCAAATCCTTGTTTCCAGCCTTCGCGTTTGCCATTCCGAGGAGCACGAGAGCATGGCTTTGCCTAAGCCCAAGGCCGAGTTTAAGGGCCATCGTCAGCGACAGTTGCGCCCGTTCCCGGGCCGCTTCAAACTCGCCCTCTTCGATTGCCAGACGCGACAGTTCCGACAGAACGTCCGCCTTTAGCCTTAGAATTCCAAGCCGTTCGGCTTCGGACAGAGCAATGTGATAGTGGCGGGCGGCCTCGTTGTAGTTCTTCTCCGCTCGGAAAATATGGCCCAGGGTGTTGTCGGCGAAGGCCACGAGATCGGGGTAGTTACCTTCGAGAGAGTCGGCGCGACTGTCGAGCGCATGACGCCTCGCAAGGCCATACTCCTCGGTGCGAATTAGAAGGCCAGCCAGATGCCGCCGGAAGATGGCCAACGCCCTTCGGTTATTTCCTCGAGACTCGATTTCACCCACAACTCGCTCGTAAAGTCCCTTCGCCGCTCCGAACCGGCCCTGCAAGTGGTGGACCACCGCGGTGTAGCCGTCGATTCGTAGGTTTAGGTCGGTATCGTTGAGCCCGACGTTCGATGCCCGCGCCCGTTCGAGGTACTGAAGGGCAAAATCGAGCCGCCCCATCTCCAGGAAGGTATGGCCGAGGTGGAGCTGAGACTGGACGACGAACTGGCCGTTCTCTCCGCCTTCTATCATGAAGTTGAGTTCGTATCCCTGCTTCCAAAAGTCCAACGCGTCGAACATGTCGCCCTCTGAACAACAGCAAAGGCCCAAATCGTTGTAAACCCAGGCGAGCTCCTCCGCGTGAAGCGGCGCCTCGTTGTGCAGTAGGTCGCTAAAGACGCTCGGATCACGAAAGGTCCACAACTCCGCGCCCGCAAGCTTGTAAGAGGCTTCTCTGGCCATAGTGAGCATCTTTGAAAGGAACTGGGAGTACTCCGTATATTGCCACCACCTTGGGATGGCGTTTGAGTCCATTCTGGACCTGAGGACCCCAAATGCGGCGCGGCAAAACTCCCTCAGGCTTTGGCCGCTCGCCGCGTCGAACTTAGAGCAGAAAGCGAGAAACAAATCCTTTGTCATTTCTGCGGCATCGGATTTCGAGCCGGGGTATTCGGCGTAAGTTCCCGAAGTGAATCCGGGGAGGGTGAAAGCCGGCAAGTCGTCCCGGTCCATTCCCTGGAGGTCGAAGAAGATGTAGCCGCGCACAACGGGATGAATGGTGGACAGGGCGTCGGACGCTGTCGCAATGTCTCCGTCTCCCCGAAAGACCTTGTACAGGATCCGTGCCTCGGACAGCTTCCGAATTGCGGCGTCGAGATCGGTTCCCGCCTCCCGAGCGCAAACCTGTAATACGCCCATGCTGACCGGCGCGGCAAAAACGGCGACCCGCCTCAAAAAGCCCAGGATGGTAGGGTCCGTCCGCGTGACCGCCGCTACCGCCTCCCTGACGATGATGGTTGGCGCCTGGCTCGGCGTGGCCGTGCTCAAAACGCGCAAGATCCTGTCGATTGTGCGGTCCGGGTCGTCGGACAGCTCGAACATCTTTGCTGCGAGAAGCAGGGAGTAAGCGTGGCCGTCCAGCAGGCTTCCAAGTGTAAGCGCCACGTCTTGGCCGAGTTCACTGGGCAAGAAGTCGACTACCTGGTTGCCCCGCAGACCCACCATGGGCTTACACACCATGGGCGCGTCCTCATTGTCAAAATCTGGAATCTGCCAGGTCCTTCCAACGCCACCGGCGTCCGTGACGTCCTCGCTTACTTCTGGCCATAAGCGGCTTGTGATCAGGAGCCGCACCGGATTCTTCGACGCTCCCGCGCTCCGGCCCGCCCCGAGAATGCTCAACATTCTCCTGATGTGGTGGCTATAAGGTTGACCCACCTTGGGGTGCGACGTTTCGATCAACAGCCTTTCTGCGCCGTCGAGAACGACGAGCACTCGGCGATCTCCTATGCGGTCGATCTGAGAATCTAGCGTGTAAAGAATTCGCGAGTCGCGAAACAGGTGGCTCCCCTTCCGCTGACCCCTTTTCGCCGGGTCCTCCTTTGGCACCCCATGCCTTTCTAAGAAGATCGAGAGCCTGTCCAAGAAGGAGAGCCAGTCGTCCGCGTAGAACGAACTCCAATAAAAGACCTCGCCCCGGAACTCCTTTGCCACCTGATACGCCAACACGCTCTTGCCGCTCGCCCCGTTGCCTAAGAGAACGACCGCTTTCTCTTCGAGTTTTTCCAGAACGGCGTCCACTTCGGGTCCCGTCGCGATCTTCACCCGCGGAGCCTCTTCGGATATGTCCAGCGCAAATCGGTAGTATTTCGCCGGCCGAGCCGTGTCCTCATGGCCGGATTGAACGCGGGGCGTGCGAAGCTTGGGCTTTTCGAACCGCTGTTCCTCCCAGTCCCGATACCGGGTGAAGATCTTGGCTAGCTCGGCGGAAAGGCCGAAGTCTGGCGAAGCCTCTCGGTCGAACCAAAGGACCTCCACTCCGAAACGAGCCCGAATCTGGATTGCGCTCGCCTCCGATACCATGACGTCGGCCCGATCCTGGAGCGTGAATAGGGGTCTGCGGGCGGCAAGGTCAGGTTCCATCGCCTGAAGTTGCCGCAACGGCCTCAACAGGTCCAAGTCTTGGAGCGAGAACCCGACAAACAAAATCGGCGCTGAGTCCAGGATGATCGGCAAAACTTGGCGAAGCGTCTCGCCACGCTCCGAGTGTTCCGCAAGGTACCAGTCTCGGTAGTCCTTTTCTGTGACGATCAGAGTCGAAGCGTCGGTCTGGCTTCCGTGGCAATGAAATACGGCCCGTTCGTCGTCCTCATAGGATCCTTCGATAAACTCGAGCATAGAGTCTCGGTCCGTGTCGCGTTGGGTGAAGGATCGCAGGTTCTTGCCAAGCCGCCGGATTTCTTGCTCCAGGACATGGTCGTAGTTGGTGGTGATGAACCGTCTGACCGGCCAATCGCGCAACATGCCGGCAAGAGGGTGCTGCAAGTCCGGTGTACCTGCAAGTTCCTGCTCCTTAAGCTTGAAAAGGTCGCAAGTGACTTCGCGGACTTTGTCCGCGCAACCAAGAACGTGCAGCAGCGAAGGAACGTCGAAAGTAGGCAGTTGCCGTGCAAGGTCTAGCAGGCTGCCAACCCTGCCTCTCGTGATGCCCGCTTTCGCCAGGCACTCGTCCGAATCCAGCATGAGCTGTTCCAGGACTTGGACCCCAAACTGGCTCCAACTCGGGTAACCGAGACTGGCCGACACCCCCGCCCCAACGAAGACGATGAGATCGCGCGATATGCACTTGCACAGCCGCTCGACGGTGAGATCGCGATCCCCCCGCAGCACCTCTTGCTCGCTGATACGGAGCGGATCAAACAGCATGGATTTGCTCTACTTGGATGGCAATGCCGGAGACTTGAGTTTGAAAGCCGCGATCGTACCGGGCTGACCTGGGGCGGTGAAGATTGGTTCGGCCAAGAGCGTCCATCCTTCCTTGAGGTTCTTCATCCACTCGTCGGACGGCGCTTTTTTCGATTCGATCCAGTCCTTAGGGTCGATGTCTTCGGCGCCTTCGAGCAAGACTCGGGCTTTCCTATCCTTTCCCTCAAGGGAAATTTCAATCTGCTTAACGCGAAAATACATATCAAATTCATTCTACTTTGTACTCATTGCGCAAGGAGTACAGGGAGCCAGAACCAATTAATTCTAACAGGGCCTTGGAACTCTGAAGTGATCGAGCAAAAGCGGCACATGGCCTCGAGAGACGGTATAAGAACTAGGTGTTCTATTCTCTTCGCGGTCCGCCAACATTCGAAGTGCTCGACACGTTGGTGCGGGGCTTAAGATGAAAGTCGCTAGCGGCGAGCCGTTCGTTCCCAAGTCCGTCCAGTGCCTCAAGCAATACAACTTCAAGACATTCTCCTCCGATCTGATCGCAGGCGTGACGGTCGGGCTCGTCGCCCTTCCGCTCGCGATGGCGTTTGCGATCTCCTCCGGCGTTCTTCCCCAGGCGGGAATCTACTGCGCGGTGGTGGCGGGGTTCCTCATCTCCGCCTTGGGCGGATCCACGACCCAGATCGGCGGCCCGACCGGCGCCTTCGTCGTCGTGGTCGCAGGCATCGTGCAAAAGCACGGCATGGACGGGCTATTCATGTGCACGATGATGGCGGGCGTGTTTCTGATGATCCTCGGCATCACCGGGCTCGGCACCGCGGTGAAGTTCATTCCGCGCCCCGTCGTCATCGGATTCACGAACGGCATCGCCGTTCTTATCGCGAGCACCGAAATCAAAGACTTCTTCGGCCTCAAGGTTGACAATGTCCCAGGGGATTTCCTCGGCCGAATCCAAGCCCTCGTCTCCCACTGGAGCACCTACAGCCCGGTCGCGACCATCACCGCCATATCGGTCCTCCTCACGATCCTTCTCGTCGGCCGCTTCGTCAATCGAGTTCCGGGGACGATCGTGGCCCTGGTTCTTGGAACCTTTGTCGTCTGGAAATTCAATCTACCGGCAGAGACGATCCAGACCCGGTTCGGCGGTATCCCGAGCGGCCTGCCCCACTTCGCCATCCCCGTTTTCAGGCCCGAACTAATACTTCCCCTGCTTTCGCCGACGCTGACCGTCACCATGCTTGGGGCCATCGAATCGCTGCTGTCGGCCGTCGTCTCCGACCAAATGTCCGGTGATAAACACAATCCTAACGTCGAGCTCTTTGCCCAAGGCGTCGCCAATTTCTGCTCGCCGATGGTGGGCGGCCTTCCCGCGACCGGCGCAATCGCCCGAACCGCGACCAACATCCGCTCTGGCGCCAAAACCCCGGTGGCGGGCATGATCCATGCGCTCACCCTCCTCGCCATCCTGCTCGTGGCCGCGCCTTTGGCCAAGCAAATTCCCCTCTGCGTGCTGGCGGGCATTCTCATGGTTGTGTCCTATAACATGGGCGAGTGGCGGGCGATCCCCGAGATTCTCAGACAAAGCTCGGCCGAGGTGGTGGTCTGGATGATTACCTTCACCCTGACCGTCTTCGCCGACCTCTCGGTGGCGGTCGAAGCGGGAATGATCCTCGCCGCCCTGCTCTACATTCAAAAGGTCACTGCAACGACCACCGTCACCAAGGTGACGCCCGAGTACGTCGAATCGGGTTTCGAGCACAGCCTGCAGACCAATGAGATGCCGGAGAACGTGGTCATGTTCCGGATCCACGGCCCCTTTCTTTTCGGATCGACCGACAAGCTGTCGGTCATCCTCGATCAACTAGACGAACTGCCAAAGGTGGTTATGCTCCGGCTCAGGAACATGACCGCGATCGACAGCACCGGAATACACGCCCTCGAGGACCTCGCGGAACGCCTTCAGAAAACGGGGCGAGCGCTAGTCCTATGCGCGCCGCGCTCCCAGCCCGCAGACCTCATGATGCGCGCCGAATTCAACAAGCATCTCGGCGAGGAGAACATTGCCCCAACCCTCCGGCTTGGGATTCAGAGAGCGAGGGAGATATTGGCCGAGAGGGGCGAGTGAAGCCCAAATATCAAATCCTCGCCCTCATCTGGCTCATGATGCTCGTCGCCTATATGGATCGAGTCAACATCGCCGTCGCGGCCAAGGTCATCATGGCCGACCTCCACTTCTCCAAGACGGAGTTCGGCTTTGTCCTATCCGCCTTTACCGTGGGCTACGCCCTTCTTCAGGCGCCAGGAGGCTTGCTTGCCGACAAGGTTGGTTCGAGGAAGCCGCTTATCGCGGCCATTCTAATATGGTCGTTGTTCACCGGCCTCACCGGATTGGCCGCTTCCTTCGGCAGCCTCATTCTCATCCGTATTCTATTCGGCGTGGGGGAGGGAATCGAAAATGGCGCGCAGTTCAAGCTGATCGGCGACCATTTCAACCCCCTCGAACGCTCCCGCGCCAATGCGATCTTTCTCACCGCGCTCCCCCTCGGCCCCTTGCTTGCGAGCCCTTTGGCGGTTTGGCTGCTGGCAAAGGAAGGCTGGCGAACGATGTTCTGGTCATTCGCCGGGCTGGGGCTTGTTGTCGCCGTCTTCCTCTTGCTATGGCTGCCACGTGAAGCCCCTAAGCGCGACACGGTCCGAGAAGGCCTCGGACCAACTTTGAAGAAGTCGGGGGCCAAGCCAACCATGGTCGCCTATCTCCTCTTTAACATCGCATTCTGGGGTTTTCTCGGCTGGATTCCGACCTACCTTCAGGAACAACGCCATATGGCTTTGCCCCAACTCGGCATGTTGGGGACCCTCCCCTATGTATTCGGTTTCGTCGGGCTGCTGGTGATGGGCCAGTTGGGTACGAGCCGGCTGGCCGGGAAAAGACACAGGCTGGTCGGCTCGTGCTATGGCCTGGCCGCCATCTTCTATGTCGCCGCGTCGTACGCGCCAAGCGGCGTCCTGTGCGTCTTCGCACTCTCTATCGCCGCTTTCTTTCTGTTCGGCGCCTTTGGCCCCTACTGGGCGATCGCTCTAGATCTGGCCTCGCCAACCCACCGCGGCGCGTTCAGCGGCCTTGTAAACTTCGGTGGCCAAGTCGGCGGCGTCGTCGGGCAAATCACCGTGGGCTTGCTTGCGGACAAAATGAAGAACTTCCAAGGCGCCTTCTGGTTCATGGCCATCGCCCTAGGATGCGGCGCCATGATCATGTTGAGTCAGGCAGCCTTGGGAGGGATCCATTCTTCGAAGGTGCAACCACTTCAACCTCAAGGAACGGAGTAGCGCAGACTCTCCAGTCTGCGGGCCGGGCAAAGCTCGGCCACTCTCACTTCGACCCCCATGCAACTAAACCTCCTGTGCGGAGATTCTCCGGTGGCCCCAACGGGGCCAAATGTTTTAGCCAGGGGTTTTAACCCCTGGTAGTCAAGCATTTCTCTCCGGCATGTCCTGAAGGGACATTATGGAACCGGTCCTGAAGCCCTGACGATCGAACTGTCATAGCCGAGCGATGTCCCGTCCACCCAAACCGAGATGCCCCCCAAACTCCCTAACCGATAATGTTCGAAGTCGACCAAGTGCCGCTTCCGCCGTTTGAATCCTTCCAAGTTCCAGACCCAAGAATCTTCGGACCCACAAAGGTATTCACCTGAGTCAAATAGACCGAACCGGCAAAGGTCGAAGTCACCGTGGTCCCGCTCACCTTGATCGTCCCAGTGAACGAGATGAGACCCGACAACTGACCCATTCCGTTGAACGCGACAGCTTTTCCATTGGCCATGCCATTCCCAGATAAGGTTCCACCCGAAGTAATCATCATATTCGCCGTCCCCCCGTTAGTGCCGACGTAGTTCGTGGTGTAGGCTCCCGCGAAAGGCGACTGTCCTGCGGCTGCAACTAATGTGTCGGAAATGTTGCTTTCGGTAGCGGAGCCCGAAAGCTGTGAGACAGCGGTTTTACTCGATTTGAAGCTTGTGCTCACCTGAATCGTTCCCGCCGACCCCTTGACGCTTACGGTGAGGGTGCTGCCCGTCACCGTGCCACTGCCAGAAGCGAGGATGCCCGTCGAGTCGGCAATGACAACCTGCGCAGAGCCGTTGGCCTGAAGAACGACCAGCAAGGCTGAGTTGGCTGGGGCAGTGAGGTTGGCCGCATAGGAACCCGCGTAGGGCGTGATCGGGGCCACTGGGGTCGAGGAACCCGAGCCGCCGCAACCGGCGAGAACGAACAGTGCTGAAAGAGTAAGGAGGACAGATTTTTTCATGGAAGTTTGAATCTACCAGCTTTCGATTCCTGGCGATAGGTGCACGTACACGTTAAACCTGTGCAGTGCGGCGATTCCTTCGCCGCTATGAACGGGATTTGGCAAGCCTCATTTAGCAGCCTTGTTATAATGTCCTAGTCGCGACACGTACACGCGAGGAGGCGCAACGTTTTTTCTGTCAACCGAACCCTGTACGGATGGCTCGTCATCGCTGTGACAGCCATGGCCGCGATTGGCGTTGCCATCGATGAGCCAAGCCTGCTGACGATCTCGGTCGTCGTCATGATCGTGGCCCCGATCCTTTTGATAAGCATCTATTGCCACCTGCCCGGTCCTAGTTTCGGGGACGCCCTCAGGCAGTTGTGTGCTCCCCGGATCAAGTGGGCGTCGATACCCCTCGTCCCAGCCACCTTCGTCGCGGCCGCCATTTGGGGCTGCGGCGCCCCCTCAGGAAGCGTCCCGGTCACAACGGATACCCACAACCACGCAAAAGCGGTGCAGCCAGTCGCGCCCAAACTCCAAGCACCTGCCGCGTTGCATTGGCGACTTGGAGCAATCGATCCAAGATTCAACTTAACAACTGCGGAAGTGAGGGAGGCAGTAACCAGGGCAACCAACGTTTGGAACCAGGCTGGCTGCAGACAGCTATTCCGCAATGACGACTCTGACGGCTTCCCAATATCTTTCGTGTATGACGAGCGGCAAGCAAAGATGAATTCGGATAAAGCCGCCAAACAAAATATCGCAGCTTACAAACAGAAACTCGCTGACTCCCGTCTGAAGCTACAGGCTGCAGACGAGGAGCTTCAAAGCGCCAAAGACCACCTGGAACACGAAGACCGGGATCACGCCGGGCGGGTGGACCAATACAACGATCGTGTGAACATTGTAAACGCCGCAGGCGGCGCGACGGAAGAACTCGCACGCAGCCTCGACGAAGAAAAGTCGGATCTTGCCGCTGAGAAAGCCAGCCTGGATACGGAGGCCGAAAAGGCGAATCAACTACTCGAAAGTAGAAACGAGCTCGCGGATGAGCATAACCAGTTAGTCCAGGCATACAACGCGGTGGTAACTGCCTACAATGCAAATCTTGGGCAGGACAATGAGGAACTGGGCGTCTGTGAGCGCGTGGATGGCCGCGCCAAGCAAATCGAGGTTTTCGCCTTCAAGGATATGGACGACTTAGAAAGGACCCTCGCTCACGAACTAGGCCATGCGATTGGTCTCCAACACGTAAAAGGGGACGGCTCGATCATGAGCGCCGTCCGAAGGGCGAAGGATCCGACAACCCTCGAGCTGACCGACGCGGACAAATCCGAACTAAGACGAGCTCTCCCGAAGTTATAGAACACTGAGGTGACAAGAGTCTCGTCCGGTCGGTGTTTCGCTTTGTTCTAAACTTGCACCGCAGTTGCGCCCACGAACGGACCATCCAACCCCCCCGATTAAATCATAAAACCTGAACAGAGTTCCCCCGCCCTTGAGGTGCGGGGGCTAGGGGGTGGGTGACAAGGGGGCGAAAATTGCACCGCGCGCCTGCGACAAACAAAAGGGGCAACCAAACCCTCGCCGAGCACAAACTTCACGCCATCCGGATTGTTGTATAATAGTAGACAAAGAGATACTATTATGAGCGCATCACAAGCCCAAATCAACGCCAACCGCCTCAACGGCCAAAAGAGCACCGGCCCAAGGACCGAAGAGGGCAAAGCCAAATCCAGCCAGAACGCCATGCGGCACGGTCTCCGTGCGCAGGAGCTCCAAATGGACAAAGACGTCGCCGAAGACTCCGAGGAGTTCATCCGCGAAATGCAGGAATGCTTCAAACCCGTCGGCCTGCACGAGCGTAATCTCGTCGCCCGAATCACCGCCCAAGCGTGGCGCCTCCGCCGCGTTGTTAGCGTCGAAACCGGGACCGTGAACGACACCCTCAAGAACTACCCGTCAAGGACCCTTGCTCAAGTTTTCGGAGGCGACCCGAACCTGCTCCTCTACGGGCGCTACGAAGCGGCCATCGAGGGAGCCATGCACCGAAACATACGAGAACTCCGGTCAGCCCAGCGCTACCGGCTCGACGAAAAGGAGAAAGCTTAAAAAAAACCGAACGAAGCCAATTTGAATCTAAACCGGGCAGATTAAGGGTATCAAAATAATGATGATTCCGCATGCTGACCAGCTGAATTTGGAAGCGCAAGCCGACTGGGAGGACTCGCAAGCATCGCTTATGGGATGCCGCGAACCACAAGGGACGTAGATTTTGTGATCACTCTTCGCCTGGACGAAATCCCACGGGCAATAAGGGGGCTCATGGCCGGGGAATCCGGACAACACTTCCCGGTTTTAGCCGCCCTAAAGCGACTAGGACGTCAGGCGCCAGAGCAAGCAACGTGGGCAAAGTTTGATCCTTGGGCAAGACGACGATCAGAGAGATGGAGCGATCGGCGAGGCTTTGTTGATACGGCAGGTTGTCGTCCTTGGCAATCATGACGCTGAACCCGTTGTCCTCGGCCAAGGAAAGAAGCTTCCCGTTGCTGAGATGCCGCCATCCGAGATCGACGACATGCGAGACTTCATGATCTACGAGGAGTGGCGCCAAACGATTGGTCATCATCTCGTCCAGCAACACTTTCAGGAGGCGCGCAATCCTAGTCCCGCCGCCTTCCGAGCTAGCGCCAATTCCCACTCTTGCACAGCCCTGATATGCTCAAGCGCAAGCGAAGGGAAGTTCGCGACGATCTCGTCCGCGCTATAGCCGGCGCCAAGATTGTCGACTACCGTGTCCAAGGAAACACGAGTGCCGTTGAAGCACGGTTCGCCGCCCCGTATCTCCGGGTCGACATTCATGACGTGCTCCAAGCCAGCAGGGATCTGTCGCAACATAGCTGAATTGTACTAGACGTGGGCGGCCAACCCCGTGAGCTTTCGATGTCCGATGAAACGGTGGCAGTTCTAAGTTTTCGGAGAGGGAACGCTCGCAAACCTCACACGGGTCCAAAGGGCCATCTAATCCCGGCAAAACGTCACCTTCGGGCCGGAAGTTTCTGGCACGCCCTCCGGAGTGCCGAAGTTTGGTTTGCATGCCTTCCGCGGGTGAAGCGTTTGCTTAGAGCAAGCCGTGCTTACGGAAGCTGGCAGCAATACGCCGTGGCCTGACGATCTGGTGGAATCAGCGGCTATCGTTCCGACGCCAATTTGAGCGGATCGTGAGGTACCCGACGAATGCCATGGTAGCGGATGCGATGGCTAGAGCGAGGTTCATGAAAAGTCCAACCGGCGCCACAGGGTGCTCGAAGGGGACTGGGATCGAAAATGCGGCGTCGCCCCCGTTGAATTCGTTCAAGTTCGCGATGAAGTAGAACGCCCCATAAAGACCAGCGATAAGGACGACGAGCCCGAGCGCCAGGTTAAACAAGCGCATGCAATGATCCATTGTAGCTCGCGTGCAAGAATGCCCCAAAGCCCAAAGCCCAAAGCCCAAAGCCCAAAGCCCAAAGCCCAATTCCCAATGCCCAATGCCCAAAGCCCAATTCCCAAGGCCCAAGGCCCAAAGCCCAAAACCCAAATCCCAATTCCCAAAGCCCAATTCCCAATGTCCAAGGCCCAAGGCCCAAGGCCCAAGGCCCACGGCCCAGAGCCCAAAGCCCAAAGCCCAAAACCCAAATCCCAATTCCCAATGCCCA
>Ga0265338_10001506_pt1 | contig 37692 bp, 29 predicted proteins | sample 42126metaG_FD_193579 | JGI IMG/M metagenome (GOLD analysis project Ga0265338, IMG submission 193579) | Rhizosphere microbial communities from Carex aquatilis grown in University of Washington, Seatle, WA, United States - 4-21-26 metaG | ecosystem: Host-associated > Plants > Roots > Rhizosphere... | reverse complement strand
GGCGGAGACGACAGCGACTAGGCAACTAGGGACTCGGGAAGCGGCGCACACGTCTGGAGCATGGGACGTGGAGAACACGAAATCACAAAACAAAAAAGGCCCCGATCCGGGGCCTTTTCAATAACGCCGCTTACATTGCTAGATTCGCTGCTCAACGGGCTGCAGGGTTAATCGTGCTGTGAGCACTACAAGCGCAGCCCACAATAAATCGGCACCCAGCAGATGAACGATCTGCAGCCACACCGGCGCCAGCAACGTCACATCCATCACGCCCAGAATGTACTGCGCGATGAGCAGGACCAAAACCAGGGCAGAGAGCTTGCGATTGTCCCATTGCGCGTGGCCGAGGCTGGAACCCCGCGCGGCGCGAACTAGGATCCAGATGAGAAAAACGCAGGCCAGTACCGCAACCGCGGGATGAATCCAGCGCCAGCGCACCAACCAAGAGCTTTTGGCTTCAAAATCCTGCGTCAACGCGGTGCCGAGCGAGCTTGCGGGGAAGAGCGTATCGCCGAGCGCGGCCAGCGAACCTGTAACGCCCACCACCAACACCATGAGAATGCCTGCGATGGCGCCGGCGGGCGCAACCAGCTTGATCTCGCCGCGCATGAATCCGCGGGTGCGGCCGAGCATGTGCGCGGTGAAGGTGAGAGCGGCCATGAGCAACAGCGTATTGGTGAAGTGGAGCGCCAGATACGGCGCGCGCAATGGCGACTGGCTTTGCGCCGTTAGGCCGAGCTTCACCAGGAATGCGCCCAGGATCGCTTCGATCACCACAAAAACCATCGCCGCAACCGCAGCAGGCCGCGCCAGGTGTCCGCGGGTTGTGGCTCGAAACGTCCATACGAGCAAAGCAACGAGCGCAAAGAGCGAGATGCCGCTGGTGATGCGATGGGTGACCTCGATGATGGTGTTAATGCTCGCGGACGGTTGCATCACGGTGCCGTTGCACAGCGGCCAGTGATTGCCGCATCCGTTGCCCGCGCCGGTGGCACGCGTAACTGCGCCCCATAAGATGACTGCGATGAAGTAGGCGAGCACGCCCCACGAGAAGCGCTTGAGAGCTGGTGAAGGAAGGGATTTGGCGGCCGAGCTGATTGCGGTTACAGACATGAGCCCGGGCTCCGAGCCGGTCGTATTCAGTTTAGAACATGCGCGGATGCGATCGCGAGGTATGCCTGCGGGCCTGGAGGCCCGCAGGGACAACCAGGCTGGAGCCCGGCGCTATTGGCTTTTGGCGCTTGTGAGAAATGCGGGCTACGCGCCTAGTAGCCGCACTACGTGATTGACGATGATGAGATCTTCTAGCGGTGGAATTGCGCGTACCGTTACATACGAGTTTGCGGAAGAAATGGTTGCAGCGCCGCGCACGTTGTTGCGTGCTGCGTCCACTTCAATTCCAAGTGTTTCAAGGCCGGCGCAGATTTCCGCGCGCGAGGCAATGTCGTTTTCGCCTATGCCGCCGGTGAAGACCAGCATGTCGAGACCGCCGAGTTCGGCAACGTATCCGCCGATCCACTTCTGGATGGTCCACACAAATTTGTCGACGGCCAGGCGCGCATTTTTGTCGCCGGTCTTGATGGATTCGCGCAGATCGCGCATGTCGTTCATGCCGCCGCTCACGCCAAAGAGACCCGACCTTTTGCTGACTATTGTTTCGAGCTGATCGGCTGCTTCTTTCGCGGTTGCGCCAGTTTCGGCGATTTTGTTGAGGATGAAGAGCACCACTCCGGGATCGATGTCGCCGGTGCGCGTGCCGCTGATGATACCGCCACTAGGCGTCAGTCCCATGGAAGTGTCGAGGCACTCGCCGTTTCGGATTGCGGTGATGGACGCGCCGTTGCCAAGGTGCGCGACGATGAGCTTTGCCGGAACATTGGGCTGCAACTGAAAGATGATGGACTCGTAGGAGATGCCGTGGTAGCCATAACGCCGCACGCCCATGGCCGCGTATTCAGCGGGGATAGGCATAACGCGGGCGACTTCAGACATGGTGCGATGAAAATAGGTGTCGAGGATGGCGAAGTTGGGCACGCCGGGAAAGAGCTTGAGCGCCTCGCGCATGATGTAGACGGCGATGGGCGTGTGCAGCGGGGCCAGTGCGGCGTAGCTATCGATTTCGTCGATGAACGCGGGAGTGATGAGCTGATTCTCATTTACTGTTGGGCCGCCGCATACGGTGCGATGGCCAATGGCCTTGGGGGCAGGGAAGTCGCCTGAGTTGAGCGCGTCGGCGACGAGCTTGAACGCCACGGAGCGATTGGGCAGGGCTGGCGTCTGGTCTACGAGCTTTTTGCCGGATGCATCCTTGATCCAGAATTTGCCTAGATCGGTTCCGATTCCATCGACCGCGCCTTCAAAGAGGCGTTCGCGTTGGTTGTTGCCCGCTTCATAGACTGAGAATTTGATTGATGAAGAGCCGCTGTTGAGTACCAAGACCGGTAAAGATGACATTCTTACAAAGCCCTTTCGAAGAAAGCAAGTTAGTAGGTTAGCAAGTTAGCAAGTCAGCGAGTAGCGAGAAAAGGTGGCCCACGCGCTTGATGGAATCTGTGAACGAAATGTCCTTGCGCCGTCCCTACGGGACTCCGCATGGGTATTGAGCGGTCCATTCCCGACACTGAAGTGCGGGGCTAACATCCATGGCGCCTCCGGCGCGCTCTAACAACCGACAACCGATAACTGACGACTGATTACCGATAACTGACAACTGACAACTGACGACTGACAACTGACAACTGTTTTATTCCTTCCCCCGCCATTTCCAGTTTGTGATCTCGGGCAGATCTTCGCCGTTCTCTGACACGTATAACTTGTGGCGCTGAATCTGCTCTGAGTACCACTGTTCTGTCGCATCAACCTTGTCGGCCAGGCGCGGGACGCGGTGAATTGCGTCCAAGGTAAGTTGGAAACGATCGATATTATTCAACACGCACATGTCGAATGGCGTGGTGGTAGTGCCTTCTTCCTTGTATCCGCGCACGTGCAGGTTGTCGTGATTGTGGCGGCGATAGGTGAGCCGGTGAATCACATATGGATATCCGTGGAAGGCGAAGATGGTGGGCACGTGCGGCGGAAACATGTTGTCGTAATCTTCAACGTTAAGTCCGTGTGGATGCTCCGATTGTGGCTGCAGAGCCATGAGGTCGACAACGTTGACCACGCGGATGCGGATGTCGGGCACCAACTCGCGCAACAGAACGACCGCGGCCAGCGCTTCCATGGTGGGTACATCGCCGCAGCAGGCCATCACCACATCGGGATTGCATTCGTCGTTTGATGCCCAGTTCCACACGCCCATGCCGACGGTGCAATGTGCAATCGCTTCGTCCATCCTGAGCCACTGCGGAGCGGGCTGCTTGCCCGCCACGATGAGGTTCACGTAGTGGCGGCTGCGCAGGCAGTGGTCGGCAACCGAGAGCAGCGTGTTGGCATCGGGCGGAAGATAGATTCGGACGACGTCGGCTTTCTTGTTCAGCAGGTGGTCGATGAAGCCGGGGTCCTGATGCGAGAAACCGTTATGATCTTGCCGCCACACCAGCGAGCTGAGCAGGTAATTCAAACTCGCGATGGGTTTGCGCCAAGGAATTTCGCGCGTGGTTTTGAGCCACTTGGCGTGCTGGTTGACCATGGAGTCGATGATGTGGATGAAGGCCTCGTAGCAGGAGAAAAAGCCGTGCCGGCCGGTGAGCAGATAGCCTTCAAGCCAACCCTGGCACATGTGCTCGCTCAGCACTTCCATCACGCGGCCCGTGGGTGAAAGGTCAACATCGACCGGCAGCGTTTCAGCCTCCCACGTCTTGCCAGTTCCGATGATCACGTCGCCGAGGCGGTTCGATGCGGTCTCGTCGGGGCCGAAGACGCGGAAGTTCTTCTCCGCAGTGTTTGCTTCCATGACCGCGTGCAGCAGGTGCCCGAGCACACGCGTGGATTCAACATCCTCTTTTCCACGCACATCGATCTTTACTTCAAATTCGCGGAAGTTGGGAATCTTTAGCGGCTTAAGCAACAGCCCACCATTGGCATGCGCATTCATGCCCATGCGCAGCCGGCCCTTGGGCGCAATCTCCTGCAAGTCGGCACGCAATGCGCCATGCGCGTCAAACAACTCCTCGGGTTTGTAGCTGCGCATCCACTCTTCAAGCTGGCGCAGGTGCTCAGGGTTCGTGCGCACTCCGTCGAGCGGAACCTGGTGCGCGCGCCACGTATTCTCAACCGGCTTGCCGTCAACAAACTTGGGACCAGTCCAGCCCTTCGGCGTGCGCATGATGATCATGGGCCACGCCGGCCGCTGGGTTACGCCGTCTTCGCGCGCTGCTTTTTGAATCTCAGCAATGCGATCGAAGACCTTGTCGAACAATTCTGCGGCCTGCTGGTGCAGGACGGCGGGATCGTCGCCTGCAAGCGTGTACGGTTCGTATCCATAGCCGCGCATCAGGTTTTCGAGTTCGGCGTGCGGGATGCGAGCGAGTACGGTTGGGTTGGCGATTTTGTAGCCGTTCAAATGCAGAATGGGAAGCACGGCGCCGTCGGTGGCCGCGTTGAGAAACTTGTTTGAGTGCCAGCTTGTGGCCAGCGGTCCTGTTTCTGCCTCGCCGTCGCCCACTACGCAGGCCACAATCAGGTTGGGATTGTCGTATGCCGCGCCGTAGGCATGCACCAAGGAGTAGCCGAGCTCGCCGCCCTCGTGAATTGATCCCGGCGTTTCAGGCGCAACGTGGCTGGGAATTCCATATGGCCAACTGAACTGGCGGAAAAGGCGCTTGACGCCGTCTTTGTCTTGTCCGATATAGGGATAAATCTCAGAATACGAACCTTCAAGATAGGTGTTCGCCACCAGCCCCGGACCGCCGTGACCCGGCCCGATGACATAGATCATGTTGAGGTTGCGTTCTTTGATGAGGCGGTTCCAGTGCACATAAAGAAAATTGAGACCGGGGGTGGTTCCCCAGTGGCCGAGGAGACGAGGTTTCACGTCGTCAAGGGTGAGCGGACGCTCAAGCAGGGCGTTGTCTTTCAGGTAGATTTGGCCTACTGAAAGATAGTTGGCCGCGCGCCAATAAGCGTCCATTTTGGACAGCATGTCAGTTGAGAGCGGTCCGTGTGTTGCAGCTTCGTTCGTCTCGGTATCAATCATGGCGCACCTCGCAATGGGAAGTTTCGCGTACGGGAGTCTAATGTACTCCAAACCTGTGATTAGACCGTCAATGTAAGGCTATCAGTCAGTTGGATGCGGCCGAGTGACTCCAGTCACATGAATAGAATCAAAGCCTTGCTATTACCTCGCCGGACCGCTGGGAGGATTGAGCCATGAGTGGAATGACCTACTTGATGAGGGCGGCCGGTTTTGGAGAACTTCAAATCTTTACGTCGGCTTGATATTGACTTCACATAATCTTTATGTTTCGCTCATTTCAGGGCGCTTTGTTTTCGCGGCTCAGAGAAAGGCGGGGAATGCGATGACCAACCTGGATCGGTTTATGGAGATATTGCTGGCCGGTGTCTTTCTTCTCATCGGGGCCTGGCAGATCTTGAGCTACGGGCGCAGGCCTAAGTCGCTCGGGGCTCGGCATCGTTCCCTCCCGCTAGGGTTGCCCGCTGGGTTTGTTGTCGCCGCAGGCCTGATCGAGATTGTTGCTGCACTCGGTCTCGTTATCCCCTTCGGCCCGCTTGCGCCGGCAAGACTTGCGCTCGTGGCTGCCACGGGACTTGCAGTGATTACCTTGACGGTGGCCATTTACCGTGTGCGGCGGGAGCAATCAGCTGTTCCCAGCGCAGTGCTCTTTCTGATGGCGCTGTTTGTCATCCTGGGGCACACAGTGTAGGTGGGCGGCTGGCGCTAGAAGTGCTTCTTCAGCTTAAGTATCTGCTTTTCAAATCCATACCACATTGCTGTGGCGGCCGCTGTTGACGCCGCTAGCCTGAACCCGACGATTGCCAGGTTTCCAGGTATTCCCTTGCCGTTCATCATCAGGTCGAACCAGCCAAAGAAGATGAACACTGCAATGTGGATCATGTAGAGCCCGTAGCTGATTCTGCCGTAGAACGGGAGCGGACCTTTGCGCAGCGCGGAGTTGATTGGGCTGCGCGCGCCGGTGGATGCGATTACGGCGAGCACTGCTCCCGCGAAACAGACTGCCAACGCTGAATCCAGGAACGATGTTCCTCCGGCAACTGTCGCAGCCAGTGCGAAGCCAACTACTAATCCGCCGAACCCCAGCACCAGCCACGTTCGCCGACCCAGTTTAAGGGTGAGTAACCCCAGCGCCAGTAGGCTGCCCCATGCGATGCCGTCAAGGTGAATGAGTGTGTTTGTTGGCGTCATCCATTGCAGGTTTGCATGCCGGATCAATGGAGAAGCCACCAGTGCCGCGACCAACACCGCGGCAAGCATTGCCGGCCGCTTGAACACACGCACCGTGGGCGCCCACAAAAAGTAGTACTGCTCCTCAATGGCCAATGACCACGTGGGCCCGATGGCCGGCGGCAGCGAAAGGTGAAACAGATTCTGCAGAAAAAGGATGTAGGCCCACCACGGCGCGGTAATGATCGCGCGACCTATGGGCAGGCCCACAAACCACGGCGCCTCAAGGTATACCACCACCAGCACCAGCACGTACACCGGCCAGATGCGCAGGATGCGGCGTCCATAGAAGTTGCGGAAATAGTAAGGTTTTTCGCAGGAGCCGAGCAGGATTGAAGTGATGAGGAAACCGGAGAGGACGAAGAAGAGATTGACGCCAGCCCATCCCCACAGCGACGCGCCGTAGATCCAGGTGCATTGAAGACGGGGATGGCAGTGATAGATCACGACGGCAAGAACCGCAATGCCGCGCAGCCCGTCGAGTTCAGGGATGTATGCGGGGAGCCAGGTTGGGCGTTTGATGGACAAGAAATTAGATTACGGCAAAGGGCCTGGCAGAGAAACGGTAGCCAGAAACCGGTGTAGTGAATCCGAAGCTGCCTGAAAAACAACTGCAGATCCTTGGACTGCGATTGGCGCATAAGACGCGCCAATCGCCGCTCAGGATGACAATCTGTTCTTGGCGAGCCTTTACCCCGCCGCCAACTGCCGTGCCCGCTCTGTTGCCCGCATCACCGCTTTGATCAGCGTTACGCGCAGGCCGCCTTCCTCTAGTTCGAGGATTCCGTCAATCGTGCAGCCGGCGGGAGTGGTCACAGCGTCTTTCAATAGCGCTGGATGATAGCCCGTCTCGAGCACCATTTTGGCTGAGCCATAGGCGGTTTGCGCGGCAAGCTGCGTGGCGATATCGCGGGGCAGGCCTACCTTCACTCCCGCCTCGGCCAGCGCTTCAATAATGATGTAGATGTATGCAGGACCCGAGCCCGAAAGACCGGTCACAGCGTCCATGTGTTTCTCTTCCACGATCACGGTGCGACCCACGGTTTCAAAGATCCGTTGCGCCAATTCCATCTGCGCAGCCGAAACAAACCGTCCCCTGCACAACGCCGCGATGCCTGCGCCGAGAGCTGAAGGCGTATTGGGCATGGCGCGAATCACGCCGATATCCAGCTCCGACGCCTCTTCAATCGCCCGCGTCTTCACCGAAGCCGCAATCGAAACCACCGTCTTATCTTTGGTAAGCGCGGGTTTGATTTCCGCAATCAGGTCCGGCACCTGGAACGGCTTTACCGCAATCAAAATCAGGTCCGCCTGCCGCACCGCCTCAACGTTGTCGGTGCCCACGTCCACGCCCCACTGCGTGCTGAGCGCCAGTGCGCTCTCGGCCTTGGTTCGAGTAGCGTGAATTTTCTCGGCAGCAAACAGGTTCTCTTTCAAAAAAGCCTGCAGCAGAATGCCGCCCATTTTGCCCGCGCCAAGAACGGCGATGCGAACATTGGGCAGTTGCGCGGGCGTCTCGCTCGCCTCAACGGCTATTTCCATGATTTCCTCTTGGTTGAACGGGTGATTTTGCTCTACTCAACAGGATACTCGCATCGACCCGCCAATCGTTCTTACTTCGCGAGTCCCGCCTCAGCCTGCAGGTACGACGAGACAGCGCTTTCGACGTTCGGTATTCCTTGGTCCTGCGGCCAGGTCGAGTCCCAAATCACATAGCCGCCTGGGGTGGTGAGCGATTTCTGCGCGTTGCCAATGGCCACCACCACGGTTGTAACCCAGGCGCGATACTCCAGTTGATACAAGCTTGCCTGTTCGAGCCCCGCTTCTGGAGAGCGCACGTCGGCAATGTGTTCGCCAAGATGCACCGACGCTCGAGACAGGTCGTCGCCCTTAAGCCGGTCCATATTTAATTCGGCGTTGAAAATTACGCCATCAGGCGACTTTTTGCCGCTTTTCTCGAGACCCTTGCGTCCTGCCTCATTCTTGACGCTACCCACCACCACGCCGTTATCTTCACCCTGCTCGCCATAGGTTTGGTGGGCGCGGTGCACCTGGTCTTTGGGCTGTATGCCCGTAAACTCTTCCGGAATATTCGCGGTTTTGCCGCTGCTAGCGGGGGCCTTGGAGTAATCAATATCGTGCGGAACAATATCGGTCACCGTGCCCACCACCAGGCGCGCGTTATAGGCGTTCATGTTTCCGAATCCGGTGATGCCCACAATCTTTCCGCTGGCGTCGCGCTTGATCTCAGCCTTGGCGCCATCCACGCGGCCGGTGAGCGTGACGGTCACTTCATACTTCATGCAACCGAGGCACATGTTGGCGGTCTTTACCGGAGTAGCAAGCAACTGATCGAACTGCTTGAAGTCTTTGTTCCATTCAAGCTTCACCGCCGGCCGATCGACGGCTTCCACGGTTCCCGCAAAGTTCTTCGCCGGTTGCATCTCCAGCATCGCCATGGGGCCCGACTTGGCGTTGGTTCCCTCGGGATACGAAATCCAGATGGCATTTACCGGCAGGCCGCAACTTGTGTCCACCACCACAAATTCGTCAAGGCCGGCCTTCACAGTGCCCTTGATCTTTACCATCTTTCCGTTAAAGCCCTGCGGATCTTTCAGAATGTCGCAAACCGTGGCGTCAACGGCCTGCGCATGAAGGCTCAAAGCCACCGCGAACAAAAACACTGCAGCAAGAAGGCGTTTCATTGTTACTCCTCTTTTCGTTCTTGAATTTCAATTCGGGAGCCGATGTTTGCAGCAGCAAAAATGTACAATCCGGCGAGCCCTTTTTGAGAACCGTCAAGGTTATCATGCAGCGCGCGGTTGGGCATGTTCAGGCGTCTCGACATCGGGCAGCAATCGAGCTTTGATTACCCGCAGGATATTGAGATCTCTCCAGAGTCTGGAGACCCGGACGCTACGTATTACTTCGACAGCCCCGCCTCGATCGACAGGAACGAAGAAACGGCGCTCTCGAGGTTCGATACGCCATTCCCCTTCGGCCAGCTCGAACTCCAAATCACGTAGCCGCCGGGAATGGTGAGCGTTTTCTGCGTCTGGCCAATGCCGTATACCGCAGTTGTAATCCAGGCACGGTATTCCAGTTGGTAGGCGCCCGCATGCTCCACGCCAGCCTCGGGGTTGCGCAGGTCGGCAATGTGTTCGCCGAGGTGGGCCATCACCTGCGCCAGGTCGTCGCCCTTCAACCGTTCTGAATTGGCTGCGACATTGAAGATAACGCCATCGGACGAAGTGCTGTCGCTTCTTGCCCCGCTCTTGCGCCCTACCTCATTCTTGTTAACGCCCACCACCACGCCGTTCTTACCGACCTGGCCTTGAAATGGTACGCGGGCCCGGGCCAGCTGGTCTTTAGGCTGCGAGCCCGGAAACTCCACCGGAATCTGAACCAGCTTGCCGGTGCTCGCGGCAGGCTTGGAATAATCGATTTCGTGCGGAACAATATCTGCGACTGAGCTCAGCACCAGCCGCGCGTCATAGGCGTTCATGTTTCCGAATCCGCTGATGCCCACAATCTTTCCGCTCGCGTCGCGCTTGATCTCCGCCTTGGTTCCGTCTATGCGCCCGGTGAGCGTAGCCTCGACTTCATATCTCATGCAGCCCAGGCATACGCCGTTGCTTTTGGCCGGTGTCGAGAGCAGGGAATCAAACTGCTTCAGGTCCTTGTTCCATTCCAGCTTGACTGGCTCAAGCTGCACTTCTTCCACCGTTCCGGCAAAGTTTCTCCCAGGTTGCAGCTCCACCATTGCGATGGGACCAGACCTCGCGTTGGTTCCCTCGGGATACGAAAGCCAGATTGCATTCTCGGGCAAGCCGCAACTTGTATCCACCACCGCAAACTCATCAAGGCCAGCTCTTACGGTCGCCTTGATCTTCACGGTTTTTCCGTTAAAGCCCTGCGGATCTTTCAGGATGTCGCATACCGTGGCTTCAACCGCCTGCGCATGAAGGCTCAAAGCCACCGCGCACAAAAACATTGCAGCAAGAAGGCGTTTCATCGTTGCTCCTTTTTAGTTTTCTGCGTTTCAATTCGGGAGCCGATGCTTGCAGCAGCAAAATACGCAATCCGGCGAGCCCATTTTTTGGGAACCGTTAAGGTTAACACGCAGCGCGCGGGGAGTGATGCTCAGGAGTTGCGCGGCTCGCGAAGTTAACAAATTCGCGCCAGATCTAAGAGGCCCCGACCCCGATCTTGCCGGAGCCGGTACCGCTTCCCGTCTGCGCAGCGATCCACGAGTTCAGGCGCGTCTCCAGCACATCCAGCGGCAACGCGCCCGCGTCGACGATCTCATCGTCAAACGCTTTGATATCGTATTTCGCGCCCAGCGCTTTTTCAGCCTTCGCGCGCAGCTCAAGAATCTTCATCTGCCCCATCTTGTATGCCAGCGCCTGGCCCGGCCACGCGATGTAGCGGTCGACTTCGGTTTGCACAGTAGTCTCATCGATATTCGAGTGCTCATGGAAGTAGTCCACCATCTGCTGGCGGGTCCAATGTTCTGAGTGCACGCCGGTATCCACCACCAGCCTGATGGCACGCCATATATCCGCTTCGAGCCTTCCATAATCGGAGTACGGATCCTGATAGAAACCCGCGTCCTTGCCCAGGTGCTCGGCATACAGCGCCCACCCTTCGGTGTACGCGGTGTACGCATCGAACTTGCGGAACTCGGGCAGGCCGGTAAGCTCGTGGGCGATGGAAATTTGCAAATGGTGGCCCGGAACTCCCTCGTGATAGGCGATTGCCTCAACCGCATAAAGGTTGCGGTCTGCCGCGTTGAAAGTTGAAACCCACAGCTTGCCGGGAACCTTACCGTCGGGCGTGCCAGCCATGTAATACGCGGGCGGAGCGGAGGCGGCCATGTAATCGGGCATGGGAACCACTTCAAGCGGTGCCTTGGGCAGGGTGCCGAACAGCTCAGGCAGCTTGGCCTGCATCGGTCCTACGTAACTCTTGTACGCGGCCAGCAGGGCATCGCCGTTTGCGGGCTTGAGCTTGGGGTCAGTCTTCAGGCTGGCGCGGAAACTGGCCAGATCTTTGAAGTCGAGCTTCTGGGCTATGGTCAGCATCTCTGCTTCGTCGCGCTTCACTTCGTCGAGGCCGATCTGGTGAATCTGACCGGGCGTCAGGTCGGTTGTAGTCTCGCGCTTGATGCAGAACGCGTAGTAGCGCGCACCGTCGGGCAGCGCCGATGCGCTTGGATCCTCGGCCCCCGCCGGAACATTAGTCACCTGGAGAAACCGCTGGAATCGCATGTAGGCCGGAAGCACATCTTTGGTTATGGCGTCGAGCAGTTCGGTCTTGACCCGGTCTTGATCGGCGGCCGCAATTGAGGCGGGCATCTTCTTGAGCGGTGCGGCAAACGGAGTGTCTTCAGCTTTTTCGCCCACAATCTGTTTGACTTGATCGAGCACTTTTTCGAGAAGGTACTTTGGCGGAACCCGCCCGTCTTCCATTCCCAGCGACATGTTGGTTGTTACCTGGCTAAAGGCGGTGGGTAGTGCGTGAAGACGCGCAACCCAGTCTTCGTAATCTTTGGCCGTATTAAAGCTCAGCTGGCCGGCGAGTTCGGCGTAGTCAATCTGGATGCCGCCCATCTGGTTGACCGGCATCTCCCACTCTTTGAACTCGGCTCCCTTTGCGTCCTGTGTGAATCTGCGGATGAGCAGCTCCTGGCTCAGCTTGTCCTGCTCGCTCAGCCCAGTGGGATCAATCTCGGCCAGCTTCAGCAGCCAATCCTGCTCGCGCGACAGCCACGCGTTCTCAGCACTCACGCTGAAGTCGGTTACCTGGTCGTTGTAGCGTGTGTCGCCGATGGTCGAGGCAAACTCAGGGAAGCGCTTAAGGTTCGCTTCCCAATAGTCGTGAAAAATGTTTTTGAGCGCTTGCTGGCGGTCTGCGAGCGTGGTGGGAATTGCGTCGGGTGTCGCCGTCAGTTTTTGCGCGCGCGCCGCGATCGGCGTTGCCAACGCGACCGTCAGGATTACACTCAGGATTCGTTCCGCAGGTCTCAACACGGGAGCCCTCAATGAATGGAATGTCAACCTCTAAAGTGTAGACGGGCGAGGGGGTGGCAAGGCAGCAGGTCAGCAAGTTAGCGGTTTGGCGGTCGACTGTTCGACCATATTCTTGCCGGACGGCATCAATAGATATGGAGGCGTGCAGTATGAATGTTGAACTGGCACAGGAACTGCTGAACGAATTGGGCTCATCGCTTGAACACCTGGAGACGCAGCAGGCAGCTCTGGTGCAATTCCTGAAAGACGAAGGAATTGTGACCGATGAGAAGCTTGCGCCCCATCTGACTCAGGCCGGCAAAGCCAGTAACGTACGGTGGCGGGCTGCGCACATAAGGCTAGAGCGCCTGATATCGGCAGAAGAGGATAAGGAAGAGCGACGCGCCGAAAAAGAAAAGCATCAGGCAGGGGCGATGCTAGCGCCTAATCAAAGCGAAGGAAAAGAGACTACGGGTAAGAAAGATGAAGGCGGTGGTGAGGCTGCGCCGAAAAGCGAAGCTGTGGCCAATGCCGCAGCGGGAGGCGCGTCCGATTCAGAGAAGAAAAGCGGTCAGGATGAGCAGGCGGCCAGCGAGGACAAGAAGGCTGGTGAGTAGCGGCGGACGATCTCCGTTCAGGGCGCCTATTTCTGCGTTGCGACACCGAAGCAATGCGTGAAGCCGTCGTCGTCGGTGAGGAAGAACTCGGTCTGCCCGTAGTCTCGATCTTCGATATCCGAGACGCCGAACCCGAGGCTCTTCAAGTGCTGCCTGGTTTCGTTGATGTCCGCCGGGGACCAGTAAAGGCTGATGGCGTTGTAGTCTTCAGGCTTGACCGGAGAGCCCGCGCGCCGGTTCAACCAGAACCACATTTTGCCATTGCTCAGCATGCAGCCGATCAGCTTGCCGTTATCGTACATTTCCCGGCTCATCGCAAAACCGAGACCATCGACCCAGAACCGCAAGCTTTTCTTGAGGTCTGCGCTGGGAATGATCGGGACACATGATTCAACAGGCATAGAAACCTCACTTATTCAAACGCCGAAAATATGCATCGTCGGTAGCTTCCTTATTCCGCTCGCAAGGCGTCTACCGGATTTACGGCCGAAGTTCGCCGGGATGGAATGTAACTGGCCAGCAAAGCTGCCGCGCACAAGGCAACGCAAGCCAGCACATAGGTGGCCGGGTCCACGGGGCTCACATGGAAAAGCAGCGATTTGAGCAATCGCGTTGCTGCCAACGCCATCACCAATCCGCATGCGATGCCGCACCCGGCCAGCACCAGCCCCTGGCGCAGAAACATAGAGGTGATGGTGTTGCGCTGCGCCCCCAGGGCGATGCGAATGCCAATCTCGCGGGTGCGCTGCGATGCAGAATACGCAATGACGCCGTAAAGCCCCACAATGCCCAGCAGCAGGGCGATGCCTGCAGCGATTCCGAGCATGACGAGGGTAAAGGACGTTCGCGAAATCGACTTCTGATAGTAGTAGTCCTGGGTGTGGATGTCGGTAAGAGGCAGGTTGGCGTCCACTGACCACACCGCCTGACGCACATCGTTCATCAGGCTCACAGAACCCGCTCGTGGCGTGCGAATGGCAAATGCAACAAAGCGATTGACGCTAAACATGCCGCCCTCAAAGTTCGAGACCAGCGTGGGCCAATAGGCCACCGTTGGCGCATCAACGTCCATCCCATCCAGGTGCACGTCGCCCATTACGCCCACAATTTCGCGCCAATCGTCTTTGGTGCTGACGCGGATACGCTTGGCGATGGCATTCGTGGGGCTGCCCCAATATTCGCGGGCAAAGTTCTCGCTCACTATGCCTACGGGCCGCTTTTGAAACAGGTCGTCCCATGTAAAGTCCCGCCCCGCAACCATCGAGATGCCGAGGGTCTTGAGATACCCTGGAGCGCCGAAGACAAACTGGCGTATCGGCGGCAGTGCGTTGCCTGCATAATCTCGATCCTGGGCAAACACCGGATCGTGCCAACCGTTTCCATCCATGGGCACCGAACCGCCAAAGCTTACCGACTCTACTCCCGGAATGGCGGCGATTTTTTGCGCAATCGCCTGCTGCACGCGCGCAACGTCGTCGTCTTTTGGAACATCGGCATCGGGAATGCCCAGCTTCAAGGTCTGAATATTCGCGGCGGTGTCGTATCCGGCATCGACGCGAACGAGTGCGCGGAAGGTGCGGATCATGAGACCGGAACAGATGAGCAGCACAAAGGCAAGGCTTACCTGGACGACGACCAGGGTGTTGCGCGTGCGATGCCGCTCGCGGCTCTGGCTCACCGTGCGGCTCCCGCGCAAGCCTGTGCTTGCGCGCGTGCCGCCAAATTTAAGCACCGGAATGGAACCGAAGAGCAGAACGCAGACGAGCGCCACGGCCAGCGTGAAAAGCAGCACGTTGCCATCGATGCCGATGTCCCGCAGGCGCGGCAGGCCGCTTGGCCCGAGGGCAATGAGCAAGCGCAGCGCACCCCACGCCAGCACCAGACCAAGCGCGCTGCCCAGCGCTCCTAATACCGCACTCTCAAGCAGAAACTGTTTGGCGATTTGCCATGGGCCGGCTCCGAGGGCGGCGCATACGGCCAACTCCTGGTGACGGCCTTCGGCACGCACCAGCAGCAAATTTGCAACATTGGCGCAGGCAATCAGTAATACCACGCCGATGCTGCCCATCAGCACCCACAGCAGCTTGCCCACATCTCCAATCACGTCATGGCTGAGCGGGCGCACGTTTGGTCCGATCTGGAGCTTCTTGAACAGGTCGATGCTGAAGCCCGGCGGGGGCGGAAAACTATTCAGCACGATGGGCCACATGCGCGCGATATCGGCGTTGGCCTGTTGCATTGTGATCCCCGGCCGCAATCGGGCAACGCCGTCGTAGCTGAAATTGCCGAGCGTGGCCTTGCCGCTATCGAGGCGAAGGGGCAGAAAAAGTGCGAGCTTGTCCCAGTCGAGGAAGCGGAATTCCTTAGGCATCACCCCAATCACCTGGCGTGCTTTGCCGTCCACCTGGATGGTTTGGCCCACGATGGACTGATTGGAGCTGAAGCGGCTGCGCCAATATTCATAGCTCAGCATCACGGTGTCGGGTCCGCTGGGGTTGTCATCAATGCGGTTGAACCAGCGGCCCAGAGCGGGCTTGATTCCAAGAATCGGAAGAACTCCATCGCTTACGTCGAGCGCCGACACTTGTTCGGGGTTGCCTTGTCCGGTGACGCTCACCGAATCGCCCTGATAAATGCCTATGTCATCGAACACGCGGTTTTGGTCACGGTAGATAAAGTAGTTCGACGGCGCCATATTCATGTCTTCGAGATTCAACCCCGGCGCCTTGTGCCACACGCCCACCAGCGACTCGGGATGCGGATAGGGCAGGGGTTTCAGCAGCACTCCTTCAACAACGCTGAAGACAGCCACGTTTGCGCCTATTCCGGCGGCCAGCGTAAACAGCGTGACCACGGCGAAGACGGGCGCCCGCCAAAGCCTGCGCGCTACTTGCCGGAACTGGCTAAAGAAGGAATTCAAGATTCACGCTCCAGTTGCTGCAATGATGAGAGCGGGCGAGATTCACCCTTCATGTGTTACGGAATGCCTTGTGGGCTGGTTCCGCGGCTCTGCGAGACATTTAGATGATGCGGACTATTTTCGGGTTGAGTATCCGGAAAGTACCGCCAAATTATTCACTAAGTCTTACGACCGAAGATGTTCTTCCACGCGTGCTGTTGCTTAACCGGCCGGTCCATGGGGTCGGCTTGCGAGTGCTCAATGCGCTGGCGGCGTTCGGCCCACTCGCCTGACGAAAAGAAATTTGGCCCAACCTCGATCAGCCGCGGGATCATTTTGAAGACGGCGACGCGACTCCATGGCTGGCCGTTCCTCATGCGGAAGCCTTTCTCATTCAGGCTGGTGACGATCTCGGCGTAGGAGAAGTCCTCGACGAGAAGGTCCATGATGAGCATGAGCACCTGGTGCTCGACCGGGTCGGGCTCGAGTCGCCGGCAATCGTCGCTTACGCGCAGGCCGTAGGGGACATCTTCTTCGAACTCGCGTTCGGTTGGGGCTTCGGCGTCAGGCAGTTCGCGCTTCCACTCGATTGCAACCATCTGCCACCCGGCCGTGGTGCGCTGCCGGATCACGTCAGGACTGAAAGGCTCTGAAACGATGTCACGCATCCGTTCAAAGTAAGCCATGGTACGCCTCCTGGGGGAGTGCTTGTGCGTTGAAGAAGCAATTTGGCTTCCATTGATTCATCGCGCCAAGACCGGCTTAAATACAGGCAAAAAAAGACGATAGCGAATCAGCTGCTCCGCAGGCTGCTTGCCGGATTTGTTCATAAACGCGACATGGTGTCCGGTAATGGACGGAAAAAAGGGGCGGGTCAGGGAGTTAGTGAGTCAGCAAGACAGCCGAACTAACCCCGCCAACTCCGCTAACCCCGCTAGCTCCGCTGCCACAAATGCTCTAATCGAAGCAGATACCGTGAATCAGCACAGGTTCGATGTCGTGATATTGGGAGCGGGCGCGGCGGGTTTGATGGCCGCGATTGAGGCTGGCCGGCGCGGGCGGCGCGTGGTGGTGCTGGAGCGCGCGGAGCGGCCGGGCAAAAAGATCCTGATCTCCGGCGGCGGCCGCTGCAACTTTACCAACCTGCATACGCGACCTGAGAATTTTCTCTCCGCCAATCCCCACTTTGCCAAGAGCGCGCTGGCGCGCTACACGCCTGCGGATTTAATCGCACTGGTTGAGCGGCACGGCATTCGATACCACGAGAAGACGCTGGGGCAGCTTTTCTGCGATGGCAGCGCGCAGCAGATTGTGGACTTGCTGATGGCCGAGTGCACGCAGGCAGGAGTGCGCGTGATGACCGGGACGGCAGTGAGCGAGGTGCGCCGCGACGAATCGTCGGGCGAGTTCACGGTGATGGTGGGCGGCGAGGCGTTTATAGCGGCGGCGCTTGTGGTGGCCACCGGCGGCCTGTCGATTCCGAAGATGGGCGCAACTGGTTTCGGCTATGAGATCGCGCGGCAGTTTAAGGTGCCGATCGAGCCCTGTCGTCCGGCGCTGGTTCCGCTGGTGTTGGCAGGTGCGGAGCGCGATCAATTCGTCGACCTGTCGGGCGTTTCTGTGCCTGTGGTGGTGAGCGCGGGCAAGCGAAGCTTTACTGAGAAGATGCTGTTCACGCATCGAGGGCTGAGCGGGCCGGCGATGTTGCAGATCTCGTCGTATTGGAAGCAGCCGGGTGCGGTCAAAATCGACTGGGCGCCCGGGCGGCGTTTGTTGGGGGCCTTGCATGCTGCGAATGCCCGTCGTGACGCGGTTGCGATGAAGTCGGCTTTGCGTGCGGAGCTGCCGGCTCGGCTTGCGGAGCGATTGGTGGATCTGGCCGCGCCAGCGAATTGGACGAATCATGCGCTCGATGAGTTGGAGCGGCGGCTGCATGCGTGGATGTTCACCCCGAGCGGAACCGAGGGTTATGAAAAGGCTGAGGTGACGGCGGGCGGAGTGAGCACCGACGCGCTTTCAGCGCAGACCATGGAGTGCCGCACCGTAACCGGCCTCTACTTTATCGGCGAAGTCGTTGACGTGACCGGGCATCTGGGTGGATTCAACTTTCAGTGGGCCTGGGCGTCGGGCGCGGCGGCGGGGCGCGCCCTGAAAGGGCGTTAGGGAGTGGCCAGTAGTGAATAGCCAGTGCGGGGCTTCATACCTGAAACGCTTGCGGCCGTGATTTCAGTTTGCTTGAGCAATACTATTCAGTTCTGGTTTGCGCCAGTGTCGCGCAATGCCATCAAGTGCACCGGTTGCTTGCAGATACGCCCAGTGTCCCAAATAGCACAACTTCACGCCGTTCGCCGGAATAGCATAGGAACTGAGGCCATTCGAGGATACCGTTCCCTGGCAACTGAGTTTCCTCACGGCTGAGGTGTTCTTTGTCTTTATCCAGTACCGAGCCAATCGTTGTTCGCACCCCTCAGGAAAACTGCGCACGAATCAAGAAGCTTGGCTACATCGCGGGCAAACGTGTGAATCTGTATGGCGAGCGCATTGAGTTGGTTTCAGATCCATTTGAAGACGGCAAATGCGTAGCCGTCCGCGCCGTCAGCGGAAGTAATCCAACCGTACGGACATTCGACCTTCCCATGACGCTTCTCTCTGGTTGGCAAGAGCTGACACCAGAGGCCGCGGAGCCCGCCGCCTAAGGGCACTGCAACGCAAGCAATTAGAGGATGTAGGGCACCAGGGCGGAGCTGTGTCGCGTGTAGGTTGCGTACGTCTCCCCGAATTGGGATCGCATCCACTCCTCTTCCATGCGGAGCTTGATCCAGAACGCGAAGAAGATGAGGGCGAGAACGACGAATCCGCGCACCTGCGAGATTGCAATCGCCATGCCTAGAAACCCGGCCAGAATGCCGGTATAGATTGGGTGGCGAACCAAGGCATAGGGACCGGTGGTGATGAGCTCGTGGTCCTGCTTAATGGTGACGGAGCGGCTCCAGTTTCTGCCCAGGTGCACGCGTGCCCACACGGCGAACAGAAGGCCGGCGACGGTGAGAGCGGCTCCCAGCCAGAATGGCCATAGACCTGATGGCCAAAGCTGGAGATAAAGCCAGGGCAGCGGGATGCTGGTTGTTGCGAGCAGGACGATGGCCATGAGGAAGACGAGGACGCGGAAGATACGCGAGGCTCCCGGCTCGAGACGCTGCGTGGTTTTGGTATGGATGGCCTTGATTTGCCAGTAGACAAAGAAGGCGGTCCATACGACGGGAAAGAATGATTCATAAAACCAGAGCATGTGTACCTCCGAGTGCGAAAAATGCTGTGCGGGCGGCTGGAGAGTTTCAGCCTCAACCCAAATTTGGTTACTTAATGTGGCTAGATGAAGTCGCGCTTGCGCGATTGGACGATGAATGCGATCGCGATGATCAGTACGATCACGGCGAACTCCACCAGCAAAATCGTGATCGACGTCGAACTCCATTGAACGGTTGCGCCCCTCATTGTGCCGCCGATTCCGGGCAGTCGCACAATCGAGAAGCCGACCGCATTGAGCGCAAGGCTGCCCACCTGGGTGATGCCAATCATCCAGCCCTGCGACTCCGTGGTGACGGATACAGCGGCGATGAGGCATGTGCTCGCGAGCATTTCTACCGACATGATGACGACAAATGGAATCATTCCATGCGGGAACCATGACGTGGTGAGGATGGTGGCGACTACACCAAGCACCAGCGCCAGCCACAACGCCCCGAATATGAGCAGGCTGCCGACAATTTTTGAGGTCGTGTACTCGATGTAAGAGATGGGCAGGCTCATCACAAACGGCAGTGTTTGCAGTTTTCGCTCGTTCACCGGCGACGACATGATGACGGCACCCATGCCGATGATGATAGTGGCCAGCACAATCACGCCCATGATCACCGCGATCGTCGTGGCCCTTGCTACTGCAATTGCCTCTGTAGTCCCGAGGCCAAGGATGAGCGCGCCCAGTAACATTCCGCGGTTCAGATACCAGTCTTTGAAAATGAGCCGTTTGACGATATAGGTATTCATGCGATTGCCTTCTCCCTTCTGTTCTGCACGTTGACGACGAATATTTCTTCGAGCGTCATGGGGTCAACGGCCTGCACCGAGGCGCCTGCCTGCTGACAAGCGGCCACCATGGCCGGCTCGAAATGGCTGATGGTGAGCACGGGAAGCCGGCTGCTGCCGCCCACTTCAACAATTCCGGGCAGTTGAGGAATCGCGGTGTTTGGGGGAAGCATGAGGCGCAGCCGCCGCCATCCGTCGAGAAAAATTTCCTTGTTGGCAGAGTCGATAATGCGGCCGCGATCGATGAAGGTGATCTGGTCGGAAATCTGTTCCACATCGAGCGTGTTGTGCGAAGAGAAAAGGATGGTACGGTTCTCATCGGCAAGCACGGCCGTAAGCTCGGCAAGAACCTCGCGGCGAGCGACGGGATCGAGTCCCGTGGTGGGTTCGTCGAGCACCAGTAGCCGCGGACGCCGAGCCAATGCAAGAAGCAAAGCTGCCTTGACCCGCTGCCCGTGAGAGAGCCCCTTAACCCTTTGCTCTTTCCTGATGTCGAAGCGCCTCAGCAGATCTTCTGCGTAAAGCTTGTCCCATTGCGGGTAGATGGAGCGAATAAAGTCCATGTGCCAGGCGACCGTGGCCGGCCCATAGAGCCGCATATCTTCAGATACAAAGCCAATGTCGCGCTTGGCCGCGGCTTGATCGGCAGGCATATCGTGCCCCAGCACTTTGACCGCGCCGCTATCCTGGTGAATGAGGCCCATCAGGATGCGGATGGTGGTGGATTTGCCGGCCCCATTGGCTCCCACGAAGCCCATGATGCTGCCGGTCGCGAGTTCAAGATTCACGTTCTGCAATGAGAAGTGCTTGTACTGCTTGGTCACGCCCGTGAATTCGACGGCGAGATCGTTCATAAGTTCTCCTTTGCCAGGTCTTCATCGACTGACTCCGCATCTTTGAGCCGCGATGCAGTTTCACGCAGCCGGAGCGACATTTGCTTCTCGCTGAGGCCGAGCAGCGTTCCAATGCGGACCACCTGCTCCATGTGTTCTTCAAACTCCTGGTCGTACAAACGCGGGCCGAGGCCGGGATCTTTGGCGATGATGGAACCTTTGCCGTGTTGGGTAAATATCACGCCTTCACGTTCGAGTTCGAGATAGGCGCGCTTCACGGTGATCACACTGACGCGTAGAGAAACAGACATCATGCGAATTGAGGGGATTTCTTCTCCCGGCGCCCACTCGCCAACAGCCACCTTCTGCTTGATTTGCTCCATGATCTGGAGGTACATTGGACGGCCGTCGGATTGTGAGATGACGATGGAACTGTTCATGTCTATATACTGAGTATACACAGTAGTCTGACGTGTCAAGCGGGTATCGTGGTATTTGTTGATTTAATGCCGGGGCTAAAGAGGCTGCTGAAAAATTCATCGAGTGGAGGATTGGAAATACGTAATTGGCAGACCGCAGGGGTTAAAACCCCGCTCAATTGAAGGTCATATCGGCACGACTAAAGTCGTGCCCTGACACTTCTTGCTTTTCCAAGAAGTTTTTCCGCAGCCTGTAAAGCCTCGAGACTTCTTCACGCTCGATTCAGTGGCCTGAAGGCCTCTTTTCTCTCCACGGTTGATTCAGGCGTCGCAAGATCCCGCTCCCTCCGCGATTATTGATGTCGCAGCAGCTCATCGATGGCGTCGAAGCCTGTGGGTAGCTCGATGCCGTCGGTTGTTGCGCCGGCTGCGAGCAGAGCTGCGACTGAGTCGGGTTGCCGGCGGTATCGCCAATAGGAGTCGACGCACGCTCGTACGGCGAGCTGAAGCGCGGTGCGATTGCTGGCGTCGCGCGCATTTACGGGAGTGCCGGCGGCAATCAGTGTTCGGACCACGTCGTGATGCGCACGCCAGGCCGCAACATGCAGCGCGGTCGAGTTGTGAGTTATCTCCCAATACCCATCGCCGTGAGGCCACAGCGCCGCGGCAGGCACGCCGAGGCCGAGCAGGCAGCGCACACCCGCTTCATTATCTACGCCGGCAAAGCGCGCTAAAAGCGTTCCACCCATTTCGAGGATCTGTGCCAGCAAATGCGGATTAAGAGCGGCGAAGCTTCGCGCGGTCTCAAGATCGGCGCGAGCGCAGGCGGCCACCATCGCATCGAGACCTTCTAGCTTGAGCTCGAAGCCACGTTGCTCAAGGGCTGTAAGAACGTCGCCGCGGCCGTGATAGGCGGCCATCTGGATGGCGTTGCGGCCGTCGGCATTATTCGGCAGATAGGGGTCGGCGTTGCGGTCGAGCATTGCCTCAATCATGACCAGGCCGTTATCGCGGCGGATGGCATTTTGGAAGAATGGGTATTGCCAGCGCGTGAGGTAATTAGGATCGGCGCCGTGCTGGAGTGCAAGCTCCAGGCCTTTATCGTCGTGCCAATCGCACTTGCGCACGGCGACAGTGGCGAGGCTGACGTTATTGAAGCGTCCCGAGCGAAGCAGAATTTCGAGCACGGTGTTGTCGTAGGTTTCAGGGACGTGGTAGGGCGTCTCCTCGTCGTTGGGGTCGGCGCCGTAATCGAGCAGTAGTTGCGTGAGGCCGGGGTTTTGCGCGATGCCCGCGGCTCCGTAGATGGCTGCTTCGAGGATTGGCCGCGGCGGATCGTCAATGTACTCGGTCCATCCAGTGTTGGCGCTGGCGCCGGCTTCAAGCAGCGCTCGAGCAGTTGCGACGAATGCCTCGGAGCGCGCTTTATCGATGCGGAGATAGCGCGAGAAACACAGATAGGTGAGACCATTCCATTCACGCGGGCCGCCCGCAGCAGTGGCGAGCGATGGGTCACGTGCAAGCCAGGAGCGAACTGCCGCCTCATCGCCAAGCACCGCTGTGCTGTAGATGCTGCCGGCGGCCACTTCGGAGTAACGCGCAAGAATCATGTCGGCGTGTTCGATCGTGCCCGAAGCGTGCCAACCGTGACGATCGACCGATGCAACATCAATGAATGTGTTGAGAGGATCGGTGAGCTCTTCAACGGAACGAATGATGCGCAGGGTTTCAATATGACTTCCGAATGCGGGCCAGGATTCGTAGCCATGCTCGCGTGCGAGCACGAATTGCGCGTCGCTTAAAGTGATGGAGTGCGCGTGGTCCGCAGCGAGATCGCGCAGGCGCGGATGATGTTTGCGCAAGCGCGCCAATGCGGCCTGCTCGCCAGCGGCAGCGGCGTGGTGAAGCTCTTTGGCTTGCTTCTTGTATTGTTCGAGGTTGGGGCGGTCGGGCAGGGTGCGGTCGGGCATACGAAGCTCCTTTCAAGTTGCGCCTGGAGTGTCCGCATAGATCAGGCTGAAAGAAGATTCGCCAGGTTGTAGAAAGCTAAGGTGGGCACGGCCCTTTCCGCGGACTGGATGCGCCCTTCGCGCTGAAAAAACAGTAAAGGAGCGCAAGAGTTTTCGTCAAGAGCCACACTTTGAGTTACAAGTGCGGTGGTTCACCTGAAATTCCGATTCCGAATCCGGCCTTGCCTCCGATTCAAAAAAACTCTTGGGTAACAGTACAACCAACTGTGTGCCTCGTTGACTCTCCGGAAATCTCCTGAACACGCGCGTGGCATCTGAATGAAATGTCGGACCGGGTCTCGACGTCCTACATTACAACTCTCGGGCGCTTAAAAAACATAGATTACAAAGGCCAGGAGCATCACAGATGAAAAGCAGCAGTATTGTTGCCGTAGTTGCGGCGATGGTCGTGTGTGCCGCTTCGCACGCGCAATCACCCACCTTCGGGCAAAAAACTTACGCCGGCGTATACACCTACAACCACGCCGACCTCAACAATGATGGACGCGAAGACCTGATCTACCACACAACAACCGGATTTGCGGTGGAGCTTAGCAATGGCCCCGGCACCTACGCGGCGCCGGTCAACTACAACGTGCCCGACAAGGAGCCCACTGCAACCGTGTCGATCGACTTGAATAATGACGGCAAAATCGACGAGATTGCTTACAACAGCTTCGCCCCTGGTTTTTATGAATACCTGAACACCGGCGACGGCGCATTAAGCATGCAGGGCACCTTCGCAATGGCCAACATCCAGGACATGGTGGTTGGCGATTTCAACCATGACGGCTATCCAGATCTCGCCGTCGTCACCACCGGGCCGGGCAACGGCAGCACCATCAATGTGTTGTTCAACGATAAGAACGGCGGCTTCACGGCAGGTCCTGCCACCGTCTCGCCGGTCTTCGGTCAAATCACAGAGGGCGACTTCGATGGCGATGGGGCGGCCGACCTGGCCATCACCGGTAATGGCAACGGTGCTGTCTCAACCTACTTGTACTTCGGCGACAATACGGGCCACTTTACCGCGGTGAACGCCACAACCGGGCACCAGGCCTATTACTACCTGATGGATATCGATGGCGATGGCAAGAGCGATCTGGTTGGCGCGGCCGCGGGTACCGCCAGCAACGGTGGGCCGTTCGATTACCAGGCCGTGTTTGTGATCTATGGAAATCAGTTCCGCAACATCATCGAATCCAGCATTCCATTGACCGGCTACGCAGTGCCATGGACCTGGGGCGCTTCTTCTCCAGAGAAAAGCCCGAGCGTGGATGTGGCCGATTTCAACGGCGACGGATTCAGGGACTTCGCAATAGTTGAGGCGGCGAACTCCGATGGGTCCGGCGACCGCACGCTGGCAGTAAAGCTGGCCAACGACAGCCGGCAGTGGAATTCGGAGGTGAACGTGTACACGCATTACGAGTTGGCTTTTGGGGTCGCCGCCATCCGCGCCAACGACGCATTGAAACCCGATCTGCTGGCGGAGGCGGATACGGAGAGTGGCACATCGACCCAGTTCTTCATCAACGACACGTCGGGCGGATACTTTGGCGGGTGCGAATATCCTGACACCGGGATCGGCATCCATGTCTGTTCACCGACCACCTACGATTCAACCTCCGCACTGTTCAGCGCGAGCGCAGCCGGACAGACCACAATGCGCAAGCTTGAGGTGTGGGTGGATGGCGTGAAGAAGTACCAGGAAATTGCGAAGCACGATTATTCGCATTACGGCCTGATGGACGGGACTGTGACGCTTTCGCCGGGAACGCATGACGTGACAATTATTGCCGCGGGGTACGACAACCTTGAAGTGAAGAAGTCGTATACCATTACGGTGCCGTAAGCGATGGGGCTCTGATTGGTGGCATTCCGCTCATGCGCCAGAAGAAAGGTGCATGGACGGAGTACGCTGGGCTGTGCCGGGCCGGTTTGTTAATCCTCTTCCTGTTGACGCGCTAGCTCGCTTGTCTTAAATACGTTGCGCCACGCGTTCCATATTCTTCAAAATCTGCTCGAGGTCGCGGAACTCTCCCGTAGCGCGCAGTGGCGCCAGGCGCGGATCCGCGAGTGTCTGGAAGAACCACGGGCACCGCGCTTCGTTCGCGGCCTGCAGTTCAGCCAACGCACGGTCGGGTTGGCCCAGCGCCACGTAGACCGCCGCTGAAAGCGAGTTCAGCACGTAGCGCTCGCGGCCGGTCCATTCCATTTGCTCCAATATCGACAGGGCCTCGTCGCGGCGTCCGGCAACGGCCAGAGTGTAGGCGCGAACGGCGGTTGCGGGGTCAAAGTAAGGTCGCCGCTGCGCCAGGGCAGCGGCCAGTTCCGCGGCGCGCTCCGCCTCGCCATTGAATGCAAGAATGATTCCTGCGTAGAACTCAATGCCTTCGTGCAAAGGGAATTTCAAGAGCGCGTCATTTATCTGGCTGACGCTAGCAGCGGCATTGCCGGCCAGGTGATGAACCCACGCCAGCCGAGCGTGCAGCCATGGCGACCAGGGGTCGGTGCTCAGGGCCTGATTAATAATCTGCGTTGCCTCTTCGAAGCGCCAGCGGCTGAGCGCAAGAATCACGCGTGCACGCGAGATCCATGGATCGTGGGGCAAATGGCTTGAGAGTTCAAATGCTTTAAGGGCTGTGCGCACATCGCGATCGTAGTGAAAGCTCACCCAGCCCACCGCGGGCAGAATAGCTTCTCCCTCGGCGCCGATATCGAATCCGGGCCGGGCTGCGCTGCGCACTAAATCAACGGCCACCGAGGGTGACAGATAACCGTGGAAAGCCTCAGTAATGGCGAGGTGCGCAAGATCGACCCGCGCGGCCATCAGCGAGGCATCGAGTTCGATGGCGCGTGTCAGGTGCTGCACCGCGTCCTGCATGCGATGCCGCTCCAGCGATTGCCACTCGTATCGCGCGCGCTGGTAGAGTTCGTAGGCCTCGCGATTCACTGGCTCGTACAGTTCATATCCTTCGGGCTCTGCCGATGCCGTAATCGAAATCGCTCCGCCCTCAAGCCGCAAGGTAATCAGCCGAGCCAGTTGCACCTCAAGCTTTGCAGGATTTGACCGCTCAACCAGCACATCTTCGGTCCAGAGTGGGCGTCCATCTTCAACCTGGATCATCTCGGCGCGCATGCGATGGTGCGCGGGCAGAGCGCGGAGCGTGCCGGTGAGAACCATGTCGGCCCGCACCGCCCGTCCAATGTCGAGAGCGCTGAGTCCTCGCCTGGCCAACGTGGCTACTGACTCCCTGGCAGCCAGGGTACACACCGAAAGACGCTGGCGGCCAAGCAGCTTAATGGCTCCCTCAGTCACCGCCGCTCCCAGATATTCCGCAACCCCGAACTCGGCAAATAAGGGAAGTACGGCCACATGCGGCAACGTCGAAGACGGCGTCTCGCTGAGTTCATGCGCTTCGCTTGCGAAGCGAAATCCACGCCTAGAGACTGTCTCGATTTGCACGTCGGGCCCGAGGCGTTTTCGCAGCGAGGCGATTGCTTCGGCGGCGCTGTCGACAACGTTTTCAGTTGTGTCGCGCGCGCCGCCCGCCGCGGCCCGATTCAGATCGGCGTGTGTAACCACCTTGCCCTTACTCCCAAGCAGCAGCCGGAGCACGGCAAGCTCACTTCCGGTGAGCTGCACGCGCTGTTGGCTGTGCAACACGGTTCCGTCGGATTCCAACCGGAATTTGCCAAATGTATAAGCCGGCTGCCTGTCGCCCGCCGGTAAAGAGCCACGGTCTTGCATCGCTCACAACGCTTTTCCGCGTTTCTCCGCGCTCGCCTGGCCGGTGATTCCGGCGCGAGAACAACTCGCCCGGCATGTGCAAGCGGGAAAACGCATTATTGGAGCGTCCGACGAAAAACCTGGAGAAAATCCGCAACAGCCAATTCAACCGAGTTCACCGGCCCAGGGCCCCAACGCACAGGTCCACCAACGCCGGTCCAACTCGCGACGATTCACCGCGGAAGACTAAAACTGGATAAAACCAAAAACAGACTTCGGAAACGCTCGCACTCTTCTGGGGATAAACAACTGCAAAAAGATCTTTGGCCTGGCGCTTCTTTGAGCGCCATCGCCCTATTAGTTGAATCCATTATGCACATTCGGAGCTAATGAAACATGAGCAATTGGGCGTTTCTTGTGAAGAAAGTAACCATTTGATATTACTTGTTAGTTAACAGTAATCTTCGGTGAAATGCGGCTGGTAACTCTATGTGTTTTATATCACTTGTTTTCCACAAATGTGTTTCCTGCATGTGTGCGACACCAAAACAACGTTAACGGCGAAATGTGGCGAATCGAGGAAAACCGTTTAGCGATGGCGGGCGTTTTTTCGACGGCGCCGGGCGAAAAACCTGATGCGCGATAACTCGGGAAAGCGAACAGGTTTTGGGGGAACTCGTCCTGTATCAGGCGGTGAGGTTCTTGAGCTCTATTGCTTGCTCCCCGTTGGGGTTTGACCGGTATGTGAGCCGTTCGCGGCCATGACGGGACTGTCAGTCTTCACAAACACCGATCCCACTTTGCCGCTGGCCTCGTCCATCACTGCCAGGCCCACCGCCGCCGGTTTGGGCCCGGCAACCGCAACCTCATGCGGCAGGCCGCCTTTGGCGAGTTCCTCGAATTCCTTCGCGGTCAGTTTCTGATCTACGCCGTCGCTCATGTAGTGCAGCGGTTTGCCCGTCTGGTCGAAGGTGCACACGCCAACGCGCAGATTCACTTCGCGATTCCCGTTGCCCGTCGCTGTAAATGTGAGCGCAGCGGGGTTGATCATTAGGAAGAATTTCATGGTCTCTTTGGGATCGGGAGGCAGGCTCTTCGCTGCTAGAAAGATCGCGGTCGCGTCCAGGGGGCCTTCGCAGGCGGCGCGCTGCAAGTCGTCTTTGGAATCGGTGTCGCTACCTGCGGGATTGGCGAAGTAGCCCTGCCGGTATTCGAGATGCAAGCCCTTGACCTTGGTGTCGAGAGAGATGCGGCGATATTCACCATTCCAGTCTTTCGCGTCCGGATAATAGGCGATCTCATAAAACTTGCTGCTGTCGTCGACGGCTTTGCGGATGCAGTCGGCCAGGTCGTTGTCGCCCAGGCAGACTGCGCCGCCGGTGCCATCGGCGACCGAGTGCATCGTCTCCCGTTCGTAACCGCGCATTCGATCATCGCGGGTTAACGCATCCTGCTTATAGGTCGCAAAGCTCGGAACGGCAGGATTAGAAATTCCAGGGATGGTTTCGGCCTCAGAAAGATGCGGAGTCTGCACGCCGCCGATATTCACGGGATAGACGGCGACCCTGGAGTCGCTCAAAGCGGCATTTAGCCTTTCGATCTTGACTGAGTAGTCACGTTTGCCGGCGTCGGGATCGAACATGCCTGCCCAGCCCAGTCCGGTCCCGGCGTCCATGTCGGATCTTCCTCCCGTGGGTTGCCCGGCCCCAGTTATCTCGCTCATCGGAGCCAGTGCGATCGGGAATGCCGTCGAGAGCCAGAGCAGGTTTTTCCGGCCAGGATAACCGGCAACATGCCGGCCAATCGCCAGCAGCGCCTCGATGGTTCTGATGACGCGCGAGTCCATGTCGGCCGCGAACGTGTTCAGTTCAAATTCTCTGGCGGATTCGATTAAATCATGAGAGAACATCTTGGAGTTCTCTTCTTCATTGCTCAATGAGTGCGGATCGTCCCGGGGGTCGACGGTCGCTAGCCCGATGCCGGCTGGAGTTGTCAGGTTTTTGAGGGAAGCCTGCAAGAGTCTCGGGTCGGTTGTAAAGTCCTGCACCATTTCAAGGCGCGATCCCAGCAGGAAGACGGCGACCGGTACATCGGTCGGAATCTGCTGAAGCATTTTCAGCATCCGTATGTGGACCTGCGCCTGGTATTGCGGATCGGTGTTGAGGCCGTCAACCAGAATGATGGTCGGCGGGATTGGCTCCCTCAGCGACTCAACCACGTTGGTGTATACGCCCGCAGGAATCTGCGCGGTCAGGCCCGCGTCATGCACTTCCAAATCAGCCATTGACACTTCGCGAAACGTCGCAATCTTCTGCTCGCGTTTCGCTTTGCTCTTGCTCGGGGTTTGTTCGAAGACCTGGAAGTCTTCAGGCTTGAGGCCGGTAACGTGGTTCCCCTTCGAATCTTTCACCACCACTTCGAGCGTGACCATGCGACTGTAAGAATGCAGCGTTAGCGATGGCGATGAAGCCTTGGTCTGGGCCTGCTGGGAAACTGGTTTTAATGCGGGATTCTGCGCTGACAGGGCCACGCAGCCGAGCGACACAAGCGCCGAAATGAGCCAAACGGCAAAACGGGGCATTGGAGGGCTCCTGACCGTTCGCATCATTATTCGCTTTCAGCGAAGGTTGCGCAACCGCATATCCTCAGCTTGTGTTTGTTGCAAGCTGCAATGAAATGTGCCGGCGTTCTTCACCGCGCGAGCTCGACGGAGGGTCTGGAGACCCTCCGTACAGCCGATCTGGAGATCGGCGCTACAACCGGGCTGGAGCCCGGCGCTACTGTATCCGGCGCTACCGTTTCTAGCCGCTCCGCAGCTAGCGACCTAGTATTTCGACTTGATCACGTACGTCAAGCCCATTGTGAACTGGAACGAGTTTGGCTTGGTGGGTGGATTGGCAGCCGTCGCGCCCGATGGCGCATCGTTCAGATAGGTGTCGAGCGTGCCAACCGAAAAGGCGAAGTTCTTCCAGGCGGGGAAGGCCACAGTGTCAGTCTCGTTGGCTGAGTAGGCGTTCATCTGGTTGTAGGCGGGTATGTAAGAGACTGCTTGCGCGAAGGCGACCCTTTTCACGCTAAGCAGGTAGTTGGCCGAAAATGTTGAGCCAATCAGATTCTGATTCGCGTTGCCGGTGCTGGGAATGAACTGCTGCTTCTCGTACTGCACCGTGCCCTTGAGGTCGATTTCCTGATTGGGCTTTTTCAACACGGTCCATCCAAAGCCGCCGCCATAGATTTGCTGGAACTGCAACTCCTGCGCAAAGTCGTGATCGAAATCCACCTGTGCCAGGACATAAACGCGCGGAGAAAAATACTCATCGCGCTCGGCTGCGGCGTGAAAAATAGATGACTTGGTTACGACCGCCGGCACCAGCACGTTGCCGGTGTCTGGAGGATTTGCGGAATAGGAATAGGCCGGCTGGGTGATTTTGCCGTAGGACTCGTTGAAGGCGAAGAGAGTTTTGTTCCGCGGGTCGAGCCACGGAACCACTGGGACCGTGCGCACCATGTTGACCGCGCCCGAAAAGGTGTACTGATTGGTAGTTGACGATACTACGGTTGCACCCGCTGTTGCGGCTCCGTCCCATCCGGCAAAAAAGCCAGGTTCAGAAAATACTTGTTTGCGCAACGCGGCATCGTCCATGACGAACTGCGCTTTCGCAACGGGAAGTGACACAGGCGCGCCTTCAGCATTCACGGTCAGCTTGCCTTCGGTAACGTCTACCGGGCCGGTGGGAATGTTGCCGGCGGCATGCTTGCCTTTGCCGGTAGCGCTTTGTTGAAGCACGCCGAATTTCTCGGTTGTGTGGAGTTCCTTGATTTTGTCCCATCCCAAAGTTACGTCGCCAAGCGAATCGGTGTGAAAGGTAACCTTGCCGCCGATCTCGTTCACAAATTTGCCGTGGAGAGTGTCGCCATCGCTCAGCACCAGGACATCGGTTGCAGCGGCCAGCTTTTTTTCGGGCTCAGCGTTTGCGGCGCATGCTAGGCTGGCGCCCAGCACGGTTGCCAACAGCGCGCACGCGGCGCGGCGAAATTGATCGGGATTGAAAGAAGCGAAAGATGTCATTGAAATTCAGCCTCGTGGTGGGTGGTAAAGCAATAGAGTCAAAGACTCATCGCAGATTGTTTTATTTATTCCGGCGCTCTGTTTGTCAGATGCGAGGGTTGCCGGCGTGCGTTGCAGCGCAGATAATTCGGTCGCTTGAGTATAAGGCCCGGGGAAAGGAACGGCCGGCTGCACGCGACGCTGCGGCGAGCAGTCTAACTAAGAATGTAAACCGTATCACCCGTGGTGTAAAAACGGCTTAAGTGCGGGCGGAGGTAATCACTTTCGTCATGTATCCGTTGCACTAATGATTACTATTCTCGTTACGGTTATGAGGCGCGCGATTGCCGTACACTTGTTAGCAACGTTAAACGCTTAATAGGAGTCATCGATGCCAAAGGCGGTTTCGTACGCTCAGTGGTCCCTGGAACCTTATTGCATCGGATTGAAGCTGCGCTCACTGCGCACTCAAAAACGGCTCACGCTCTCACGGCTTGCGGCAGAAACCGGCCTCTCAACTGCACTGCTGTCAAAGCTTGAAACCGACCGGATGATTCCCACGCTGCCCACACTGTCAACCATTTGCCGCGTCTACGGAGTGGGCCTCAGCTACTTCTTCGGCGAGCCGTCGCACCACACTCTCGCAATTACCCGTAAAGCGCATCTGCAGGGAACCACGCGCGGGCTTGAATCGGTCAAGGTTACCCCACTGAATGTTGGCGGTTCAGATAGTCGTGTTTCTGCGCAGATGATAGAGTTCCCTCCGGGTGGAACGTCGATCGCAATCAATGCCACGCACGAAAGTAGTGGACTGGTGTATGTGCTCGAAGGCAAGCTGCGGCTTGAGGCGGGGGGAATGCACGAGATTCTCGAAGCCGGCGACATCGCATGCATGCAAAGCGAGATGCCGCTGGCATGGAGTTCGGCGGACAAGCATCGCTGCCGCGTGCTGGCCGTGCTGCCGCCTAAGAGCAGGGAGTAGCGAGTAGTTAAGAGCTAACAACTAACAGGGAACAGCCAATAGCTAAAAGCTAAAAGCTAAAAGCTAAAAGCTGGTCCTCTACGCCGCGAGCACTTCTTTCTCCAGTGCCAGGGCGCGGGGAAAAAGGACGAAGCCTTCGAGTTGAATGTGGTTGCTGCGCCGACGCGCCAACTCTTTCAAACCTTCGTAGAGTGACACCATGTCAGGGCCGGCGTCTTCGGGCGGCGTGAACCGATTGGTGTCCGTTTCGATTTGCTGCAACATTTCTCCCGCGGCGGTGTGGCCTACCATCACTTCCTGAATCAGGCTGCTGCCCTGATTCGTGATTGATGAGGATAGCGGCGCACCGTTACTAAGGCTGCGCTCCAGCTCTTCAATATAGGGAAACACCTTGTTCTCGGAGTGGCTCATGTGAAAGGTCAGGTCTCCTGAGAGGCGGCGGAGTTTGGCGGCCAGGTCGATCAGCTCGGGGTTTAGCCACTTGCGCCTGGAGATTACACGTTCTGCGAGCACATGCAACCGGGGTAGCTCTTCGCGGATAAAGTCGTGATGCGTGCGGATGATGTGGCGGATCAGTTCGCTCAGCGATTCTTGCAAATGGCCCTGAGTATGCTCGTGTGAAGCGGCTTCCGCGCCGTGCGAATCAAGAATCAAGCCGGCGAGAATTCCCAGATTGACTGAGGATCTCTCGTCATCCTTATTCATGCGGGGAGAAATCTTCAGCGTTTCGTTTTCGTCTTTTTGCCCAACGTCGCTGGGCCTGGAGTAACCTGGCCGATGAGAAGAGATGGAAATGGGGTTGGCCATCATAACAACCTCCCTGGGAAGCTCTTGCGAGTAATTGCAGACTAGCCTCAGCCTTCTCGTCGGTATGTGATTTAAATCACTCTTTTGGCGGGATCACTTTTGCCTGTGCAGCCGGTGTCCGGCAGTGGACGGCAAGCGCTCGATTTGTTCGATAGTGAACATGAGCGGTTACCGGTTGCCGGACCCTTGCGACACAACCCGCTCAGAATCAAGCGTTTTGCCGCGGTCAGTCATCCCTGGTTTGGCGGCCTGAATGCTAGTTCATTCCTGTTAGCCATTCAAGTGGCTCTCCGGGAGTTACCATGAACAGCTTTTTTGAGGATCTTCGCTTCGCCGTGCGGCAGCTACGCAAGTCACCCGGATTCACCGCTACGGCGGTGTTGAGCCTGGCCATCGGCATCGGTATCAATACGTCGATGTTCAGCAGCATGGATGCGGTAGTCCTGCACCCCCTGACCGTGCCCCAGCTTGACCGGGTTATGGCCCTTGCGGAACAAAGGAAGAGCGGAGATACCCACTGGGTGTCGATGGCCAACTTTGAGGACTGGCAACGGCAGAGCCGCTCATTTGAATCCATGGCCGTGCGCCAGCAGGCCAGTATGGCGCTGACCGGCGCGGATGGCGCCACGGAGGTGGAGGCTGCTCTCACCTCGCCGAATTTCTTTACTGTGCTTCGCGCCCAGCCGTACTTCGGCCGCGTCTTTACGCAGGCTGATTCCGAGCCCGGTCACGATGGAGTCGCGGTGCTGAGCTACGGATTCTGGAAGCGCAATTTCGCCTCCGATCCCAATGTGGCCGGCCGCAGCGTTGAGCTCGATAAGCGCAAATACGAGATCATCGGCGTGATGCCCAGGACGATGCAGTATCCGTCCGATGCCGATGTTTTTCTCCCCCTCGCGCCTGCGCCGCAACAACTGGCCAACCGCTCGTCGCACGATTACCTGGCAGAGGGCCGGTTGCGCGATGGGGTGACAATTGCCCAGGCGCAGAGCGATATGCGCATTGTTGCCGCCGGCCTTGAGAAACAGTATCCCGGAACCAACCTGGACTGGACCGTGAAGGTTGAACCGTTGCTTGACGAAGTCAACGGCGACTACACGCCTCTCTATTACAAGCTCATGTTAGGCGCAACGTTGTTTGTCCTGCTTGAGGTGTGCGCCAACGTGGCCAATCTGCAACTGGCGCGCGGCGTTGCACGGCGCCCTGAAATTGCCATGCGCGCTGCGCTTGGCGCCAGCCGCTGGCGGGTACTGCGCCAACTTCTGACTGAAAATATGCTGATTGCAGCGATCGGTGCTGTCGGGGGACTTGGCGTGGGATGGCTGCATTTGCACTTCACTGTGATTACCATGCCGGCACGCATCGCCAAGTATATTCCGGGCTGGGCCAATACCACGCTCAACGGGCACGCACTCGCTTACTCAATGCTGTTGGCCGTGATTGCCGGCGTGGTGGCCACCATCGCACCCGCGCTTGAGGCTCTCCGCGTCAATCCCGTTGAGCAATTGAAAGCAGGCGGTCGCTCTTCTGTCGGCTCTGGGCGGGCGCGTCTACGCACCATCTTCTCCGTCGCCCAAATCGCGTTTGCCTTGGCGCTTGTCATCGGTGCGGTGCTCATCTCAAAAGGCATGAACGCGCAACTGCACCTGGCCGACGTCTACTCGCCCCAGCACACACTCATCTTCCAGGCCGCTCTTCCTCAGTCTCGCTACGCCGAGCCGGAGAAGCGCGCGGCCTTTTATCGCAACAGCCTTGACCGCTTGCGCGCATTGCCCGGCGTTAAGCATGCCGATATCACCACGGCGCTGCCTTATACCGATAACGCCTGGCTGCAGGATTTCGCAATCGAGAATCGTCCGGTCATGCCGGGGAAATTCCAGAGCGCGCAACACCTTGTCGTGAGCGACGGCTACTTCAACGCGCTCCATATTCCTATGGTTTCAGGCCGCGGAATCAACCGTAGCGATGCCCTCGGCACGACGCCGGTGGCCGTTGTAAGCGAGCGGTTTGTTGCGCAATATTTTCCAGGCCAAAACCCGATCGGCAAGCATGTGCGCATGGGCGGCGCCGACAGCAAAGATCCATGGCTGACGATTGTGGGCGTGGCCCGCGAAACCAGTTATGAAATGTGGGATCAGGTGCCGCACCCCACCATTTACATGAGCGCCGCGCAGGTCCCCGATAACGACGCCACCTTTTTTATCAACACCGACGGCGATCCGCTGGCGCTTGCCACGCCCGCGCGCAAAACGCTTACCCAGTTCGATGCCCTTTTGCCGCTCCAGAATGTTGAAAGCTGGGCGCAGTATCAACGCGAGGCTCTTGTTGGTCTGATATACGTCTCCGCAAATATGGGTTCGGATGCGCTTATCGCGCTGCTGCTGGCAGCTATAGGCATCTTTGCGGTGATGGCCAACCTGGTGGGCGAACGCACTCGCGAAATCGGCGTGCGCCTGGCCATGGGCGCCAGCCGCGAAAATGTGCTGGGCATGATTCTGCGCCGCGCGTCGTGGCTTACCGGCATCGGTCTCGCCGTGGGACTGGTGTTGGCCTTCACGCTCGCGCACCTGGTGGCCAGCCTGTTGCGCGGCGTCAGCTCGAGCGATCCGATGGTGTTCTCGGGTGTCACGTTCACCATTGCGCTGGTTGCCCTGGCGGCAAGTTGGTTGCCGGCCCGCCGCGCCGCCAGGCTTGAACCTATGGTTGCGCTGCGAGATGAGTAGCGCGATCCTTCTGCACGGGGCAGCCTGAGCGTGGCCTCACTGCTCGCCGAGCGCATTCGGCAATCGGTGATTGAAACCCGATTGCCTCATGCCGCAGACCCGCAGTGGAGTGTGACCATCAGCGCCGGCGTGGCCAGTGTGCAGCCGTCAAACGAAATTGAGATGCCTATGCTGGTTGAACGCGCCGACCGGGCGCTATATGAAGCCAAGAACAGAGGCCGGGACCGCGTTGAAACTTGGAGCGAGACGGGCTGGTAGGTTGATAGCCAACAGCCATTTGCCGGTAGCCAATAGCCAATAATTTGACGGGGCCACGCAGGACAGTTGCATTCAAAGAAAAATCAGAGTTTGTCTTGAAAGGGCATGGCTTCAGCCGTGCCGCAAACAGCAGTAAGGAGAATTCCTGGCCTTCAGGCCCTGAGGGACGGGGCTGAACCGGGAAATACATCCCTCCGCGGCTAAAGCCGAGGCCGTCCTTGACCTATCCTTCGGCGCGGCTGAAGCCGTGCCCTTTCAAAGCCGCCGCGGTTCGTGGCTGTAAATCCAAATGAGATTGCTCTGGTTTTGGACGCGCTTTTCGTTGACTCTAAATCCGTTTTCAAGTATTCTGAAGACCTTGCGCGGTGTTGCGCCTTGGGTCTGTGCGATGGCTCCTTTTGAGGGTTAAACCTTGAAAGGACAATGCAGTAAGACCGGACCCGGCTGGCAGTTTCCCTGGTGGGGATTGCCGGAGACAGGCAACCGGCGGCCGGTTTTCTACTAATTTTCCGGCGCCACCTCGGCTCAGGATGAGCCAGCCCCCCGCAATCCTCACCCGAACAGGTTTGTTTGGCAGTGGGTAAAGTTTAAGGCCCGTGCGTTTTGCATGGGCGATATTGGTTTGCGCGGGTTTTAGCGGCAACCGCGGCAGGAAAGATCTAAAGGCTAAAAGCTAAGTGCTGATAGCTGGTTTTTGAGAGGGCAAAAGAAAGATGTCGACCTTTGTTCCGAGCGGCAAGGATATCAGCCGCAAATGGTATGTGGTGGATGCGAGCGGCCAGACCCTTGGCCGGCTGGCCACCAAAGCTGCCAGCCTGCTGAGCGGCAAGCTGAATCCCCAGTACGTTCCGTACATTGACATGGGCGATCACGTGATAGTGATCAACGCTGAGAAGGTTCGCTTGACAGGCCTGAAGGCCGAGAGCAAGCTCTACCGGCGTTATACGGGTTTCCCAGGCGGCCTGCGCGAAGAGTCGTTTACGCGCCTGCTGGCACGCAAGCCTGAAAAGATTCTTGAAGAGGCGATCAAGGGCATGCTGCCCAAGACCAAGATGGGGCGCCAGATGGCCACCAAGCTGAAGGTCTATCGCGGAGACAAGCACCCCCACGAGGCGCAGATGCCCGTGGAAATGAAGATTGCGTAACAGCAGCTTTCAGCTGTCAGCTATCAGCTTTCAGCTTGATTTTGCTGGGACGAAGATTTCGATTCAGAGTTGAACCAGCTGAAGGCTGAAAGCTGACGGCTGAGAGCTAAGAGGAAAAATGGCAGATCTGGTTCAGTATTACGGGACGGGGCGGCGCAAGAGCGCGATCGCTCGTGTCTTCCTGCGTCCCGGCACGGGCGAGTGGAAGGTTAACGGCAAGGGATTTGACGAGTACTTCGTCACCGAGCAGCAGCGCGTATCGGCCAAGCGGACACTGGTAGTGGCCGAGCTGGCGCCGAGCTTCGACGTGCTGACCACGGTAAGCGGCGGCGGCGTTGCCGCGCAGGCCGATGCCGTGAAGATGGGCATTGCCCGCGCACTGCTTGAGTTCAACCCCGAGCTACGCAAGATGCTCAAGTCTGAAGGCCTTCTGACCCGCGACGCGCGCCAGAAGGAACGCAAGAAGTACGGGCAGAAGGGCGCCCGCAAGCGGTTCCAGTTCAGCAAGCGCTAAAGCGCTTGTTAGCTGCTAGCTTCTAGCTCTTTCTTGCTGAGTCAAATGCTTCGGGATTTTCGGAGCAGCGGGTTCCAGCACGGACAAGCTAGAGGCTAGAAGCTAGCGGCTAGAAGCTGATTTTTCAATTTCCCGCATAGGCGGGTTCAATTCGGGCGCCGGCATCGACCACCCGGATGCAATCCACGAAGGAGGCCAATGGCCACGATCACAATGAAGGAGCTGCTCGAAGCGGGTGTTCACTTCG
>Ga0265338_10001505_pt1 | contig 37695 bp, 51 predicted proteins | sample 42126metaG_FD_193579 | JGI IMG/M metagenome (GOLD analysis project Ga0265338, IMG submission 193579) | Rhizosphere microbial communities from Carex aquatilis grown in University of Washington, Seatle, WA, United States - 4-21-26 metaG | ecosystem: Host-associated > Plants > Roots > Rhizosphere... | reverse complement strand
TTCATTTTTAAATCTCTTTAAATTAAAGGCTTGTTCTTGCTGCAAGCGATTCAATCTATCCTGTTCGCGCTTGTAAAGATTTTGCTCTTCTTTCTGCAAATAGGTAGCTTGTTGAACTGCTGAACCAGGTCTAATATAGCCAGTTTGCGAAACTCCTCGTGTAGGTGTTTGGCCGCCCGGCGTTGCGGGAGATACAGGTTGCTGAGCTTGTTGGCCAAACTGCGAAAGATTTTCTTGGCTTGGTTGTGGTTGTAAATTACCACGCAATCCTTGAAGAGATTGATATTCTAGTTCACCCAAACGTTGTTGTTGGGCGTTCTTGAAATATTGATTGATCAATGATTCGGGAGCTTGGGCTATTTGTTGGGATTGTTCCGGACTTAAATTAGGATCTAACGCTTGAAGCGCTGTGGCTGTCTTATTGATTTTATTACGTTCATTAACTTGACGAAGTTTTGAATCCAACAGATTATTAAGACCTTGTGAAAGGCCGGTTGCCAAAGCACCGCCATACGTTCCAGCACCTGGTAATATAGTTGCCATTAGTATCCCCCTCCTTGTAACGGAAATCCGCCAGTCATAGTTTGAGCCGGACTAGCTCCAAATTGACTTAGATTGTTTTGTTGCCCACCTTGATTCTTTATATACTGAGCTAATAAAGCTAAAAGACCGCCTAAGCCTGCACCATATGGGCCCGCCACTGCAGCGCCTGTTGCGGCTCCCTGTCCAGCAGAGGTGAAATAATCCAGTGCTTTACCTGCCAGCTGTGGAGCTGCTTGGGCACCAATTATTCCAAATCCTGGTTGCTCAGGCGTGACAAAGTTTTCTTGATTGGGTTGAAGCCCTTGGCTTAAAAGATTGAGTAGATAGCTTCTATCTTGGCCTTGTTGCTGCATACCAAATTGTTGCCCAAGAACTGCTAATCTTTCTTGGAGATCTGCGCCCGCATTAGCAAAGGCCGGCAGCGTTGCCGAACCTCCTTGAGTACCATTGCCGCGTAAAGAAGCAAATCGTTCAGCTATAGAGGGTATTGTTTGCCTTTGGAAATTCTTTTGCGCCAAATCTGCATAGGGCTGAAAACTGAATTGTTGTTGAGGTTGATTTAATAAAGCGGTAACCTTCGTTCCCACAAGGTCTTGTAAATTTTGTTGAGCTGGATTGAGCCGACTAAGCTGCATTGAACTTGCCGGTGTATTCTTTAATGCATCTAATATTGCCATCTCTTCCTCACTGTTTCATATATTCGATCACAACGTAGGTGATATTAAAGTTACTTCTATTTGATCCAGTTATAATGGTCACGTTTGTCGCATCCAATTTAAGTTCAATGTTGCTGACCAAGGTTGGCGAAGCATAAGGCAAAGGGATATAATTTAATCCCGTTGTATCGGTTGCTGCACCATAAACATGCGTGACCGTTACATTCTTATTCATGGTTATGCCATGCGCGACCGATTTGGTTCCGGTATTTGGTAACGCTCCAAAATTAATTGTAGTCCTAAACACGGGTCGAAGTATAGGAAACTGATCTGTTTCTGATCCCAACGCAGGATTAGGAAAAAATTGTTGTCCCGTTACAAATTCCTGTAAGGGATACATCCCCGATTCTTTTGCGTTTAGCGCTAAGCTTATCCTATTCAAGTTCTGATAAAGACGAACGAGCAGTTGCTTAAACTCTTCGCTGTTAACGTCAATATGATAAAGCTGGGAAACTTCCCAGACATACGTTGTATTAACATTTATGCCAAAATCACTTGCATTTGCCATTATTGTAACCTTGCGCCTGATCTTTGTGTATGTAAAACCAAACCTTCAAGTTGGAATGGCGCTAAAGCAATATCAGGATTCGTAATTTGATCGAATGTCATATAAATAAACAGCTGTATGGTTTCACCATAACTTTGGAAATATATCGGATGCCAAAGCAAATATTGCTCTTGTTCTAACGGATATAATGCCGGATCGTATGGTCTTGTCTCAAGAACGCCATTTCCCTGTAAACAATCAGTTCCAAACTCACCGCCAGCTTGCAACATTGATAGCTGAGTTCCTGATGGATAATAATCCACAGTTATTTCACCCAGTTCAGTTTTTTCAACTGCAAAATCTATGCGTTGCAGATAAACGTTATTACCTTTACTTATATATGGATTCCAACGCTTGGTAAGTATGTTTATGTCCGAAACCCTTGTTGCCGTACCACCACCGGTATACGCTCCCGTTATTGGCAATCCTAAATTAATATAAGAAACAGTGTCTTTATCTATAAATGCAATTTCAACTATAGTTCCATTTATATTAGTCAGACCCTGAACATTTTCTATGAGGATATAATCACCATATTCTGGACCGTGGTCAGTGAGCGTATGATTTATGATCGTGAGCGTTATTAAGAATCCTGAAACCGCTATATTGGTAATTTGCATAACCGGCGCGTTTCTATTTTGATCTACGTCAATAATAAACATATAGCCCTGTTGGTTGCCAGCCAGAACTTGTCTAAACTGGGCATTCAATACCCCACTATTCCAGGTATTATCATTTTCTTCCCATGTATTTTGTATATCAGCCCAGGTTATATCAGTTTGTTGCTCAAAGTAACCCCACGCAGTTATACAATCATCATTAATTGCCCAAGCACCATTCTGATAGTTATAAACTAATATTCTATTAGGATATATTGAAGTCGGTTGAGAATCATTTGATGGAAAAGTCCAATAAACCATTTCTGCAAAGTAATCACGGATACCGGCTACGCGGTAAACGCCTTCATTCTTGTCGTGAATATCAAATATCTCTTGGGGTATTTTATTATCTATGCGTTCAACATTGGCACCATTACAGCTATGGACACCCGTATTACCAATTGCTAAAACTGCTTTATCAAAAGGTACGGTAGAAAATGTGGCTTCAGAGCCAAGTTCGGTATTAATTTTTTGCCACGAAAATGGTTCAACCTGGTTGCCATTGTACGCTAATTCCCACGTTGATCGTTCAAAAAATACTATGAGCCTATCTTTTATAAATTCGCAGCCTACTATTTGTTCTTCAGTACTAGCATCGATATATCCTGCACCGGCACCGGTAAGACCGCCAGCATCAATGGTGTTCGGTTCGTACCAAGCATTAGTAGCAAAAGGGCTGCCATAAAAACTAAAGCGAGCTCGTTGTGGATATTGTTCATTAGTACTTCCATCGGTGCTTTGTTCTATTGTATTAAACAGTATTAATCTTCCATAAAAGGCAACAATAAGTTTGGCGGTTAGGACATAAGGCCCTGCACTAATTGCGGTTGGCGAGAAATAAAATTTAGCCTTAGACCACGTTGCACCATCTAGGGTATACCAAATAGGATCATCATTAGCAGATGATGCCCCGCTGGGATTAACTGCATAAAAGTTAGAAACAAATAGCGCTACCTGGTTTTGTAATAGCCCAGCCGTTAATGTCGTGCCTCGCCAGTTATACGTCCAAAAGAAATCAGAATCCCCACCATGCCATAAAGGACTTGTGCCTGAACCAGAACGTAGCCATCCATTTGTTACAAACTTATAGGCAAATTGGGTATCGAATGCATAACTTGGTTGGTCGTTAATGGGGCCAACGTCGTAGTTACAGATTCCCATAACGGGAAGCCCTGGATACCAATATACTGCGGTATTTATTGTTGCACCATGAATGACTAAGGCGCCTGAAGTAGTATTAAAAGTTTTTACCGTTGCAGCACCCGTATCGAGCATTACAGCGGGAGTACCCGTTTGATAAACCGTAAATATTTCTAGGCCGATGGTAAATTGTTGGCCAATATTAAATTGGTTGCCCGGTACCGTGACACTAATATTGCCAGAGCCATCGGTGGTTCCTACTTGAATTCGCAATCTACTGCCGCCAGGGTTTGGGGTCATTAACCGGGAGCCAAATCTTTTACGCACGCGTCCACGAAAAACATAAGCATTGCGCAGATCCTCAAAGGCATCGTCCATAATGAGCCAAGGCCGAAGATCAGTCTGTAGACCTGTCTTAAAGGGAGCTATGAGAAATCTGTCCATCATATTATGTTCCTATTGCTAACCAATAAAATCCTGAAACGCCGCCAACTACGTTCACATTAAAACTTGTTGCTGTTACTGAGCCGTTTACAACCGTACAATAGGTTGCACCTGCGCCTGCAATAGGTATTGCTATAGCAAATAATGTTCCTGCAAATGCGCGAATAAGCGTCGGTATAGCAATAGTTACTACACCAGGGCCACTTACGTTACTCGTTCCAAACTTCATTAACAGGCCATTTGGCAGAAACGCAGAGGTTCCCGTTACACCTGCAGCTGTTGCTGTAACTTTAGAGCTAAGAGGATAGTTAACACCTGCTTGGTTGTTAAAATAGAGTTCGTTAACCCCAGTTGTAGCATTTAACAAGTTGTAAAGTCCTAGTGAACCTGCAGCAAAAACTGGTGCAGCTACTTGTACTGGCATTGTTACTTTGTTGTGTTGACCTTGATTTGCGCTTGCAAAATCTACATGATCGACATCTATAAGCGTTTGTATAGCCGCAAAATTACCGAGTATATCAGACTGAGATTGGCTGATCTTATCGGTAGCTTTCGGAATGTCATTTTGATATGCCATTGTATTCCTTAATTAAAATTGTCCGCCACCCCACCAACCTGATCCGTAACCGGTATTCATGTCAGTTTGGTTTGTGTAGATAGTAGCCGTTCTTTCATTGGTATATTGCACGATAGTTCTTCTAAGACAGAGGAGCTCTTGATTTTTAAGTTCAGGCAATATGAGTGCTACGCTGTCCATATCTAGTCTATCTTCAAGTACTTTTTTTGCCGCAAGATAGGCAATATATTGCCACCATTCTTCTAATTGAGGACTTTGAGCGGTATCAAGCAGCGCTGTCGGCCTTATGTAGGCTTCAAAATCTACCCTATATGGTTGATCTGGCACTGGTCTAACGGTGAACTTGTTATCATAAAAAAGAAGCGCTAATGGCCTTGAAAGATTCTGTGGCACTGTTTGGCTGTTAATTTGTTGACCAGCACCGGGAGCAGTATCAAACGTCACTACATATTGGCCAGTTGAATAATTTATATAGTTTGTTGGGTTTAGGTTAGGTGTTACACCAACAATATACGGCGCAGTTATTAATATTGGTGTTCCTGGAAAATTATTAGGATCATAGAGGTTGCCGTAGATTGTTGGCATACCAGTTACTGAATCTAAAAGAGGAATATCAACCATAGCCAATCCATTACCATTCAAATCAACGGAGCTAAAGAGCACTTGATTTTGAAGGAGATTGATTTGTTGATTGAATCCAACAGGAATATTGGCTTGCTGCGAATTGATTACACCAGTAAACGAAGTTTCAACACCGTCACCACTTACTCCAATAGATGCAATACTGTTCAAAATTGGCCATTGTTGAAAGAACTGTTGTCTTGATTGACTATATTGAGAGGGGAAACCAGCTATAAATACCGGATCATGAACCGTGAGATATATATTCTGAAAGTTATAGAGCGGATTAGTCGTAGCGCCGGATGCGCCACCAAATGACAATATATCAGTTGGATACACATCTTGGCCTGGATTTGTATAGAACGTAAATTGCGTTCTTAAATTAAAGGTACGCAGTTGTTCAGGGAAATCATACACAACTGCAGTATTTATATATTGCTGCAGTTGTGCGGTTGTCAGCTGTGCCTCTGATGGTGATCTGGTAAGCAATCTAACTTTATTTTGTATGGTTTGTAACGTACTCGTAGGAGGTACAATAGGCATAATCTTCCTTAAGTAGCTGAATAGGGTAATACGTTTTGCACTGCTGCAGTAAGCATGTTGTTATTTTCTCCAATGGGGACCGATTGTGCCGATTGATAACTATATGGAAATACGTTTGATATCATGAATTGATCAAAATAAATGGTATTGATGGGGATACTAAATGTTGTGGGACTCAACACGGTTATATCGCCAAATAACTGGTTAGCCTGGACCATTCCAAAACCCTTAGGTATATCAAGGCGAACAATTGTACCTGTCAAATACTGATGGGCAAAACTAGTAGTTACCACAGCGGGACTTGCGTTGGTAATATTTGTAATGATCCGCATCGATGGTTGATAGGTGGGGAACGGTATAGCTAATATAGGTCCAGGCATAAACCACTCAATACAATTTATTGGTGTTGATTTCTCTATTAATATCTTTAAATTCAAGGCTTTCAAATCCATAGCGGCTGATCATATGATCTTCTTTCATCGCTACTTTTCCTTCAGGATCTTTTGAATATTTATGAACCGGATATTTTCCACTGCGATTCAAATGTAGAGCAACCCCTAAAGGCAACTCGTATATTTGACCGTCAACCAGTTCAAACTTTTCAAGCGGATCTTTTTTGAATTCTTTGTAGATAAAAGGCATCATCCCTTGTGGGCATTCATAAAAATGAAATATTCCCTTAACTTTCTCGCGCATCTTTAAGCGTAATGCTTCAGTTGCAGCTTCAGCTTTTTCCTTGGCTGTAAGTTCACGTTCAGGGGTGAATTCTTTTTCTGTTTTTCTTGATTTTTTAGCAGGTGTTAAATCGACTGGGTCAACTAAAACATCTAATCTTGCTTCTATGCTATCCATAATGCTCCTTTAATTGGTGGGGGCAAGCGCTTGCCCCCATTGTTTTCTGTATTATAATCCGCCAAATGTTGATTTACCGGCCACCCAGTACATGGTGTCGCCTGTAGCAACGTTGCCAGAAGACCAAGCCAGTGTTCCTGATGGTCCAAGGATTGGAGTTGTGAGTACTTTACCGTTTCCGCCTGTTCCAAGAATCATACCGATATAGCCAGTATTAACGGTTGAGTCAGCAAGAATACCGGTGTTGGTATTAAAGATCTGAACACCGCCAACAGTCGGAACTTGAGCAGTATTGGAAAGAAGTGCAGTAGCAGTATCTTCACCCACAGGAGTAACTTCTGGGAAAGAGGATGGTTGCTGTGCTATAGTTGGGAAAGTAAATGTTGTAAATGCAGTCGTGTCTACGTTAATGGTGAAGTTATAATCATCAACAACGCTTACGATTGTAGCTACTTTGTAGTTATTCAAGGAATTAGAATTCAACTCGATCATGCCAGAAACTGCCGGTATGTTGAATCTAATAGCTTGCCCTGGAGTTAATCCATGAGCTATTGAAGTACTAACTTGACCATTAGTTGCTTTCGTAATGTTGGTGATCGTTCTAACGCGTGGATAGAAAAGAGAACTGTAATTAACAATTCTATAGAATCCAGCACCACCAATAGCACCTGGAGCAGTTGCTAACGCGTTGGTTGAAGTCATCAAAGTAAAGTTAGTATTTGCCGTTACTGCACCAACCACAAAGTCGATACCATTGACATCGGTTTGCGCTGTGCTGCTTAAACGAACAACAGTTCCAACAGATATTCCAGCCGTGCTTGCTGTAGAAACCACAGGTCTTGTAGCATTAGTTGAAGCCGTTGTTGCTACTGCATTACCAAGTAACGGTAACGCGCTTGTATCATTACCAGATGGATCATAAATAGTGAATCCACCAGTAAGCAAAGTATCTTGGTTTACTACTGAAGTTGTATTAGCAAGGTATTTAACCATGCCAGTACCAGCAGCCATACCTCTTTGCCAATAGAATTCATAACCTACGTAAGCATTAGCTGTACCATTAAAATAAGCACCGCTATTACCTGCTGTTCCAGCTTGAGTGTAGTTATATACTTTAAGCCAATCAGCACCAGACGGGATCTGAAGGAAAGCAGCGTTTGCTTGACCAACTGACGCAACGCCAGTATTTGGGTTTGTTAAGTTTAAAGAGGACGCAGTAAATGTACCTTGTCCTAATATTGTTCCGTCCATATATGCTCCTTAAATAGCTAAAGTAGAACGAAGATTGATTACCCAAAGATCATTAGTGATTCTAGGCACTTCAGCGAATTTATAACCAACTGAAGCATTTTGAGCTAAAGCAGAATCATATATTGGCGGTCTGTAAATAAAACTTGCAGAATAACCATCTTGCTGTATGCAAGCATAAGCTTCCATACCAACGCAGAAGATGTTATAAACATTGGCACCATTTGAAGATGCGTTAGGTGTAACAGAACCAATTGATGAGACTAAGAATCTTAAGTTACCAACTGCACCCCACTCAGAACGCAAAGCATTCATTGGAGCTGGATATTGGTTCTTTTGAACGAATCCAGTCACGTTTTCTAAAGTTCCGGTCATATCAGTTGAAGTTAATGCAAAATAAGCATCACGAACGGGAGCTGTACCGAATTTGTCTTCACCTTCTATATTGTCAAGAATCGTGTAAGCATTATTGCCCAATAGTGCTTGTACAACGTTTGATACATCTGAACGTGAAAGTTCAGTTGGCGTATCGCCGTTTACACCACCAGTGCAGTTAATAAATGAAGCAGTAGATGCTAACATATTGCGGGTGAGCTGATCTTCAGTTTGTCGCAAACTAACGCCGAGACGTGCTGCGCATTCATTAAGAACTGGATCTTGGTTTTGTAATGTCACTTGCTCATTAAGGACGATATAGGTTCCATAGAAGGAAATTTTTGCGTCAATATCAATTGCGGTTAAATTTTGAGCTGGAGGAGTTACACCAGAGTTTCCTAGTGGTACCATTGCGGTATTTAAAGGATTGTATCTGCGCATACGTAAAGTCGTACCACCATTACGGGGCATTTGCTTTAACATAGCTGGAATTTTGTGGATCATATTCGGAACTGGAACCGAGAGCAATTTATAGCTAAAGCTTTGTTGCACTGGCGCAGGAAGAATACTTGTGGTCGTTATTGCCATAATAAGCACCTTAAGTAGTTTTTGAATTCTATCTTAAGTTTGACGAGAACTTACTTATTTATACGTCAGCTTGAGTGGGCGATGCTCGATATACGCCAAAAGAGAGAGCGACTCTCTGTTTTACGCTATATATAAAGCTAACGAGTTACAGGATTTTGAAGCAAATTTTAGAAAGCTATGCGTTTCATATCTTCGCAACGGAGCTTGAATTTCTTGATACCCCTAAAAAGGCGCATGCCATCTTCTTGAGTCTCCCAAGCCTCACCGCGGCAAACAACGCCCTCCATAATTTTTTCGGGGTTAATTTCGCTTTGGGGATTTGATTTAACGTAGTTGATGATTTGATGTTCGGTCATCATACCTAATGATGGGGCTGATTTTATGCCCATTGCACGGGCAATTGATCGTACCTCTTCACGCGATGAAAACAGCGTATAAGCATACACATCAAACAGGATGAATGATGTTTCTTTTATATCGTAGTAATCACCCTGTATCTTATAGCCAAATAATTCGCCATAAAAGATGATGCGCACTTGTTTGACCCTACCACCACGAACTTGTATTTTCGTGTTTTTTAAGCCTTTTAATAGCCGTTCTGGTGTGAATAATTCGGTGAGATAGTCATGCACATGACTGGGAAGAATGGAGTCTTTAGATCTGCCTTCGAATGAGACAAAATAGCGCTTGTTAATTTCTTTGAGGGTAATACGAATGCTAGTGCCGTCTATTTTTTCTTCAACGTCCCATGCTTCAACTAAAGGAAACTCTTTTTCAGAATAGAGCCCTGGAACGAGGGGTAAATTACCATATTGTTCAATTATTTTTTGGCGATCATTGATGCCGAGATTAGCTCCGTAACGCTTCCATAAACTGTTAATTTTTGGGTATTCCATAACGTTTCTCCTTTGGCTATCAGTATATCCCAGAGCCAAAAAAAAACCACCAATGGAAGGTTGAGAACCATTGGTGGTGAGAGTAGTAATAACCAAAACCGCGGAGGATTTAGTTGCTAGATTATAGCACAGTTATATTAAAAAAAAACTGTTTATAATTTCATCCGCGCTTGGTTCATTTCTTTAATAAGTTGTCGTTGTAGATCATCGGTCAATCCCTCTGCAAAAGCATTAGCGCGAGCGAGCGGGCTTTCAGCTTGTTGTGGAGCGATTGAGGTTAGCGGCCTTGGTTTCGCCATGTTTTGGCGAACCTTATCGACCTGCGGTTGATATGTTGCTGCTCTTGAAATTCCAGTATTTTTAATAGCCAAATATACCGAGTTACACTTGTTATAAAAATCAGGGTCAGCAGCGATAGAATTAGCCAGAGGTCCATATTGTTCTCTAAATTTCTGAATATTATCGGCGCTTACGATAGCATCAAAATCAGGATACAATCTGCGCATATTGCGTTCAACTTCTGCTTCGTACGATAAGCGCTTAGCTTCTTGTGATTGAATTTGAGTTTGTTGAACCTGTTTTTTAAGATTCTTAACATACTTGGCCATCTCATTGAGCTGTTTGCCATTAGCAATGTCTTCAGGGTCAAAATTCAAGTCAGGCTCTTCTTCAATCACTTGCTCAACTTGTGTCTTCTTTTGCTGTTCCATTTGGCGCACATAAGCAAGTAACTCATCACGTTCCTTGGCAGCTTGCTGAGCTTGAAGTCTCAGCTCACGGAAATTACGAGCTTGTATTTTTTCTTCTTCCGCCTTTTGATGGTCATAGTTAGGGTGTACTGCTTGTACTTGCTGAGATAAATCAGGTTCAGCTGGGGCTTCATAATCGGGTAGGTCAACTGCTTGTGGATTATAATCTGAGTCATAATTTGGCAATGCATCTAAAGTGGTTGTTGGAAATCCATCAGCATCTAACTCGGCTGTTGGCTGCGCAATTTTTGGAGCAGCTTCTAGCACAGGCGCTCGATCATTTGCAAGAGCTGCCGTCACATTTTGTATTTCATCCAATGGAGGCATCTCAATGTTGCGGAAACTTTCACGATCTGCCATTGCTCTCATGCTTATATTACTTTTTTGTGTCATGCTTCATTCTCCAAAGTAAATATTGTTGCTTGTGGACGATCTTCACCATTTAATTTACGTGCTTTTGCGTCAAGTTCGCCACTCTTGAAATCCATCACGAATTCAAGTAATTTTTTCTCTTCTTTTGGTATTTGTAGTGCAAAATCTATTAAATAATCACAGGTTTCACGATTCGGAACGGACCATAAATACTCAATTTGATCAAATATGCGTATGTAATGATAAACATGCTGATCCCAAGTCGGAGTAGGACATGCTTTCTTGGGTATGAAATAATGCCGGATAACATTTTCCATGAGCTTTTCCTTTTTGGCTTGAACTTCAATAAAGAAATCGCCATCATAAAGCTTTTTTCCACGCTCCAGGCAGATCAGAAATTCTTTTTCATATTCTTTCAGATTCTCGTTTGTTTGTTCCACAACCGAATGCTTATTATCGGCCTTTTCTAATAGTAAACCTGCAAGTTTACCAACGGTATCTGCCATGCTGCTCCATTACTCTTATCTACTTTTTGCTTTTCTTTTCTTTTTTCATTTTGTGCTTTTCGCGGGCCAAAGTTTTTTCAGCTTTGGTTTCTTCTTTTTTGCCTTTTTTAGGTTTTTCTACTTTTTCACCAGCTTTGCGAGCTTCTGAAAGAGCGATTGCCACGGCTTGCTTAGGATTCTCTACTTGAGGGCCCTTTTTGCTGCCCGAGTGAAGTTTACCTTCTTTATACTCATGCAAAACTTTTTTTACTTTTTTAAGTTTCTTAGCCATCTCAGTAAACCTCATCGTCAAACAAAGGACTTTGGTTGAATGTGTTGTTATTAAACTCACGATGTATCGGCGTTGTAGGCAAATTAGCCATAGCTCCGTGATCTTCTGAGATCATGTTAGCATCTTTCATCTCCTGCTTGCGCCGAGAATCCATATTGGCATAAATAATTTGCTGCTTCAGCGTTTTTAACATCCAGTTCTTGGGATTATATAACATAGTGTTTCCTATCTAACACGCGTCGTCTCTTCAAAAGTTAAACGCTGATTGATCCACTTTTGCTCTTTGCTTTTGTGTTGTTTACGAAGATTAGCGGGCACGCCCAGAATGTTATAAGCAATCTGGGTAGCCTTACTTTTCGTTCTTACCATAACAGGCATGTTATACCTTTTTAGGAACGTTAAATTCTCTGCGCTTGTTATCATCCATGTTGATTTGTTTATCAACACCACGAATAGTATCATCAAGCTCTTCAGGCATATAATTACCTGACATCGGGTATGTTTTAATCATCACTTCTTGAGGAAGGTTTGCAATAGCAGATCTGTTTTCACGGATCATACCAGCATCTTCCATTTCTTGAGTTCTGCGTGCATCTTGCCCAGCATAACTCTCATTGTAGTATCTTTTTGCCATTGTAGGCCTTTCGTAGTAACTGCCATATCGGCAAGGTTTATACCTCTAACTACGTGTTAGTGGTTTCAGGTTTAAAATAATTCGCTAAATTCAATTCCTTTTTATCAGATTTCAGCAATGTATAATAATTCTTTGCATCAAATGATCTGAGTTCATGACAAAACAATTTTTTGGGCAAACTAAAATTTGCAAAAAACAACGTATGTTTGTCGATCTTATTTTGCATTCGCTTAGTTAACTTAATGTTAGTAGTTGTTTCCATGCTCTACTCCAGCGACAGTTGAGTTTTGGTTCAATTTACTATCGTGCTGCTTTAACATCATGGCCAGTTCTTGCAGTCTATGGAGATGCTCGATATCTAGACCGTCAATCTCTTTCAGAGCTTTTACCTTATTAAGCAATGCCAGATCTTCATCTTTTACTGCTTGGGCTCTGCGCTCATCAGCAAGTGCTCTATTTTCTTCGATACGGCTCAATCTTTCATAACCAAGACCTTCATCTGCTTTGGCACGGGCTTCTGCAAGATTGATTCTTGATTTGATTTCGGCAGTTTGAATCTCTTGTTGCGCTTGTTGAGCCTGTTGTATTTGTTGTTGTTGTTTTTGAATTGCTTCAATTAATTTGTCTTTTTCTTGGATGGTTGATGCCTCTAAAAGAGCATCGTCAGGTATATTGACGCCAAGTTGTTTTAGCTGAAGAAGTTGCGCAAAGTTCATCTGCTTTTGTGTCGCGGTATTTAAACCATCTTCAACAACTGCACCATATTTGCCAAAAAATTTATTGTAGAACTGCTCCGTTGGCTGTTCACCGAGAATTTTTTGCAGTTTACCGGGAGTAAAGTTTGTTTGGATTAATTCAATCATAATATCGCCAAGCAGCTTTTGAGTATGATCCAAACGATCAAAAAGATGCTGTAACGTGGTAAGTCCGGCGCCTTGTCGAAGCATAGATAGCACGCCTGCAAGATCATCTGAAGCAGTACCAAGAAGTTCTTCAGAAACACCGGATATCTCTTGAATTTCTTTACCTAAAAGCTCAGAAAGCTGGATCATAGACGGTGGAATCTGCGGTGCTTGTATTTGCACTACGTCCGTCATCTGAGCACTGTCTTTAAGAGCTAAACCTTTACCTTGCCCAGAAAGGAATATATCTTTCGGGTTCACCAGTGAGTTTTCTTTGTATATGTACCCAGAATTGATTTGCGATTCGAGGATATCGAGTTCAATAATCTTACGTCTATTGTAAAGATACTGAGAAGAACGAAGCCCTCGGATAACACCTTGGACGCGCCAAGGGAAATAAGGGCTTTCTGGAGTATAATATGCCAGGGTAGGTATGAATGGGTATTTATCTATTCCTAATGGATTTGGGCCCTCATACATTACTTTACCCTGAACGACAATGGCACATCGTACTGTTGGAATTTCTTGTTCAATAACCGTAATTTGTGGATATGCTGCTAAATATTCTTTTAATGCTTCTTTATCATCAGATTTCCATTCCACTGATTCACCAGTCTCAACATCAACAAGCATCTTTTGGGTGCGATAATCACGGTAATAATATTCGTCATAGCTTAAAAGGTTTTTAAATCCGTAGTTATACGATTCTGCCATAAACTGGAACTTACCATCGCGAGCCGTTCCTTCATCATTACCATGAAGATTAATAATCTCTTCTGCATGTTCAGGAAGTAACGATATGGCGTCACGTTTGGTGAGAAACGAGCGTTTCCACATGAAGTTGCAATCAGACATATCTGTTTTACGGAAATAGGGATCTACTAAAAAACTGTTGTATGAACAGTTGTCGACGCGGATGTCACCTGATATTGGATCTGAGCGATAATCGACCCATACATGAAGAAAGTTCATGCCGGTTATAAGTGCACCGCGGAAAGAATCAGAAATGGTCTCCAGGACGCCTTGTTGCTGGTTAATCCAGAAAAGGGTCTTGGTTAATTGGTCAGCTGTTTTGTCGTCATAGTTCTCTATGCCGGTAGCTATAATGCTTTTTCTATTTTTGCGCTGGTGGCCGTCGATCATGTTAATGATACGCATCAGCCTATTAAAGTTGAACTGCTCACGTCTGTTGACCGCAACATTGCCATACAAATCATTCCAGACAGACTGATCGCCCATGTAAAAACGAGTATCAGTATCGGCTTCGCCCCAAAAAGATTGGTTGATAGAGATGCCTTCTGCGTATGATGCTTCCATGCGAGCAAGTATAGCTTGATGCTTTTCGTCATAGTAGGCAGGTCCTAGTTGCGGAAATAACATAGATACAATCCTTTGATAATAAGTTATATAGAAAACTTAATACCTTACAGGGATTGCGCGCAAACTTTCTCACTTTTCAGGAAGCGCTTCTTCATCATAAAGACGAGCATCTATTTCTTTCACCGCATTAATTGGATGTGAGTTATTTTCCCGACCTTCCACCGAATAAGGCTTGGAAACAATTGCATCTGGCATAAATTTCCAGCAATCTGGTTTACGACAATCAAGTCGTGCATCAGTTGGATGTAATACATGGCAATCTGGCGCATGAGCTATCTCGGCAAACTTATGTTGCTGCTTTAGCTCTTTTTTTACGGCTTTATTGGTTCTTTTAACAATGTCCTGTGTACGCGTATCTACTTGAACGGTAGGCATGGCATGATTGTTCAATATGTTTTCTTTATCGTTGCGTTCTTTATTCTTGGTTTGGAACCAATTTTTGAGCCATTCCATGCCGTTCCATTTCTTTGATTTTGATTTGAACTTTTAATATTTGACCCTTAAGAAGATTAAAATCTACTTTATCTTGAACATGATCATACTCAATAAATGATAGAAATGATTCTGTTTGAAGACAACTTAACAGCTTAAATGGATTCACTTTAAGCTCCAATCAATAGCCGGCTTCTTGAATTGAGCATCCCGTGTTTCACATGCATAGCATATGCATGGCTTACCATAAAGCGGTGCACTTTCATCTAGCCATTTATTACAGATTATGCGCTGCAGAGAATTTTCATCGACTTTATATATTTCTAGATTTTTAGTATTTGGCTTCAAAACATTCCTCCGAATCTATTAGTTCCAGGCCCATTAAAGAAATCATTTTCTGTTTTACCATACCGTGCTTCACGATAGCGCTTTTCAAGATCTTCAGCAGATGTCTGCTCGCCCGTATTGCCCAATGACAGTACAAGATATCGCATAGCATCCGAGTAATGCGAAGACCAATCATGCAAAGGATTCTCTTTATAAATCATTTTTTTCGAATCATACTCTTTGCGGTAAGACTCAAGAGCTTTAATAAGTTGCCGGCAATTAGTATTGTCTATCCATATTTTGCTCAGCTTAGCTCGCACTGCCTCAATTCCATCCTGTATTGAAAGATTAGGAACGATATAGAAGTTTATACCCATGTTGCGAGCAATGTCGATCCTAGCCAATCCTGAGGTGAATTCACGCGTACCTATATCATGGGGCGCAAAGTGCTTACCATAGACATATGGTTTCTGCTGAACCACTTTGATGTAATGATCAAGGCCAACATCCTTATTGTCATAGCAGTCTATAACATGAATCGTTTGCCCTATGATCTGAAAGAATATGATACAGGTTGAATCGCGAACTCCAAGATCCCAAACCGTATAAACTTTAAATCCAGGCTCCCAAGGAACAACGGCTATCTGACCGTTAACCTTCATTCTATCGAGGTATTTAGTATAATAAGCACCCTCGACTCCGAGATCAAAACTGCAATAAAATTCTTGTTGAATTAAGTCCTCTGACATTGTGCCATCATTTATTTCACGCTGAATATCATCGAGTGAGATGTGCCCGGTATCTTCTACGGTTAATTTCTGGCAGAACCAATGCTCAGGATTATTCGAGGCTATTTCATACAGGCTGAAAAGATGATTTTTGCCGCGAGGCGTCGAGATGAAGATTACCCAGCCACCATTAGCCATGAGAATAGGCCTGATGTACTGGTACGCGGCAGGATCTTGTAGCGCATACTCAGAAAAAACACAGCCCATAGGGTTAGTTCCCATAAGTGAGTTATAGTTTTCTGAACCGACTATCTGAAAGATTGAACCGTTTTTAAACCGTATCTTCATTTCAGTTGAGTTCATAGATTCTATAAGTGACTTGGGAATGTAGTTGAGTATGGGTTGGGAATCATTGTTAATGCCATCCCAAAGAACTTTCTTGCCTTGGCTATAGGTAGGAAATACATAGTAAATTGATCCTACGCGTTTGAGTAATGCGCGAATGCACATATTAAACGCCAGTATATCTTTGCCACTACGGCGCGGCCAAACGAGTAAGGCTCGCGTAAATTTATCGTTTTCAAAAGCTTTCATAACACCAAGTTGATACTCTCTGGGTCGAAACTTATTGAGATGTATCTGCTCGTGCAAATTCAATGAAAGATTAGGGTTGTTGCTCATTACTATCCTCCTCAATGTTTTATGCCTACGATCCTTATTGCTTCTTCTCTTTTTTTTATCAATAAAATACTAACATCCTTGGCGTACTGATAAACTTCTTTCTCATGGCAGACATGTCGACCAAGATCACCACAATCCCATTCAGTTATATATTTTTCATAATGGCCGGTTTGAGTTAAAGCTACATGCATTTGCCGATTGCCATATATCGGAGTTACATGCGAAGTTTTAGTAGATGGCAAAAAGGAACTTCCAATAAGACGCGCTTCACATTCAACAGCGGGGGTTTTTCCCCATTTCCATTCATTTAATACAACACAAGAAACAACCAATATAAAAAGTCCAATCAAAATAGCTATTATGGCAGGTAATATAATATCAAACACAATGTTGCGCATCACATTCTTTCGTAATATTGATAATCGGTACTATAGTGACCCAATGTTTCGTAATAATAGCGCTTCAAAAAACCATATTTCAGCAGATCTTTAACGCTAATCCATTTCATATTTTTCCTTTAGTCTTGCATTTCTTCTATTATCGCTTTCAAAGCAAAAAAATAAATTCTTCCGCTATCTCTGCCGCAGAGCATTATCATCGGTATAGTAGAACCACCAATTATTAGATTTGATGATAATTCCAAAGTAAAGGGGAGATTTACAAAACCATCAATAAGATCAACTTCTTCATATATACCCATTTCAGTTTTATCAATTATATTATCAAGATGGTCAATAATTCTATCCTTAATATTTTCAAATTTGGTTATATCTTTCTTCTTATTGATTTTCATAATTTTATTTCCTATAGTGGCTTAATCCAATCCTGATTAGTATAAAACATAAGCTACTCAGTTATATAGCAGTAGGGCAATATACCAAGGTCCTAGAGCATCAGTTTTCGTGCTAAAAGAGATTGATTGAATTTGAGGTTGAGATTTTTTAAGATAGGCTTCTTTCGTAATATTGGTAATCGGTGCTATAGTGCCCCAGCGTTTCGTAATAATAGCGCTTTAAAAAGCCATATTTTAAGAGACTTTTGCCTAAAACAGATTTATTTTTCCAAGCCCAAAGAGCTCGGCCACTTCTTCCATTACAATCGGTGAATGGATGCAGTGCTTCGTATCTATTATGCAATATGTCTGCAGCAAGCTTATCGTCAGGTATCAATATGCGCGCAAGCTTTTCTCTAATCTCCGGGCCTCCAAAGGGCGGATAATAAGATCCAACTTTTACATCTTGCCCATATTTGGTTCTTAGTTCAGCTTTGGGTTCGTATACCGAAACAAACTTCTCAAGTTCTTCAACAGTCATATATTTCAAGTGAATAAACCTCTCAAGTTCATCAAGTTCTGCTTGAGATGGTTCACGTGTTATATTTTCAATGGCGTTACTTTCACGCACAAATTCATAGAGTTCTTTATTAGTATAAAACATAAGCTACTCAGTTATATAACAGCAGGGCAATATACCAAGGCCCTAGATCATCAGTTTTCGTGCTAAAAGAGATTGATTGAATTTGAGGTTGCGATTCTTTAAGAAATGAATTGATGGCATCTTCTAATTTTACGCAACTGCTCTGTTTAAATATTATTACTTTAGCCATGTTAATCCTTATTTTTATAATAAAAACGCATCATTCGATAAATAGGCCCTTTTCTAAATTCAGGAAATGCCTTACAGACCAAGTGGCGCGCTTCCATAAGTTCATCAAATATCTCGCACATCCTAAACCAATGAATTGTTGCTTGATCTAAATCTAAATCAATCTTAGCCTGGTTGCGTTTAACGTTTTCTTGTTCAAGTTCTGTTATCAATGCTAATGAACGTTGTAACATTAGCATCTGGCATCGCACCGTTGATTCAGGATAGCTATGTGCGTAACTTATAATTTGTTGTATGTGTGCTTCTTGTATATCCATTTAATCCTTGTTAATCTTTCTTAGTAGATTTGGGTTTACTACCAAGAACTTTTTGATTATTTTGAACTGTCTCTAATATTGCTTGAATTTTATCAATCTCCATTCTATTTTTCATAAGCTCATCGCGCACTTGCCATAAAGCTGGCGCTTCATCTTCTCTGCTTTTATCACGTCCAAGCTCGCGGTATTCCATAGAGTCCATGCGCTGCTTGATATCTCGGGTCATCTTGAGCAGTTCAATACGTATATATTCGCGCAATTCCTGTGGACAGTTACAACTACAAATCATTATTACCTCTTAATCATTTCTTTTGCCAAACTTATCTTCAAGAAAAAGCTCAAGGGAGATCCGCTCTTGTTCAACTAAGTCATCTTGAAATTTTTCATAATAAACTTTTCTTTTTTCTAGATACTCTTCGCGTTCTTTATCTTTCAAATCATTCAGACTATTTCCCTGACGTATATCAGAGCACTCAACACATCTAAATTTTGAAATATCATAAACGTTAAAATACACCACGGAAGTCTCTTTATCGCATTCAAGACATCTCACAAAATTTTTAAACGTGATTTTTCTTATTGGTATCCAAAATTCATAACGCATGTAATGCTCTACCTCCAATTAATTACTACAAATAAGTTTTAACGAGATAAGCAATCGCTATTGTGAAACAAATGTAAATAAAAATGTCTAATACAGGCTTCTTACCAGGGTAAAAATATCTTTGTTCCGCTTGCACAAGCTGTCCAATGGCATGGAAATTTACTAACCCGCAATAAGTGCAATGAAAGGCAGCTAAGGCATATTTTTCATATTCAATTTCTTGGTCATATTGATTGTAATCGCGGGTAATATTAAACTTACCTGCGCTCTCGAACATGTTATTGTGGCATCGAAAACAGCTGCCAGGAGCTTTTTCACTAAGCTTCCTCGTAATCTCATGGTAAGGAATTCTATCCTGTCTCATATTTCTTCATCCTTAAGGTAACGCCACCTCGTTGGGGCAATCTCTTTACTGATAACATCTTATGTATTAAATTTGGCACCTTTGCAGAAAGAAGTGACCGCGTTTGAGCTCTACCATAGTTCCATTCATGGAAGCACGTCCAAATGGTATTGTCATTTCCCAGCCAGTTTCTTCTACAAACATTAACATCAGTAGGCAAATCAGCATAACCATCGTGACCTATTGATCTGGCATATTCTTTGCATTGTTTACAAAATCCACTATATCGAGGAGTAAAGGAGAAACCGAAGTAATGGGCAGAGATCATCTCAACCTTTCATATCTTTAGCTACTACCTGCATGATCTTTTCTTCGCCGTTTATAATAACCCGGCCAATACATTTAGACAACTTTAAACGGGTAACCATACTCAGCGGCTTATCTGCCAGCAATTCTGCAATACGACTCTTTGTCATATGCCCTAAAAGCGGTGGCGTCTTCACCCCTAATCGAGCAGCAGTAAGACGAACTGCTATTCTGTCAAGATAGTGATCGTCAACACAAACATCAATCAAGGTGCAATGTATTTTATTTGATACAGTGGTAAAGATCGCGTGTAGTTCAATTTTGATATGATTTGAAGGGATTTTGAGTTTGCCTAGTGATTGAATGTTAAATAGAGCAAACATAGAAGAGAATACTTCGGGTGGTATCATATCCTCATCGTGCTTACCCCTAAAAGATACATTATTATTATGCGTCTTCCATATGACGCGCAGGTGAAATCCTGGGATATGTTCTTCAAGTTCCCATTCTAGTTTGGGGCTGTTAAACTCGGGTAGTTTTACGTAGTGTGGTATATTTCTGTACATTACTTACCTTTAGGTGGTTTGATATTCATGTAATGGGTAATAATATAGTTCTCAGGCAGTTTTGTTTCGAGCAAGCACAGCTCGCAATCATCCTCAAACGCAACTGAATGTATTTGAGTATCTATGACTGCATTATCATCTGAGTATTGTTCACAGAAGATAATATAATGCTGGCCTGCTTTAAAATAATAGTCACTTTGCGCTGGTATCCACTTCATGCTCTACCTTAGGCTCTACGAGCTTCTTGTTATATTTACGCTTAGGCAATGGCAAACACTTGTGTACCTGCACTTGTGCCAGGTCAATTTTCATCTCTTCTATCTTAAGCATTGTTTTTTCAATTTGCTTGTTGATATAGTCGCGTTGTTCGTTCACCCGCTTATGAAGAACCACCACCTCTGTGCGAACTGAGTCGGCCTGGACCTGTAACCCTCTATCAATTATTTGAAGCGTCTTGGTTGTTTTTGATTCTAATGATTCATCTGCCTTAAGAATGGTGAGCATTCCCAGCACAAAGATCGTAAAGCTATAAAACACAAATCCAACTATTACTAACCATGCATGCATATTATTCTCTTTCCTTTTTGATAAGTTTAGCCAGTTCATCTACGCTCTCCATAACAATGAATTTCGTTCCGCTATCTTGTTGTGCCTGCTCCTTCAGTTTCGCTCTGTTCTCTGCCTCTCCTTTTGCTATACGGCAGTAATGTGCCTGTGTTGATGCCAATGTTGCCCAATTCATTTTAAAGTTCGCGCCCTGCTTTTCCCGGTTTTGGGCTAATATCGTCAGCGTATAGGCATATGCTTTCCTCAAAGGGAGTGACTTCAGCATCAAGCTCTCAAAATCATCCCATCCCATAGACTTAATTTGAAGAAACTCCGAAACCCTGATTGCATCTACGTTGGTATCCACCCACTTAGTCATCTCAGCTGCAAATCGATCTACCCAAGCGTCATTAATCAGAACCTTCGTCATAGTGCGCATATTCAAATATTCATGGTATGAAAAAGATGCATCAGATGTCTGTAATGCACTAAGTGCATTTTTTTCTTCAGATTCTGCCTTAGCTTTTTTAGCTAGTTGTCGTTTAGAAGGAGGGGCAATAATAGTGTAATCTGCGCTATGTTTTTTGGTGTTCTTGGTGATGGATCGATTAGCTTTAGTCCTGAGTGATTTAGCATGATATTTGGTATCTTCGTTCATAAGTTTAGTCCATAATCTTGAAGGTTGATTTGATAGAGGGGATCTAGTTCAGTAATAGTAAAGACGGTCTTAGGTTCAGTGGTCCATATCTTAATGCACTGGGTATCGGCAATAAGACAATCATTTTTAAATAGGTTGGCAAGTTGGCAACAATCTTCTACCCATTTAACGATATTTGAAGCATCAGGTGGAGATCCATGATAGGTGTTGGTGAGAGAGCTCCACTTCTTGCGGCGACAGACGGGAAGTTCTATAAAAGCAAATACGCGAAGAGAAAGAGGCCCAGCAAAGGGTGGTCTATTCTTGTGCATTTTTTCAAGAAGTAACTTCCAGTAGGTTTTCAGTTCAGATTGAGAGTCCCACATGCGACGCTGGTGGTAATTGGGTCTTGCTCTAAAGAGGGGGATAGGTGACCCTATAATGGTAAACGTGGCAGATTTTCGTAAGCTCATAGTTGCACCTCATGCTACTCTGTTGTCCTTTTGCACTATCCTAGTAAGAAACAAGATAAAAGGCAAAAAAGTATCCCAGTGTTCATAATAAACACTGGGATAGGGGGGATAATACAAAAATGTACCACACATTCGTATTGCTTAAAGCTAGTGTAGTAAGAACTTATTAAAACGACAACCAAAAAGGTAAATATTGCTTAAAATAGGTAAAGAACTGAAGGCCAAATTCGCTTTTGCACCAGGCATCGTAGGCTTTGGCTTCAACTAAAGCTTCAGAAGAAGAGAGTCCTTCATCCCAATAGTGGGACATGCGAATAAAGTAGTTAAATATACCGTCTTTGCCTCCCCAGAGTTTGAGCATGTGGAGCATATCATCATGAAAGAGGGAAAGAGTAAGCTTGGTTATCTCTGTTACGCCATGGCGTCGTTCACGTGGCTCAGGTACCCAGACTGGGTTAGAGCTGGTTGGTGCTGATTGAGTAATATCTTGGCCATAGATATCGGGCTTCGATTCATACCGTGGGGCGTTGGGGTCAACCTTGTAGAAATTAAAGAGCAAATTGGGATATTCCATATCGACATAGAGGCCATTCTGTTTACAGTAGTTGGAGCATATGCCACAAAAATACTTAAACGGATCTGCTACATTTTTTTTGCGCCGGGTCTGGGCGTTGCCGTAAGACAAGGCTGCGTCAGGGAATTTGGTAAGTTCAATGCGCCCAGCTTGCGTCAAATGCAAAAACGTAAGGGTATCAATCACGGGAGATATCGGGTCGCCGCTGAAGGTTCCATCTAATATCTGCTGGCGAATTTGTTTCCGTTGTAGCTTATCCATCATTATTCTCCTTTTGTTGTAGATTGGCTTCGTTCGTTCCCCGTCCCCCTTTTAGGTTAGGTTAGGTTTTTAAAATTCTTGGGGCAGGGGGGCGTTCCCCCCCGTGAAGTCTCCAAAACCCATAACTATCTAAAAACCCAACCCAACGTTGTTGATTAACCAGGGTAAACAAACCCAGGTTTTGCAGTATAAACCCTCCGATTTTGTCTACACTATTATTCCTTATATTATATAGGCGGACATTTTGATTTTGAGCAGCTCCAGGTCGCCATTTTGAACCAAACCTTAAAAGCGGGAAAAGATACCAATTCTTCTCCACAAACGCAGCCTCAAACAACGCCTTAGGTAACTCGTAACTTAACGTCATGTTAAACCCACGACGCTTCGTCACCAGGAGTCCCATGGCTTTCAGTTGCACCAGTAACCGGCGCACGTGTCTAGAGGAAAGATTGAGGCGCGAGGCCATTGTTTCTTGTGACAAGAAGCATTTTTTGAAGTGTATATTATAGAATATAACGATGTTTTGCAGTTTGATCTGCAGTTCACTTAGAATTGGTTGTTGACTTATTATATTTGGCATGGTACATTGTCTTCGTATTTATTGCATAATTTCGTATTTATTGCATAATTTCGTATTTATTGCATAGTAAATATTAAATGCATTATTTATAACCTAGCTAGCTTTATAGGGTAGTTTCTTGATAATTTATCACGATGCTCTTTTTATAACCTTGCTTTGTGGTCGCAGCTGAGTATTATTTTTAAGTTAGAATTTTAAGTTATCTTACTCTAGTTTGCGCAAATGTAAAGTTTAACCCCATGTTTCATTACATGGGGTTCTTTCTTTTCTCCCAAAATCTTTCTCCCGCACAGGTCTTGCAGCTCAGGCTTTTGCCCGCTTTCAGCACTGTCGTTAATATCTTCGCTTCATAAAAACATTTGCATCTACAGAGAGATACGGACTTGCCATGCTTGTCCTTCTCACAGTTGTAGGCAAGCACTTCCCAGTCACCAAAGTATTTAGGCGTTTCAGAGCTCATTAGAACCCCTTACTGCTAAGATATGCATCTATCTTGCGCGCTGATACCGCAGCCAATCCTTTTTCGCCCTTAGCCCATCTTGAAAGCGTTTGGTGCCTTAAATTGCACAGCTCCGCCAACGCATTGTATGAGATAATGGTTACCTCCAGGTACTTCATCAATCTTTCTTTAAGCTTATCCACGTTTACGTATATCATTTTTTCTCCCAGGTAAAATTCGTTAGGCCTAATTAGGCCTATTACTTTTATCTATAGTATATAGCACATTATCACGTTGTCAATAATTAATAAGTTGTTGACAATGCATAGGATTATGTTATTCTATATAGCAGATAAACAACCAACCACAAGGAAAACCATGAATTCAATTATTGAAGATTACCAAAAACTGTACAATGCTTGCAGAGCACTGATTCAAACAGTAGATAATGATGGCAATACTGAAGATGCCATGACTGAGATCTTAGTCATCTTAGATGCCATGGAGCCTACGCATGTCGCTGCTATCATGGCAGACTCTAAAGCTATAAAAAATTTCTGCAATGGATTCAAACCATTACAATGGTGGGCTAAAGTTCCTTTTGGCGATACGATAGCGCTTAACCATTACCTAAGCAATCGTCCGCCACAGCAATATCTGTCCGAAAAATTAAGAATCTTCAACTATCTATCAAAAAGCATACAAGCATGAACAATAATCCCAATAAAATCCCAACCAAGTTAGACATGCAAATTGAAACCTTGGAAAAGCTTCATACCAAAGCAGTATTGACCAGCGATAAGCACTTAGCAGAATACGCTATCAGGGAACTGCAAGAGCTTTATGCCCTGAAATGGATGTACTAACATGAACATAAAAATCATCACCGCCTCGTTGCTTGGGTTAGATCCCAAGCGCATCGAGTGCGAGATAAGTTTCATCCGCGAATATACCACTCGATTCTCAATCATGGGCATCTCTCCCAAGTATAAAGCTGATTTCAAAAACAAGATGATCAGCATCGCCCTCAATAATAATTTTGATCTTAACGAAGGCCATTATATTATTAATTTGCTTCCCATTGACACCCTTAAGGATGGGGCGCTTTATGATCTGCCCTTGGCTGTTGCCATCCTGCAGGAAAACAACATTCTCAATGATAAGACCAAAGCATTTCTGCAAGATGCCATTCTTGTTGGAGAACTTTCCCTTTCAGGCGAAGTGCATCCCATAAAAAATAGTATCTCGCTTGCCTTGTCTCTCAATAAGCTTAAGGGCAAGAAACTCATTATACCCACCGCCAATGGCAACGAATGCTCGCTGTTGAATCAAGAAAACATCTATACCATATCTCACATCAACCAACTATTAAACGTTGATCATATTGAGAAATTGAAGCCAATAACGCTCATTAAATCTCAAGAATTAGAGACAGGCGACCTCAATGAAATCTATGGCCAAGTACAGGCCAAACGGGTTCTCGAGATTGCTGCTGCTGGTAAACATAATATTCTCTTTTATGGAGCACCAGGATCAGGTAAAACCATGCTCAGCCAGCGTATTACCTCCATCTTGCCACCACTCAATAAAGAAGAAATCATTGAAGCCACTCGTATCTATTCAGCTGCCGGCATGCTCAAGCATAATCTACCCATGACCAAATCGCCCCTCAGGCGCCCTCACCACACGGTGAGCCCGGTCGGTTTACTTGGTGGCGGAATTACTCCCAGCGTAGGCGAAGTAAGCTTAGCTCACCATGGAGTTCTGTTTCTTGATGAGTTTCCGCAGTTTAAAGCGAACTGCATCGAAGGCCTGCGTGAGATACTAGAAGAGCAGAAAGTACATATTAAGCGCTCTAATTACTCGGTGACTTATCCAGCATCGTTTATTCTTATTGCTTCGCTTAATCCGTGTCCTTGTGGTTATTTGGGAGATAAAAATAAATGCAGCTGTGCCGCTTTCCAAATTAAATCATATCTATCGAGAATATCTGGTCCTATCCTGGATCGCATAGATCTTCAGTTTCATGTTAAATCTACCAATTCTGAGGTCATTGATACTGAAAAACGGGAATCTTCAGCTGATATTGCTATCCGGGTAAACGAAGCAATAACGCGACAAAACACCCGCAACACGAAAGGTAATTACAATGGCAAGCTCCAGGGAAGTAATGTTGAGAAATACTGCGCCATGAAAAGCGATGCCAAAGATTACATACGTGAGTCGTTTGAAGCTCTTGATCTTTCTATGCGCTCTTACCATAAGATTGTAAAGGTGGCTCGTACCATTGCAGACATAGATCATTATGACTACATAGAAATACCCCATATTCAAGAAGCGTTGTCTTATCGTTCATTTGATAAATTTGTAAGGAGATTCGATGTCAAAATCTAATTATTGGAAACAACTGAAACTTGAGCGCGGGCAATGGTTAACTACATATCCCTTTGGTTATAAAGTCGAAAAGGTTGTTCAAAGAACTAAATATCACAAAAAAGGTGCCGTAAGTATCAATCATGATCAAGCAGCCATTGTGCAAGACATCTTTAATACTTTTAGTCTTGGTGGCCACAGTCTTACTACCTTAACGGCATATATTAATAATAAATATGCTATTACAATGCATAGAAGTTTAGTGGCGCGCATTATTGCTAATAAATTCTACATGGGAATCATTGTATGGGAAGGAAAAGAATATCCCCACATATATCCGCCTATCATCACCAAGAAAGTATTCGATCGTTGTCAGTTTATTAAGCAACTCAATAACAAATATAGATTAGCGCCAAAGGAAATTGATAAAACTGATGTTGAATTTGCGGATTATCAAAATCAAATAATGGACCTTTGCAAAAATGGCATAACTATTGAAGATCTTATGGCTCACGTCAAAATGAATCCAAAAGAGCTCCTCGAGATTGTCGCTGGTCTTGCTTTAGAAAATAAAATAGAAGAGAATGAATTTGGAGAATGGAGCCTCAAATGAAAACAGATTCATATAATTTTGATCGCGATAGTTTGTTACTTTTTCTGAAATGTTATACGCAATTTGCATCCGGGTTTGTTAAACAATGGATTGAATTAGGAAATCATCCAGATTCTTTAACATTCAAAGTAGCCGATGAAATGAGAGAAAGATTTTTACAAGAATATTTTACTGAAGGAGCAGAAATTGAAGGAAATTAAAGATTCAAAATCAATGGAATTAATTATTCAAATTCATGAATATGCAAAAGAATTAGGTGAAAATGAAACACAATTTAAAGCACAAATGTCACCTGATGGTAATTTAACCGATGAGCATAAACACAATATAGAAGAGGTTATTCAACTTCTCGGGAACATTATAGAATTAGCGGTAAAATATAAACCAACATTTGATGCCTACTGCGAAATCTTTAATTTCTCCAAAATTCCTTTAGAAATTCCTAAGAAAGAGAACAAAAATGGTTGATAAAAATTTAGATATGATTCGCAAAATTTGTGCACCAAATTCTACCAATGAAGAATTTCAAGAATTCATATATCTTGCAAATCAATATAATTTAGACCCGCTGAAAAAAGAAATTTATTTCATTAAATATGCTACCGGCAAGAAACCCTCAATCTTTACTTCTCGTGATGGCTATCTTAAAATAGCTCAGTCTCATCCTAACTTTGATGGCATGGAAGGGGACGCGGTATATGTAGGCGATAAGCTTACAAAACGCAACGATGGCAGCTTTTTACTTGAGTATGGGGATGCTCATATGGAATTCGATAAAACGCAGCTTAGAGGCGCTTATTGTAACGTTTTCAGAAAAGATATCTCCAAATCAGTCTCAATCTTTGTCAGCTTTAAGGATTACAATAAAGGCAGAGATATTTGGCTTTCTTACCCGAACGCCATGATACTTAAAGTAGCAGAGTCAATGGCATTGAAGCGCGCATTTGCGATCAGTGGTATTGGTACCTCTGAAGAACTGGGTCATGAAGAAGAGGAAGTGAACTTGAGCAAGGAATTGCTTAAAGAACCTATATTGAGTGAGCCTGAAACAACTGAATATTTGTTGCCCCATGAGATTGCTGAGATTGAAGCTGAATTGGTTGGGTTTCCCAAGATAGCTGAAAGCATCTTGAACAAGCTCCCAGCTAAAACATTTGCCGCAATTAAGAGGAATGATTACCGGGCGGCTAAGGATAGAATTAGGGCAATTGTAGCCGCAGAGAGTAAGGTGAAACCACCTGAATTATAAATTTGTGTCTTATAACCCCGCCAGTGGTGGAAACACTGACGAGGGAAAGGAGAGTAATAAATAAATGAAGCAGCATTTACTACTATCGATGTTAATTTACTACAGGGTTTTGAGCAATACTTGTTACAGAAAGAATCTATTATGACCGCTCTTGGCTGCGCTTTTCTTACCGCATTAATATATATAGGTTGCAAATTTGGAGGCATTAATGTTTTTGAGCTCTATGTGGTTCTTTTTTTAAGCTATATTGCTTTCATGCTCCATGATCCTCACTACCCAAAAACCAATTATTCAATAAGCTTGAGATACAAAAATGATGACCCCTATAATACCAAAGATTGAAGCAGGATTTAACTGGTTTGCCGTTCTCTATGCCGTGCTTTATTTAACGCTCGACTTGATGGGCTACCACATCATTAAATTGAACTCAGTAGTGGTACTACTACTCCTGAGAATTCTACACACCGTTATGTACTATAATTAAGGAGGGGTAATACCCCTCCTTAATCTTATCTATCATCTATCGTTTGTTATTTTTTGGTTTCGTCAGTAATAAAATACCTTACTACCAAAAACCCGATAACAGCTACTGCCACGCCAGCCAATATAAGTATGTTTGTTGTTATAACCATGCTTTCTCCTTCAAGTTATCCGTATGTATAAATTAATTTCATCTTTAAGATATAAAATATGATCCAAAAACAGTAAATGATGATCCATTGGCAAAATTAGTGTTGGTAAATGCGGTAGTTGAAACACCACTTCCATCTTGAAACAAACCAATATTACTTGTTCCTGGTGCAAATAATGCATGGCTCATCGTATATCCTGCTGAAAATGTTATCGCCGCTCCTATACTCATTACACCATCACTAAATGGCGGAGTTGCTGCAGTAACAACATAGGGTAGTCCCGATATTAAGTTGGTACCAACACCTGCTCCCAGAACATTCACCGTTATGGTTACGCTTACATAAACTAAATTGCCAATTTTTGTGTATTTGCCGGCACGATCAGTATACGAAGTAATTGGGGTCCCCCCAAATGTTAAAGTAGGAGTAAAGGTGCCCGTACTATAAAATGGCACTCCACCAGTTCCTGTTCCCAGTTTACCAGTATTATCTATAATGACTGGTAAGTTAGTAGCCCCAACATCGATGTTGTAAATACCTTGCACATAGGCCGCATTTAATTGTTGTATACCAGTTCCCGTAGATTGCCCAACTCGAAGTGTATTTGACTCGCCTGGAGTTCCAAGATTATTCAGTAATATATTATGGCTTTCAGCTGCTGTATAATCTGAGCCGGCATCAGCACCAACTGCAATATTATATGATCCAGTAGCTAAGCCAAGTCCAGGTGTAGAGAATACTTGGTGTCCAACTCCAACGTTATAACTCCCCGTTGTAAATGTTGTTGCTAATACTCCATCTCCCACAGCCGTATTATATTGTCCCGTAGTAATCACAGCACCAGTTCCCCAACCTACAAGAGTATTATCAGAACCCGTTGTTAATGCATTACCAGTCATCAAACCAAAACAAGTATTAGATACTGCAGAACCTACGGTTAAGGTAAGGTTCCCCGCTTGATATCCAACAAATGTGTTGTTTGTTCCATAATTATGCATGAATCTGTCAGTAACACCACCGGTAGAACCCAATGAATAAACACCCGTTGTTCCACTTGAATTGGTTTTTGGTTGACTGATTGAATTGTTTAAACAAACTTTGACTGTATTACCTGAACCTATCGTGTTCATATTTATAGCTACTCCACCAGCAGATTGACCACCGATGACGTTCAGGATGCCCGCAGCTGGTGCAGCTGTACCCACATCTTCGACGTATTCTGTGGCAATAATGCCCGTCGTTGAAGCGGTAAGCGTATTAACCCCATCGCCTGAGATATTGATCGTAACGCCGTCGCCAAACACTTTGATGTTTCCAGCTATTGGAAACACGGGGTTGGAACCGGTATTGCCTGAAAGAGAGAGTACTGGTCCAGATCCATTAGTAAGGAGAACCCATTTGCCAATGTTATTAAAAAGACTTACGAGTACCCAGATCTCCTGGACATTGGATGGCGCTGGAGGTGCATACATCCATAGATCGCCAAGATCAAAGTTCTGCCAATCGGTTGTAGTTGGTCTTCTTTTACGATTTACAAAAAAATTAGGTGGATTTTGTGCTATCGGTCCGTCATTACTTAGACGGAAAGGATTGCTTGTTACATGTCCGATGCTCATGCTAATCTCGCTTTCAGTTCATTCACTTCTTTGCGAAGTTTCTGGATCTCGTTTAAGAGCAACGCAGGAAGATCATGATACTTAACTGAGGCTGGTTGGTTATCTTCGTCATAAAGACAGAGATCTGGCATATCATCGTGCACTTCTTCAGCAATTAGTCCCCAATGTTGACCCATTTCAGGGTTAGCTTTAAAGGTAAAGGTTACTGGTTTTAATTTGTATATAGATTCACTAAACGAACCCATTTCTTGGATATTTTCTTTAAGTACCCTTGACGATGATATAGTACCTAGTTGACCATCTGTTGCACATAAAACAGCTGCACCGGTAACGGTAACACCTGATATACCATTGATAAATGCGGCCGCTAATTGCTGATTACCTGTACCGCTGCCGTTACCAATTCTTAAAGTATTGGACTCGTTATTTCCGCCTGGTGAGTTAATATAAATATTGCTGGATTCTGCTCCCGTAATACAATTGTTTCCAGCTGAAGATCCGATTGCCACGTTATATGAACCGGTAAATATGCCGTCCATAGCAGCATCACCCATAGCTACGTTATTGGTTCCCGTTGTAAGGTTACCATGAGCTGAAGTACCCATAGACATATTTCTCGTCCCCGAAGATATATTAGGCTGAGCATTGCCACCTATAGCGACGTTTAAACTTCCGCTCAAAGCTCCAGCATTTTGGGCAAGTGCACCAATTGCTACGTTATATGTCCCCGAAGTTATACCTGTTTGAGCGTTATAACCTACAGCAGTATTATGGTCACCAGATAGGGTCAGATTACCCGACAATGCTCCAACAAAGGTATTATTAGTTCCTGGGTTTGAATAACATGCTGCAATATAAGTATTAAGCGTAGCTGAACCTATAGTGCCATCATTACCAAGCCTCATGACTTGGCTTTCTCCGTTGGTGCCGAGACATTCACCTAAAATGATATTATAGGATTCGGTCGAGGTGAAATTATAACCTGCTTTTTGAGAACCAACGACAATATTATCTGTCCCGCTTACCAACCTACCTAAGGCCGAGGCGCCAATCGCTATATTATTATTGCCATCTTGGAGAGCGCCTAAAGTAGTTGCACCACCTCCGGTACCCGCAACTGCTCCAACGGCAACGTTTTCATATCCTGTCGTTAAAGACGCTGCAGAAAATCTACCAAGTGCGGTGTTCTCATACCCTCCAGCCAAGGCAAAGCCTCCAGATCTCTGACCAATGAGAGTATTAGCATTGGTGTCAGTCACATGAAGAGTTAAATTTGTATTTCCTGTACCATCGAATGAAACCGTAGCGCCAGCTCCATCAAATGCCAGATTTGTTATAATATTAATATTACTATTAGTTAAAGCACCACCGGTATCCCCGGTTATACTCGTTATGCCACCACCGCCGCCACCACCAGATTTAAATTGTATTATATTTGACATAATTTCTCCTAATTAGCTGCGTAAATTATTTCAAAATATACTGATCCGGTTGTAGCTGCGCCACTTGCCTGCTTTACATAAATTTGTGTACCAGCCGCCTGTCTTAGCTCGCCAGCTTTATCAGCTTTATCAGAACCATAATCTATTGCTCTTCCTGCCTTAGTTGGCTGAAAGGAATGATCATTGATTCCATCATAAGATATAAGAAGATCTGCGTCCGTATTATTCCAGATATAAACCATAGATGTAGGATGCGCCAAAGGCGTTCCAACTTTGGCATACGTTCCGCTAATGCTTCCAGATGCAAGGCTTCTTAATGGCTCATATTGTGCTCGTATATTGGTGCTACCGCTCATACTAATCCCCTTCGGTGATATCGCGAGGCTTTGCCTTTTGAGATGCATCAGATGCCATCTTTAATATAGCTTCAAGATATTGATGCCCCGCGTCATATGCCTCACCTATCGGAGCGCCTGCTGGCATCGTAAAGGTATAGGTTCTGTTTTCTTTTTTAATTTCTATTACTAATACTGAATTAATATCCATCTCAATCCTTTTTATAAAACACCATTCCGTAAGGAGTGGGTATATATGCCCACTCCACTTCTATTTCTTTTACTGCGGGAACGCTGCTATCTTGGGAGCTAAATACATACCAGATTGATACTTTTGGAAAACCATCACCATCGCAGCTCCAAACAACATTGAACCTGCGGCCAATGTATATTTAGACTGAGATATATCTCTTGATTTAAGATAGATAATTTCCATTCTGGTTTTTTTCCTAAAGGGTAAAGCTTCCACTGCTGAACCGATGAATAGCGTTGCCAGTGCTAGTAAGGTTAATTTTTTGTTCATAATTTCCTTTCATAAATTAAACCGTACAATTTTCAAATTAATTGATTACCCAAAACGTGACGTGTATATCACCGTTTAGAGCCGCCGCACCATTGTTCTTCACGTTCACAATAAATGACCCAGTTCCAGGGTTAACGCGTTGAATAGTCAACTTAGCATCGTTTGAACCTATATTACCCACAGTTACAAAAATCTGTGAAGTACTTGAAACTAATGAGTTAGTTATGGTAAGATCCTGCGCTGCCGCAGAAGCTAATACTTGTCCTGTTAAAGTCACCGCACCAACACGAGCATTTAAGGTAGCTGCATATGCTGCTGCACTCACCGTAGCTGGAGCCATAGATACTGCCCCCGCAGCATTTAAAGCTAATCCGCCCGTACCAGCTTGAATGGTGGTCGTTGCAGTGGTGTTAGTTGAACCTAAGGTAGTTGTCTTGGCACCCGCACCCGTATTTAAGAGCATTGTAGCAGCAGTTGCGTCTGTACCCATACCAATGGTACCTGTACCACTAAATACAGCGAATGGACCGTTGTTGCTCGTCACAACGCCAAAACCACCAAATCCTGTATTAAATATAGCGCCGCCATCTGGATCTGTTGCGTTAAATTGGAAAGCTTGTTCTGAAGGTGTTGTGGAATTGAATATTATTCCAGCTGTACCAGCAGATAAAGTTAACGATGTAGCACCGGTTGTATTACCAAAAGTATTGACTGAAGCACCTGTTGTTGCAAGCGTAGTAGCACCGGTTGAAGTTAGAGTTGAGAACGCTCCGCCCGTTCCTCCTGCTTCTATCAAGTTCCAGACTGCCGTGTTATTAGAGACAGATACTAAGATATAAGCTGTTTGAGCCACGTGGTTAATCCAAATTTGGCCAATTGGAGCTTTATCTGTGGTCTTTGGGTTTCTGGTGCTAGAAATGGGCGCATTAAAAATAGTAGGTAGCGCACTCGTTAAACCATATCCAACGTTATTAATTGTTTGTATTCCCATGGTGTCCTCATAAAGTATTTTTTATTTTATGATCTAGTATTACAGGGTTTTAAAACAACAATTTGACTTTTGATGTACATATGTACATACTATTAATAAAAGAATATGAGTTCGAAAGCATTATTATGAAAATTATAGAAGCACTAAAAAAAATAAAAGACTTAAGCCGTAAGGCTGCGGACATTCGTGATCTGATTGCAAAGCATTGCGCTGATTTGGATTGCGAAACTCCGACTTATCCAGATCAGAAACGTCAGATTCAGGAATGGCTGCAGTCTCACGGTGATGTAATTAAAGAGATTTTACATCTACGTTATTCCATACAGAAGACTAATGTTGAAACCATGGTTACTATTGAAATCGGTGGTAACCATGTTACTAAGTCGATTGCTGAGTGGATTCATAGAAGAAAAGATTTAGCGAAGTTAGAAGAAGACGTATACCGCAAGCTTACTAACCGCGACTTAAAAGAAGTGTATACACAAAAACTAACGGATAATACGCCAGAGAAGCAAGTTAAGCGTCGCCTGTATTTTGATCCTGCTGAAAGAGACATGAAGATAGAGATGTTCAGATCTGAACCGTCCCTTATTGACAGAACTCTCGAGGTTACAAACTGCATTACTGATCTTATAGAGAGACGCTAAGATTTTGGGTTCTTGGTTCAGAAGCAATTGATGTGGGTCATTCTTAACTGGCTCACATCAGCCCAAAGAGATCGCGCAGGATATTGTACAACAGGTAGTACACTTGCAATCTGTGCGAGAGGTTATTGGTTCGAGTCCAGTTATCCTGCATCATAAATTATCTATAGTTTATTGAGTAATATTGGGTTGTTTATATCACTTTCTTACCTTTGGTGTGAAAAATAACGCAAGTGCAAAGCCAATTAAAACTTGGACGCAGCTATAGAAACAAATTACTTTGGTACCTTATATTTTATTTAGTCGTTTGATATAAGGGTTAAATTGGGTACATACGAACCAAAGTGGCTTTCATTGACATATTCCGACAAACAGACATACAAAACCTTAAAATAAATTGATTAATACCCATAAGGTATACGATTAGCTCATTTGGATAGAGCACAACGCCGCTAATGTTGAGGTAGCAGGTTCGAGTCCTGCATCATTTTTATGTATGTTCCACATTACGGAACACTTGAAGATAGTAAGTTTTAAGACTGAAGATAGTAAGATTTAATTATAATAAGTACGCATGTTTCAAGACAGCAAGATAGGATCCTGAATGTAATTATTTGGGAATGACCTAAAGTAAGTTAGTTTGTTTATTTGTCATAGGAACTTTTTAGGGTCCTGTTTGGGCGGAATCAATGAAGGTAAATCCATTATTAACCAACAAAGATATATATGAATGAGAAGAAGAGATTATCAGTTAATATACCAAGATCAGTGCACAATGAATTAAAGCTCATTGCCATGCGCTACAATCTTGATTTGACTCATTATCTCTTGAGATTGTTGGTTGAACAAATTTATAAAGAACGCAAATTTAACGAATAATTATGCCTTATAGCTTAAATGGATCATCTTGCCTGATCCGTAAGAGAGAGCTCTTGTTCGAATCTGTGGAGATGAAGCAGATAGAGAAGGTCTAGGTTCGAGTCCTGGTAAGGCAACCAGCTACATGCCCTCATAGTGTAATGGTTAGCACATTAGATTTTCGATCTAGTAATACCGGTTCGAATCCGGTTGGGGGTGCTCAATTAAAACGAAAGAATGATATGTTGACGGAATTAATGATAGTTTTTTGTTTTTTATGGCTGGTAGGGATACAGCTCGCTGAAAACGATCCGCATCCCTATGATTTTCTATAGATATAATATAAATATAAAACGAAAGACAGATATGTTTGAAATAATATTAGGGTGCCTAATGTTTATATTTTTAGTACATTTATGCAATGACTAATCGCCCTTTTCATAATCTTGCGCTAATTTATTAAGATTTTTAAGATTATTAGCCAAAGCTGTTTTATCACCCAAAAATGCGTTTTCTAACGCTTCGCTATATAACTTTCTAGTTTCTGGATTTTTTGCAAAATCAAATATCCTATTAAGCGTTCTTAAACCATAAGTTACGCCAGCAGCTTTGGTTAAACCAATTCCTGCAGCAGGCAATGCAGATAATCCTCTTGTTGCCAAGGAATAAACACCGCCCGTTCCAATGAGACCTTTGGCTATTGGACTCGCTATTAATTTTTTTAGATTTGTGCTCTCTTCTAAGGCATTTCGAAGTGCCGAAGTCCCATTAATGCCTTTGTAAAGTTCACGAGCTTTAGTCCAATCTTGCGATATTTCGGGAATCTTTGATGCTTCTTGATCTATAAAACCTGTGAAATCGCCATATAACTTCTTATATATTGCTCGAACTTTTGGACTCATTGTTTCTGAAAGCGTATCACCAATTCGAGATTGCGCATTACGAATATCTGATAGTTTACTACGCCCAGCTTGGATATCTTTACCAAAATTATTAATATTTTTAGTCACGGCTTCTCCTGTGTCAGGAGATAATTTATCTACCTGTTGTCGAACAGAATCAAGAGCAGTTTCTAAAGGCGAAGAATCAACTACAATTTTTGAAGAAGCTTTATCAAAATTTTTAAATGATGTTTTCATTTGATCTGTCGCCGCTCTTCTAAGTTTACCAAACCCACTTTTTGTTAAATAGCGTGCTATTCCTTGAGTTCCTAAACCTGCTGCGAATTGCATCAAAGGGCCAAATCCAATATGTTCTACAGCTTTTGAGCCTAAATTGGAAGCTACAGAGCTACCAGTCTTAGCAAGCAACCCACCTGGTCCTGTTAATAGTAAAGGTAAATCTTCCGCCACACCTTGAATTAATTTTTCGCCAAAGTTTTGCGGTTCGAGATTTTCATAACCAAGCCCTTTTGCTACACGTTCTTTTATAGGAACCCCAGCTTCTTGACCATGAATTTGCCTGAATTTAGTAACATCAAATGGTGCTTGAGGATTGGGTTGTTGATTTTGTAATTCAGGTTGCGAAGGCTTAAGATTTGCCAAGTCTACACCAGCTGCACCAAGACCTGTCGAAAGGGCACGCCCAGGCAATTCTAAGATATTTTCTGCTCCTTGAGCAGCGCTTCCTAAAATTCCCGATCCGATTCTCTTTGCTGCATCAACATAGGATTCTGATTGATTAACTTGAGAAGGAGCAGATATTTCTGGTTGATTTTGCGATTGTGTTTTAAGGCCGCCTTTTAAAAAAACTCCCATTATAATTCCTTTCCAATTGGAACCCAATGACCATTTCTTATAATCCATGTAATACCATTATCTTGATAAACCGAATCATCAAGGACTTCTGTAACTTTGGGCATATTTGAAGGCATTTTCTTGTAAAGAGCGACACGCTTATTCAATTCACTGTCAAAATTATTTGGAATCTGATTATTATTTTCTAAAAGTATATCTTCATAAGCATATGCTTTATTTAGTTTATTTTTTTGTTTTTCGATAACTTCTTTCCAAAAATTTTCTTGCGATTCTTTGCTCTTAGTTATCTTGGTTTTTGTATTTTCGATAAGTTCAGCTTTTTTATCTGTAGCAACACCTGAAAGATCTCCCAAACTGTCAACTACAAATTGATTAAGCAGACGATCATAATCTTGAAGTGCAGGATTTGCTGCAATATAATCACTGGTAAATTGCGAAGCTTTACCCAAAACTGGGCCCGTGTAAAACTTGTTGCTATTGAGAAGCTTTAACGCATTTTCTGCCGATCCTAATCTGTCTTGGGCAACGGGCGCTTCGGTTTTTATCGTGTCAATTTCATTTTTAAATCTCTTTAAATTAAAGGCTTGTTCTTGCTGCAAGCGATTCAATCTATCCTGTTCGCGCTTGTAAAGATTTTGCTCTTCTTTCTGCAAATAGGTAGCTTGTTGAACTGCTGAACCA
>Ga0265338_10001504_pt1 | contig 37705 bp, 39 predicted proteins | sample 42126metaG_FD_193579 | JGI IMG/M metagenome (GOLD analysis project Ga0265338, IMG submission 193579) | Rhizosphere microbial communities from Carex aquatilis grown in University of Washington, Seatle, WA, United States - 4-21-26 metaG | ecosystem: Host-associated > Plants > Roots > Rhizosphere... | reverse complement strand
GACAGAAAAAACGACTTGCTAATCCATGGAACGGGAGGAAAATCACGAACGAGGCCCGCGTTGGTCGCGGGCAGGAACTCAAATCGGAAATTATGCCTTCAATCCACAACCGGGGAGAAATCAAAATGAAAACGAAATTCATCATACCAGTCAGTTGCCTGATGCTTTTGGCCTTATGCGGGTGCGTCTCCACGATAATCGGGGAGAAAGTTGCGTCAACGGCAACTGCGCCGCATATCGCCAATTATAATTTTGATCTGTCAACCCCCGGGGCGGATGCCGGCAAGTTAACCGTTCAATTCAGACAACCGACCTACCAGTTGTCCGTTGAAAAATATGCCGTCAAAATCGACTCCCATTCTCCGCTGGTCGTTTCCAAACAAAGTGATGTTGAGGTAAAACTTGACGCCGGGAAGCATTCCCTGAAATTTTATGCGGTGTCAAGCAACCCGCAAGAAAGTGAAACGGTTTCCTTTGGCGAACCCACCAAAAGGGAAATCGTCATAATCAAAGATCAGGAGCAGAAGCTAAAATACACCGGACCCTACCGGTTGTTTGGCCAAGGCAAGGTTGAGGTAATTCCATAACACGGCGCCGGGGTCAATCCGACGTAAAATTACGTTCCTGGTAGGGCTGCGTTGCCGCGCAGCCCAAATATCAAGGCGGCGCAGCAGTGACCGTTCTCACCTGATTGGTGACAGATGTTCTCACCTGATGCGTGACACTTTGGTTGGGTGGCTGTGTGGAGGTGAGCGGAGCGAGCGTAACACAGCCACCCAAATCAATTCACTTTTGGTGACGGTATTTGGCCAGCCGGATGCCACCTGATTCGTCTTCTCGCAATTCCCCAACGAGTACTGGACCAAAATAAACCTCCCATACTCCCCGACGCACCGGCTTCAGGCCGACATAATCACGCACAAACGCCTCGCCGACAAACCGCCGGATGCCATGCCAGCTGATCTCTCCGTTGCCTTTGACCCATCTCCGTTCCCACGTCCTGGCGTATATCCAAGGAGTGATCCGCGTGGGCAACTGCCGCGGGCTTTTCCGGTAGCATTGCGCAGGAACCTTCATCCCCAAAGCCTCGTGCGGACGCTCGTGATTATAGTCGTGCAACCACTCGGTGCTCCGGCGCTGCTGGCCAGTCAGGTCCTTGACGGGATACCGGGCTACCTCCGCCTTGTATACCCGATGAAACTGCTCGTGAGCTCCATTCTCGCACGGTCGCCCAGGAGTCATAAACTCCACTTTAATCCCCAGCTTTACCCACCACGCGCTGAGCCGGGTCAAACCTGTTGGACCCCCGCCCCCGAAGGGCGGGCCATTGTCACATCGAATCCGCTCTGGTAGCCCGTGTTGCCGAAAGATCCTGGCCATCTCCCGTTGGGTTGATGCCACACTTTGGCTAGCCAGCAGACCTATCTTCAAACCGTAGCGGCTGTGCAAATCGCGCACTGTCAAGGGATCCACCCGAGTGCCATCACCCGTGCGATACCACCCTTTGAAATCTACCGTCCAAACCTCGTTGCAATGCCGCGACACACGTACCGCACGACGAATTACCACCGGACCAGGTTTCCTTCGCCTCCCTCCAGACGCCAATCCCCACCGCTTGAGCCAGCGACTCAGCGTGGCTACTGCCGGCACACCGGTCCGTCCAAACCTCTGTCCCAAACGGTGTCGCAACTTGCGCGCTCCCCACGTCGGACGCTTTTTCCTCAGACGCCGCAAACGATCCAACCAAAGCCGACCCGTCCGTCCGAAAACACGGGCGGGACGATGCGAGCGGTCCTTTAACCCGGCCAGCCGCTTTGCTTGAAATCGCCTGCGCCAGCGGTAGGCCGTCTGACGTGAAATCCGAAACTCTCGACATAGCTCGCTTACGGGCGCAACATCGCTTCGCATCTGCCGCACCAACTCATATCGCTGTTCCTCTTTGTTCGTCGTTTTCCAAGGCATAGGCCTTGGATTGTGTCACACATCAGGTGAGAACGTTCTGTCACTAATCCCCTGAGACCGTGCCCAGCTGCACCGCCCTGATATTTGGGCTGCGGAGCACCGCAGCCCTACCAATAAACTCGCCGCGCCGACTTGCCGCGCCAGAGCATCGCGACGGTGGGAGCGCAGCAAAGGCGGGCAACCCTGGGCTGATTGATGGAATCTCAATGCTAAGGAAAAGCTAGTTGGTAAAAAGCATTTCCTGATGGTGGAGAAGGGTCGCCACAGTGACCGCCGCCGAATTGTCCAGCGGCCGCATTGGTGATTGTCACCCACGGACCGGACAGATTTGTGGCCCGAAGCACTTGATATGAGTCGCCAGGAAGGCCGTTGAAGGCAATAGTAAATCCATTGGTGCCCTGAACCAAAGGATACAGGAATATCGAACTGGTTATATCCACCCGGAACACCGTCCCGCCACCGTATAAACCGCCCTGACATGTTGTTCCATATAATGCGCCGTCTAGGCCACGCAAAAGTCCTCCCATTGGTTGGGCCCCTCCGGAGAAATTAAATTGGACCATCGGCGAAAGCAGGCCGTTTGTTGTAACCCGGAATACTGTTCCTGCCCCATACCCAGCTTCACCTCCTTGTGAAGCTGTCCCGTAAAAGGCTCCATCAAAATACTGAATCAATGTTGCGTTCGGATCTATCCCGCTGTCGTCATTGAATGCGAATGAAGCAATGGTATTCAATATGCCATTGGTAGTGATGCTGAACACCGTGCCTTCAGTGGTTCCATATAGGAGGCCGTCATTGCCCAGCAACAAGCCTCCGGAGGGATGCGCAACCCCGTAACCGTTGAACATGGCGAGCGCTGTAAATTCTCCTTTGGTCGTGATCCGAAAGACAGATCCGTAATCAAAAATGAAGTTGGTCGGATCAGTCCCCCCCTGCAAGGTGGTTCCATAAAGCGCGCTATCGCCGCCGAGAGTCAAGCCGGCGAAAGGGTGTGCTCCATTGGTGACGGCGAACGAAACCAACGTCCTCAATTCTCCGTTTGTTGTCACTCGGAACACCGTGCCGACACCATTGCTTCCGCCTCCATACGTTGTCCCGTAAAATGCCCCGTCGTCACCTTCCAATAAAGTTCCCTTTGGATACGCCCCGTTGGTGAACGTGAAAGCCACCAAGGTGGTCATCCGCCCATTCGTCGTCACGCGGAACACCGAGCCATAATCATTGGTGCTGCCATTCTGAGCTGTTCCATAAAGCGCTCCATCGCTGGCTTGCAACAAACCAGCGTAGGGATATGCTCCGTCCGAATATTTGAATGAAACCAGATTGGTAAAGACGCCAGAGTTGGACAATCGAAATACCGAACCGTAACCATAATCGCCGCCTCGTTGCGTCGTTCCGTAAAATGTTCCCTCATGATCTTGGACCAGAGCACAGATTGGACCTGAATTTGCAGGAAAACTGTTGATGATCGTGTAATTAGCTGCGCGTCCTACGAGAGCAACACATAAACCGATAGCTGCGATGGTCATTTTCATTGTTATCTACAACTTCAAATCCAAATCCGCCACCGCACCGAGTGATGCGCTGGTGACGTGGGCGGCGTCCCGCATTGCGGGATTCCGCGCATTATTGCGGTCAATGCTCATAGTTTCAAATCCGCGTCGGTTACGGCGCCCAATGATGCCGACGTAATATGCGCTGCATATTTGGCGAGCACGCCGGAGAGTTTAGGCAAAAACCAATCGCCCGCGCGGTTGAGGGATTTCCTTCCCATCGTCTTTCGCGGTTTTGATCCAGAACTCGATGGCATCCTTGGCGTTTTTGATGGCCGCCTGCCGTGCCGCACCATGAGCCATGCAACCGGGAAGCTCCGGCACGTCCACTACGTAGGCGTCGTCCTTGTTGCTCCCCCAGATGATCATTTCATAGTGCATTTAGAAAAACGAGCCGAACACGGATGGAATTTCTTTGACGATGGCGCGCAGGCTTGAGTTGCGTCGGCGCAATTCAGCATCCAACGCGGCATCGGAATCTTTTGGACTTTCCAAAATGTGCGAGACTTCAGTTTCATGTTCGGCAAAACGTCCGGCATGCGGATGGCGCGGGTCGCGCCAGTGTCGCAGCAGGCGTTCACGGTAAACGGGAACGCGCCAGAGCAACCGGCCATATTCCAGCTTGGCGTATTCATCAACATGGATGCCGTTCACGAACATGAAATGATGATAGCACAGCGGTTCAATCGAGTAAACCAACGCGTTTGGCCCATTCAGAGTGGGCGCTGTTTGGCGGCAAGATGACTAACGCGATTGCAAAGCTTAGCGACCAAATCGTTGATTTCACCGCTAAACCTTGAATTCCAAAAATTCGAATGACTCGCCGCGCCAGAGCATCGCGACGGTGGGAGCACTACAGGTGGAGGCCGTGAAAATTAAAATTCCGAAAACATTCAGACTGTAAAACCATTTTGGCCGAGCCAAACGGCAAACGCGAAATGAATTTTATGCTTATAATTTGTCCAGCCACGTGCGGGTAGGAGCGCAAGCTTCAAAGTTTTCCGCTTGCCTGTGGACGGGCTGCATTCTATTTGTTAATCCACCTGCCATGAACATGAGAATCCTGCCATTGCTCATCGTGCCGCTCATTTTTACCGGTTGCGCCGTCGGAATCGAGCGAACCGGTTATAAACTTCCTCCAGGTCAAACCTCCAACAATTTGCCGCGACGTCCGATCGCCATCCAGAGCAATGTCCTTTACAGCACCAACGACGTGGAAGTGCTTGGCTCCATTCGATCCTATGACACAGGCTTTTCGACTGATTGTGATGAAGCTGGTGTACTCGACACTTTTTGCCGGGAAGCAAATATGTTGAACGCTGACATCGTTGACATCACCGAAGAGAAGCAGCCGAGTGTCTGGACGAGCACGTGTTATCGAGCCGCGGCGGAATTCCTGCGCTTCAAAGACAGGGAAAAAGCCGGGAATCTCGTTTCCGATGCCAGATACGCGCCGGAATTAATCGTCGAACGCTCCGCAAAATTCAGTAAGCGGAGTCAGGAAGTTATTGCCGGAGCAGTGTTTGGCGGGTTGTTGGGAGCAATTGTCGTTTCGGCAGCGACTGAACCGTATCATCCCTTGAATCACACAAATTCAGTCCCAGCGAACTGGACAAAGAAACCTTGATAGAATTCAGGTGGCGTGGTCAAACGCGCCCGTGCGCAGAAATTGAATCGTCTGCCGGATGGCTTCGCGGTTCTTCATAATGAACGGATGCGCCGTGTGAATGACAATATGGTCGCTCATGCCCGCCAGTCTGGTTCGTTCCACCGAAACTTTTCCGTCGTCAACTCCGGGAATGAGCAGGCTGTTGATCCAGTTGATGGACCGGTCGCCGGCAATGACGCCGACGGGATAATTTACCGGGCCGAGTTGGCTCGGCGTGGAATTGGTGCCCGTGCCCAATTCATTTCCCGCCGGGCCGTTGATCCATTTAAACAGAAACAGCCAGCCGAGTTTATCCACGACCTCGCTGCCCTGGTTCGGTGGCGCGAGCAGGATTACGCGCCCCAGCGACGGAAGGGGATGACGCGCGAGATAACTGCGGACCAGAATACCGCCGAGCGAGTGCGTGACAAAATCAATCCTCGCCGCACCGTCCCGCTGGCAATTGCCGACGGCGTTTCCAATCGCGTCATCGGCGAGCTGCTGAATGGATGCCGTGCGCGAGGGATAACTCACGTTTTGCGCCTGGTAACCTGCGCCGGTCAGTGCGCGTTCCATCTTTGCCATCGAATGGCTCGTGCGGCACAGGCCGTGAAGGAGAATCACCGTTTCCGGCGCGCTGAACGCCGGTGAAGAAATTGCAACCATAGCCATGAAAATTAAAATTCTCGAAAACATTCAGACTGTAAAACCATTTTAGTTGAACCGATGGACAAATGTGAAAGGAATTTTCTGGGTGACCCAGGGTAGCTCGTTCCTCGCAACCCTGGGCTGAGTGATAGAATCCCGTTGGGATTCGAGATTTGATTGTAGCCTACGGAATAAAATCTGACGATGTGATGCTGAAGATTTTGTCCCATTTGTATGAGTCGGTATTGGCTAGCTCGAACAGTATTTGTGAAAGGCCCTTGAGTGTTACAAAATGAATGTGGGTTAAGACGAACGGCAATCCTATAAGGAGGTTTTGATCGACGTAAAACTCGCATTGATCAACTTGCTGTGGGCTACCCTCAAGCGTCCCGTTGTCTCGATAGCTAACGGTCCACAGCGAATTATCAGGCACGACAACAAGTGGCATTACAAACGCGAGAGACTTGGGAAGGGGCTTTCTGTAAACAGCACCGAAAGCCAGATCGTGCGAAGACGCCAACGCCTGTGACCATTTGTCATAAATTTCCGAATCGCCATCGGAACAAAGCTTGTTGTCTTTTTTCTTTAAACGGACAAGGCTTTTGCCAACAAAATCGTTTGGTTTGTATAGTGAGCTTGGGCCTTCGACTTTTCTTATTCGTGACTTCTCATCTTCACCTCGTGCAATAAAAAGATGGTAAGACTCCGCGTCGGTTCGTGGTCTTCCACACACAAGCAAGGGTAAATCTGGATTCAAGTTCTTACATTCAGCGGCCAGGAAAATGTTGTGCAGGTCGTCATATCGTTTGGTGATATGAAACCGATAATCAAATTGACGCGTTTTCTGCGTCACAGGATCTATGTAAGTCCCGCCATGCTGGAGGAGCTTAAAGCGTGCGGGTAGAAAGTTAATTGTGGGAAATCTGAAGTTGGTAAAAATTCCACCGACACGCATTTCGTGACCAAAATCATCTTCTTGGAGCACAACATTTTGAATGTCTGAAGCTGATATTGGCATATTCCGATCTTTCGACGTTACAACTTCAAATCCATATCAGTCACCGCACCCAATGACGCGCTGGTCACGTGGGCTGCATATTTCGCGAGGACGCCGCGGGTGTAACGCGGTGCTGGTTTCTTCCACGCCTTGCGACGCGCCGCCATTTCTTTTGCAGGAATGTCCAGGTTGATCTGCCGTTTCTCGGCGTCAATGGTGATGGAGTCGCCGTTCTTTACGAGCGCGAGCGTCCCGCCCACGTACGCTTCCGGCGTGATGTGGCCGACCACAAAACCGTGGCTGCCGCCGGAGAACCGTCCGTCAGTGATGAGCGCCACGTCCTTGCCCAATCCCTTGCCCATAATGGCCGAAGTCGGAGACAACATCTCGCGCATGCCGGGACCGCCGCGCGGTCCTTCGTAGCGAATCACCACCACGTCACCTTTCACAATCGAGCCGTCTAATATCTTCTCCAGCGCGGCTTCCTCGGAATTGAACACGCGCGCTTTGCCAGTGAAGCGCAAGCCTTCCTTGCTGGTCAGCTTCGCCACCGCACCTTCGGAGGCCAGATTGCCGCGCAGGATGACGAGGTGACTGTCCTTTTTGATCGGTTTGTCGAACGGCCGGATAATCGTCTGCCCGGCTGGATATGGTTTCACGTTGGCGAGCGTTTGCCCCATCGTTTCACCGGTCACGGTGAGCGCGTCGCCGTGAAGCAGGCCTTGATCTAGCAGCGTCTTCATCAATGGCCGGATACCGCCGATGGCCACGAGTTCGGACATCAAATGTTTTCCGCTCGGCTTCAAATCCGCGAGCACGGGCACGTGTTTGCCGACGCGGGTGAAGTCGTCAATCGTCAGCTTCACCTTGGCCGCATGGGCGATGGCGAGCAGGTGCAACACGGCGTTGGTCGAGCCGGCAAGCGCGATGACCACGGCGATGGCATTCTCAAATGCTTTCTTGGTCAAAATATCGAGCGGCCGGATGCCTTGCTTGAGCATTTCAATCGCGCACGCGCCTGCGCGGCGGCAATCGTCCAGCTTGGCGGGCGAAATGGCATTTTGCGCGGAGCTGTTCGGGAGACTCATGCCGAGCGCTTCGATGGCGCTGGCCATGGTGTTGGCGGTGTACATGCCGCCGCAGGAGCCGGGACCGGGAATGGCGCATTGTTCGATGGCCTGAAATTCCGCGTCACCAATTTTTTTATTCGCGTGCGCGCCGATGGCTTCGAATACGGACACGATGTCGAGCTTGCGCGTGTCGCCGGTGATGCAGCCGGGCAGGATGGTGCCGCCATAGACGAACACCGACGGGCGATTCAGCCGCGCCATGGCGATGATGGAGCCGGGCATGTTTTTGTCGCAGCCGCCGATGGCCACAAAGCCGTCCATGCCGGCGCAGCCCACCACGGTTTCGATGGAATCGGCGATGACCTCGCGCGAGACGAGCGAGTATTTCATGCCTTCGCTGCCCATTGAGATGCCGTCGGAGATGGTGATGGTGTTGAAGACGATGGCCTTGCCGCCCGCCGCGTTCGCGCCCTTTTCGGATTCGAGCGCCAGCTTGTCGATGTGCATGTTACAGGGCGTGGTATTGCCCCAGGTGGAGGCGACACCGATAAGCGGCTTTTTGAAATCTTCCGACTTGAAACCGATGGGATAAAGCATGGCGCGAGCGGCGGCGCGCTCGTCGCCGTCCAGGAGAATGCTGGAATGAGGACGGAGGGAATCAGGAGATTTTGTCTTTTTCATTGCCTGAGAATCTTGCCAAAAAAGTGACGCGACAGCAAGTCACAGGGCAGGGTGGTTGAATCCAATGCGCTTCGCGTTGACAATTTTGCCGGCCTGCGACACTCTGCGCGCATGGCGAAACCTGCTTTGGGACGCGGCCTCGGTGCGTTGTTGGGCGGCAGTCCGGTTTTGACTCAACCTGCCCCGGCACCGAATGTTCAGTCCCTTGCTTCAATCCCCGCTGCCGCGCCGGATATGCGCGAACGGGTGCAGCGCGTGCCGTTGGACCGGCTTCGTCCGTGCCCGCTGCAACCGCGCAAGGATTTCTCTCCCGAAGCGTTGCGCGAATTGGCTGATTCCATCCGCGAACAAGGCATCGTGCAACCGCTCATTGTACGCGAGCGCGACGGTTATTTTGAATTGATTGCGGGCGAACGCCGCTGGCGCGCGGCGCAGCTTTTGCAATTGCCGGAAGTGCCCATCATCGTCCGGCAGGCCGACGATCGCGCGGTGCTCGAACTGGCGCTCATCGAAAATCTCCAGCGCGAGAATCTTAACGCGATTGAGGAGGCGCACGGTTACGCGCAGCTCGCCGAACAATTCCAGCTCACTCAGGAGGAAATCGCCGGCAAAGTGGGCAAAAGCCGGGCCGTGGTGGCGAATGCGCTGCGGCTGCTGAAACTGCCGCCGGCCATTCAGAATTTCATCCGTGACGGCCGGCTTTCGGTCGGTCACGCCAAGGTCATTCTTGGCCTGGCCAATGAGAAAGACCAAAAACTGGTTGCCGAGCGGGTCGTCAAGGAAGGCTTGAACGTCCGTCAAACCGAAGGTTTGCTGGCCCGGCTGCAACGGCGCGGCTCGCGCCGGACAGCGCCCACGCCGGAAACCGTGGCTGCGCCCGCCGGCGATCCGCATGTGGCGGACCTCGAAGACCGGCTGCGCGAAGTGTTTGCCACCAAGGTGCAGCTCCACTACGCGGAAGGCAAAGGCACGGTGGAAATTTCCTTTTTCAGTGAGCAGGAACTGGAGCGGATCCTGCAAATTCTTGGCGTCGCCGCGGATTAGAAATTGCGCGCGGCGGCCGGTTTCTGCAAGATTTCAGCACGGATGAACACGCCTGAACTACGGGAACAGTGCGCTCAACGATTGCAAGCCGGCGCCGCCAACGCCGGACGCCTGACGGCCTTTGTGGGACTGGACGGCTTCGTGGATGAAATTCTGCACGTGGTGGATAAACGCGACAGCGCCGGCTCTTTTCAGCGGTTGACGACCATTTCCAAACTGGCCGAACGCGTGGCGGCGGCGGCGGGCAAAAGCACCAACATCGAAATCGTCAACCGCGTCACCAAACTCGGCGGCAACGGCCCCATCATGGCCAACGCACTCGCGAGTTTTGGATTGAAGGTCACCTACCTCGGCAATCTGGGCTGGCCGAATTTGCATCCGGTTTTCGCCGACTTCGCCAAACGTGCCGAAGTCCATTCCATCGCCGAACCCGGCCACACCGATGCGCTGGAATTCGACGATGGCAAGGTCATGATCGGCAAGATATCGTCACTCAATGACGTGAACTGGCCGAACATTCAATCGCGTTTCGGTCTCGACAAATTCACCGCCAAATTTACCGGCGCCGATCTGGTGGGCTTCGTGAACTGGACCATGTTGACCCACATGGGTGAAATTTGGGAGGCGGTGCTCAAGGAAATTTGCCCGACCATGAACGGCAAGCGGCGCGTGATGTTTTTTGACCTGGCCGACCCGGAGAAACGCAAACCGGAAGACATTCAGCAGGCCCTGAAAACCATCGCGAAATTCGAGAAATACTTTGATGTAATCCTCGGATTGAACGAAAAGGAAGGCTACGAAATCGGCGACGTGCTGGGATTGAACACCCGCGACCATTCGCCGGACGGACTGGGGAAACTGGCCGCAGAAATTAATCGTCGCGTGCCCGTCAGCACGCTGGTCATCCATCCCGTCAGTTACGCGCTCGCCGCAAGCAAGGGCGCGGTCTCCCTGGTGGAAGGCCCGTTCACCCCCAAACCGGTCATCACCACCGGTGCGGGCGACCATTTTAACTCCGGTTTTTGCCTGGGCAAATTATTGGGTTTGGACAACGCGCAGTGCGTCCTGACCGGCGTCACGACCAGCGGCCATTACGTCCGCACGGCGCAAAGTCCCGGCATCGCGGGCCTGTCAAAAATGCTTAGGGCATGGCCGATAGAGGGTGGCAAGTGACGAGTGGCGCGTGACGTGATTGAATCACGACGTTAACCGAGTGATCAAACGACTGTTTATGGAACAGGCTTCAACAAAGTCAAATTCGGGAACTGACCGACTGGAGTCTTTTGGCATTTACCAACTGGCGGGGAAACTATTCGATGATTTTTGGCATGATTCCGAATTTTTGGAAAAGGATTTTCGCGGGCGCGAACTGGCGAAGCAACAGGTGCGAAGTTTGGATTCAATCTGTGCCAACATCGAAGAAGGCTTTGGACGCGGTTTTGGAAAAGAATTGCCGCAGCACTTAAAAATCGCTCGCGGAGAGGCACGGGAAAGTCAGGGACGGTACAAACGATGCTGGCATTTGCTCAACGGAGAAATCATCAGTAACCGTATTGCCACGCTTGACCACATCATCGGCGGCTTGACCAAAACCATTTCAACCATCGAAGGCAGGAAAAAAAATACCGGCGGTGTGCCAAGTGCCATTTCCCGTCACCCGTCACCCGTCACCCGTCACCCTCAATGATTTTAGATATCATCAAATATGGCCATCCCGTGCTCCGGCAAAAGGGGGCGCGCATCGAAAGCATCACCCCGGAAATCAAAAAGCTGATTGCCGAGATGCTGGCAACGATGCACGCGAGCAAGGGCGTCGGCCTGGCGGCACAGCAGATTGGCAAGGCCTTGCAACTCACGGTCATTGACGTGCGCGAAGCAAAAGACCGCCCGTCGTGGCTCGAACGCAAAGGCAAGCCCGCCGAAGTGAACGATTTCATGCCGCTGGTTTTGATCAATCCCGAAATCAAACCCTTGGGCGACCCCATTGCCGGTGGAGAAGGCTGTCTGAGTTTCCCGGAAATCTTTGCGGAAATCACGCGGCCCGGCTCAGTGGACGTAACGGCCCTCAACGAAAAAGGCAAGCCGGTTGAATTTCGCTGTGGCGGATTGTTGGCGCGTGTCATTCAGCATGAAGTGGATCATCTCAACGGAATTTTGTTCATAGACCGGATGTCAGCGGCAACGAAACGCGAATTGAAGCCGGAACTGGAAGACCTGCAAGCCGCCACCAAGGCGGGGTTGCAGAAGAAATAAATGTTGTCTGTGCAACGGAGCCATCCCGGAGACTGAAAAACGCGTTTGGCCCGGTACCGCATTGCGCCGGGTTTTGCCCGTTGCTAGATTGTGAACGTGGCGGACATCGTTTTAACCACGCTCAACGCGAAATACATTCACGCCGCGTTCGGATTGCGTTACCTGTTCGCGAATCTGGGTGAATTGCACCCGCGCGCCTGCCTTGCCGAGTTTGACATCAACCAGCGGCCGCTCGACATCGCGGAAATCCTGCTCGCGCGAAATCCCAAAATCATCGGCTTTGGCGTTTACATCTGGAACATTGAACCAACCACCGAGGTCGTCGCCGCCATCAAACGGATCCGGCCTGGCATCAAAATCATCCTGGGCGGACCGGAGGTCAGCTACGAGACCGACGAGCAAAACATCGTTCAACTCGCCGACCATGTCATCACCGGCGAAGCGGATTTGAAATTTGCGGAGGTGTGCCGGCATTTGTTGGGTGACGAAATGTCCCTCACCCGTCCTTCGGACACCCTCTCCCATCGGATGGGAGAGGGGCGGGGTGAGGGTCTGCCAAAAATCATTCCCGCCGAACCGCCGGAGTTTTCGCAACTCGTTTTGCCCTACGAAATCTACACCGACGACGACATCGCGCATCGCATCATTTACGTCGAGGCGTCGCGTGGTTGTCCGTTCACTTGCGAGTTTTGTCTATCGTCCCTCGACATTCCCGTCCGGCAGGTTCCCCTGCCTGCCATGCTCGAACAGTTGCAACGCTTGCTCGACCGCGGCGTGAAGCAGTTCAAGTTCGTTGACCGCACTTTCAACCTCAACGTCAACGTGAGTAAAACGATTCTCGAATTTTTCCTCGCGCGTTATCAGCCCGGCCATTTCTATCACTTTGAAATGATTCCCGACCGGCTGCCGGAATCGTTGCGCGAAACCATCGCCACATTTCCTCCCGGCGCGCTGCAATTCGAGGTCGGCATCCAGACGTTCAATGAGGAAGTCAGCCATTTGATCAGCCGGCGACAGAATTACGAGAAGCTCGCCGACAATTTACATTTCCTGCGGCGCGAAACCGGCGTTCATATTCATGCGGATTTAATTGTCGGGCTGCCCGGCGAAACGCGGGAAAGCTTTGCCGCCGGTTTTGACCGGCTGGTCGCGCTCGGTCCGCAGGAAATCCAGGTGGGCATGCTCAAACGGCTGCGCGGCACACCGATTGTCCGGCACGACGGCGAATGGCAGATGGTTTACAATCCGCATCCGCCCTACGAAATATTACAGAACAAGTTGATTGATTTTACCGCGATGCAAAAGCTTCGGCGATTTGCGCGCTATTGGGATTTGGTTGGCAACAGCGGCAATTTCATCGGAACCACGCCGCTGATTTGGTCCGTAGCACAGGTGTCCCGCCTGTCTTCATCTAAATCCGAAAATAATGAGACAGGCAAGATGCCTGTCTTACCTTCGCCATTTTATTCATTCCTGGACTTCAGCGAATGGGTGCATGCCCGCACCAGCCGCACCGACGGCATCGCGCTGGTGCGGTTGATGGAATTGCTCTTTGAATTTCTCACCGGCGAACTCCAGTTCGATGCCCGGTTAGTGGCTGAAACGCTGTGGCGCGATTACCAGCGCGGCGGCCGCCACGACAAGCCGGGTTTCCTGAAGGATTTTCTGCGGGCTGAAGATACCGTGATCCCGCTGCGCAAGGCCAAATCCACCCTCCCCAAACGGCAGGCCCGGCATTTGATGTAAATTTAAGATTATCTGTGAAAAGGCTGTTAATAAATTTCTTCCATTTTTGCTTTATGCTTCGCCGGGTTTGCAGGAACATTCTTAAAAATGAAAATAGCCCCCAAAGACAGAGAGCACGTTGGCAACATCGTCACGATCATACTGCTGGGGCTGATTGTTTGTGCGGGCGTTTTTCTGGCGATTTGTTTGTATCTGTCTCCCTCGTTGCACTAGGCACGGCAGCCGCGTAACCGGGTTAGTCCATGCGACCGGTATTCGCCCTCAACAAACAATCAGCAGTCCGTGACAGGAGGTTTACCGCCCCTTCAGTTTAATCTGGTACTCCTGGCACCGGGTCATCGTTTCACATTCGACCTCGACAATTTTGGATTTGCTAACGCTGATCAGCGCACGTCCGGGTGACCCAGGCTTGTTGTGGCTAACGCAGCGAATCAGAGCAGTGCGCGGAACGAACCCGGCTGGAAAGACTGACCAACCGCCTTAAACAACTGCCTTAAAGCGACATCAATGGATTGACGCGTTCCCGGAATCGTGCTTGAATCGAAGTTGGTGCGATAGGTTCAAAGATAACGAGTCGAGACAGCTTAACTTTCTCGAAGGAAATTCCGTGAACATAAATCACTTAAACCCCAAATGGCTGGCGCTGATTTTGATTTTGGCGAGCAGCTCTGCCAATGCGGTGATCGTTTATTTTGACGACGCAACCCGCGGACCAAGTGATACACTGGAAATTGGGAGTGTTACTATCTCACCATTGTTGGGCGGGGGGAATGTGGGCGGACAGGTGGCGACTGTGGCCGGTTTTGGTTTGGGTCTGGACAACGGAATCGGATCGATCGGTGAAATAGAACGACAGCAACACTTTTCTGCAAATCAAACGTTGCCTTACGAGCCCGACTCGGATTCGGGACCCGATGGAGTTGATTTGGCCGTGAACGGCATAATCAACAGCGTTACGATTCTGCCCAACTTCAGTATAATCCAGAATGGGTCCACACTTTCTGAACAACTTCCATTAGACTTTTATTGTTTCCCGATAGCAGAGTATCCATTCCTTATTCCACCATTTTCCGGTCCGGTCACTATTGATGCGTCTTTTATTACAACTGCATCAACAGTTGAATTGCAAATGAATGGCGACTGGGGTGGCGAGTATTGGCGATTTTGGGGCACTGACTTTCGAGACCCAACCCAGGAACAATCCTTTCAATTCGGGTTCACGATTCAATCGCTGGATTACACTCCCGCTCCTGAACCGGCAAGCCTGTCATTACTTGCCTTTGGTATGTTAGCGATAATCTCGAAGATCCGAGTTACGAAAGTGCTTCGCTGTCTCTCAAATCCTTAATGCAAATTCCATGAAAGCAGTTAAGCTATTTGGTGGCTGGTGGGCTGGTGCCGTGGTAAGCTTTTTAGCCCTATGGTCGGCAAACGCACAGATTCTCCTTACCTATGACGCTGCCGACTCCATTCCAAATTACGGGACTATCGATGATGGTTATCCAGTGGGACTTTATGCGTTTGACCTTACTGGCTTCGACCACGTTCCTTATTATAATCCAGACCTCTCGGTAACTGGCACAGGCATAATTTTTGATTTTCCGCAGAATTCTGATGGTTATGCGTTGGGGTCTGTTTCTATTCCATCGGGATGGGCGATCAAAGACGAAGTCATATCAGTTATAGAATATCGTTTCGAGAATCCTTCGGGCGAGGCTAATGGAACATTTTTATTTTTGTTAAACGCAAATCTTAGCGGTGATGTATCTTGGAATTATTGGGAACCCGGATACGGGAGTGCTTCCGGCGATATTATTATATCCGTTGCGGAGCCAGCGCAATCGACCTTGATTGGTATGGGATTGTTAATTATCTCAATGGTTTTCGGTTGGCGGTGCTTCAGATTGCACACCCCTCCGTGTAAAGGCTGATGACATGGGGCATCGGCCTGTTCAGGATAGTGCATACAGTTCACAGACATTTTTACCATATTTCACATGCCGGAAACTTCAAAACCCACGCTTTCCCAAGCAATCCTTTAGTTGGCGGAGAGAGAGGGATTCGAACCCTCGATACCCTTTTGGAGTATGCACGCTTTCCAGGCGTGTGCCTTCAACCACTCGGCCATCTCTCCCGCAATCTGCCAACCGGTTGACAGGATACGAATCGATGCTCTATTTCACAAGCCTGCCTCGAAGGCAAGCCATTCCGGTACCAATGTAGTGGCTGACCGCCGGTTCCTGGAATTGGCCGCAAAACAAATTGACACGGAGAAAAATCAAATTTATGAATCAAACGAATGTTTGAATCGTCCGGGTAGATCGTGATAATCTGGCGCTTCCAATGTCAGGGACTTTGCCATCAATCATTTTTACGCCCACCCGGCGGAAACAACACAAACAATGAACATGAATCCGAGTGAACGAGGGAATTTAATGCGAGGACCGCACGCCGCCGTGGTCGGGGCGTTTTCATTGGCTTTGCTGGCGCTCATCGGCTGCGGTCGTCAGTCGGCGCCAAACGGCGCCATGCCGCCGCCGGAGGTTGGCGTGGTCACCCTCGCGCCGGAGTCCGTGGCCCTGACGACGGAATTGCCGGGGCGTATTGATCCCGTACGCGTCGCGCAGGTGCGCGCGCGGGTGGACGGGATCGTATGGCACCGGAATTTCCAGGAAGGCGCGGACGTGACGAACGGCGAAGTGCTATATCAAATTGATCCCGCGCCATACAAAGCCGCACTCGACAGCGCGAACGCCAACCTGATGCAGGCGCAACAGCTGGCGCAACGCTACAAACCGCTGGTCGACATCAATGCCGTGAGCAAGCAGGATTACGATGCTGCCGTGGCGACGGCGGCCCAGGCCAAAGCCGCGCAAGAAATCGCTGCGGTCAATTTCAGTTATTGCACCGTCACCGCGCCGATTTCCGGACACATCGGCGCGGCCTTGGTCACCGAAGGCGCGCTGGTCAGCCAAAACGCCGCGACGGAAATGGCGCTGGTCACGCAATTGGACCCGATTTATTGCGATTTCACCGAATCGAGCACCGAGGTGTTGCAGTTGCGGCGCGAATTGGAAAATGGCACACTCAAAACTGCGGCGCCCGGCGAAGCCAAGGTCACATTGCTGTTGGATGACGGGACAACTTATCAGCACCCCGGCAAATTGTTGTTCTCCGATGTGACGGTGGACCCGACCAGCGGCATGATTACGCTGCGGGCGGAATTTCCCAATCCCGACCACCTGCTTTTGCCGGGAATGTTTGCCCGGGGAGAGTTGGAACAGGCGGTTGACGCTCAGGCCATCACCGTTCCGCAGCGGGGTGTCAACGTCGGCGCGGGCGGCGTCGCCAGCGTGATGGTGGCGGGCGCGGACAACAAGGTGGAAGCCCGGGTAATTAAAATCGGCTCGGCCGTGGAGAACAAATGGATCGTCACCGCCGGCTTGAAGACCGGGGAAAACGTAATCGTCGAGGGGTTGCAAAAAATTCAACCGGGGATGGTCGTGAAGCCCGTCCCCTTCAATCCAACCGGCGACGGCAGCTCCGCCGCACCGGGTCCGGCCCAGGGAAATTAACCGGACTTCGCCATGCCGAAATTTTTCATAGACCGCCCGATTTTTGCCTGGGTGCTTTCCCTGCTCATCATGCTGGCCGGGCTTCTTGCCATTACGCACCTGCCGGTCGCCCAATATCCCAGCGTCGCGCCGCCGTCGATCGCTATCAACGCCAATTACGCGGGCGCGTCGGCGGAAACGGTGCAGGACACGGTCACGTCCGTGATCGAGCAGCAGATGAACGGCATTGACCATTTGCTGTACATGTCGTCCAGCAGCAGCGCGAGTGGCCAGTCTACCGTGACGCTTTATTTCGACTCTGGCACCGACCCGGACATCGCGCAGGTGCAGGTGCAGAACAAGCTGCAACTGGCGGTTCCCAGCCTGCCCCAAACGGTCCAGCAACAGGGTATCACCGTCGTCAAATCCACGCGCAACTTCCTGATGTTTTTCACGCTATCGTCCACCAACACGGAGGTGAGCGACATCGCGTTAGGCAATTACATTTCGTCGAGCGTGCTCGACCCCATCCGCCGCGTCACCGGCGTGGGTGAGGCGGACCTGTTTGGCACGCAATACGCCATGCGCATCTGGCTGAACCCCGACCGGCTCGAAAGCTATAATCTCGATGCCAACGACGTCATCGCCGCGATTCAGGCGCAGAACGCGCAGGTGCCGGTGGGACAACTCGGAGCGCGTCCGTCGGTGAAAGGACAGGAAATCAACATCACCCTGCAAGGCCAGAGCACGCTCACCACGGTTAAGCAATTTGAAGGCATTCTTCTGCGGGTGAATCCCGACGGCTCGCGCGTCTATTTACGCGACGTCGCCCGGGTGGAAATGGGCGGCGAGACTTATGCCTTGCAGGCACGGGTGGACGGGCGTCCGGCGGCCGCCGTGGGCATCCGGCTCGCACCGTCGGCCAACGCTGTGGCCACCGCCAACGCCGTCCACGCCAAGGTGCAGGAACTTTCCAAATTTTTCCCGGCGGGCGTGCGTGTGGATTTTCCCTACGACGCTTCCGAGTTTGTTCGTGCTTCCATCAAGGAAGTGGTCACGACGCTGGCGGAAGCCATCGTGATGGTGTTCCTGATCATCTTCCTGTTCCTGCAAAATTTCCGGGCGACCTTCATCCCCACCATCGTCATTCCGGTGGCGTTAATGGGCACGTTTGGCGTCATGTATGCGCTCGGCTTTTCCATCAATGTCCTGACCATGTTCGGCATGGTGCTCGCCGTGGGCGAACTGGTGGACGACGCCATCGTGGTGGTGGAAAACGTGGAGCGCATCATGAGCGAGGAAGGATTGCCGCCCCGCGAGGCGACCATCAAGGCCATGCGACAAATCACCGGCGCGCTTATCGGTATTTCGCTCGTGTTGACGGCGGTATTCATTCCGATGGCGTTCTTCGGCGGTTCGGTCGGCGCGATTTACCGGCAGTTCTCGCTGACGCTGATTTCGTGCATGTTGTTTTCCATCTTTCTGGCCATGTCGCTGACGCCGGCATTGTGCGCTTCACTGCTCCAGCCGGTTGAAAAGGGGCATCATTTGCGAAAGCAGGGGTTTTTCGGCTGGTTCAACCGCGGTTTCCTCGCCACCCGTAAAAACTACGAAGGTTTCCTGGCCAGGACCATCAACAAGACGCCGCGATATCTGGTCATTTATCTGGCGATTGTCGCAGCGGTGGGCTGGCTGTATTTCCGTTTGCCCTCGTCATTTCTGCCCGATGAAGACCAGGGTTACTTTATCACCCTCATCCAGTTGCCAGTGGGCGCGACCCAGCAGCGCACGGTGAGCGTCCTCAAGCAGGTGGAAAGCTATTATTTGAAACAGCCGGAGGTGGCGGGCATGGTGGACGTGGCTGGTTTCAGCTTCAACGGCCAGGGGCAAAACGCCGCCCTGGCCTTCGTGCATTTGAAAGACTGGGGCCAGCGCCACGGCGCTCAACACGGCGTGGACGCGATCATCGGTCGCGCTTTCATGGCTCTGGGACAAATCAAGGACGCCACGATTTATCCCATCAACCCGCCGCCGATTCCCGAACTGGGCATTTCCGCCGGATTCGATTTTGAACTGGAGGACCAGGGCGGTCTCGGCCACGACCGACTCATGCAGGCGCGCAATCAGTTGTTTGCCATGGCCGCAACCAATCAAGACATCACACAACTGCGTTTTGTAGGCCTCGAGGACACGCCGCAGCTCAAGGTGGACATTGATCAGGCCAAAGCCAGCGCGCTGGGCGTTTCGCTGGCGGACTTGAATACCGTGCTCACCACCTATTTCGGTTCGGATTACATCAATAATTTTGTCAATGGCAACCGTGTGCAACGGGTCATCGCCCAACTGGACTCGCCGTATCGCATGTTGCCCCAGGACGTCAGCAAGGTTTTCGTGCGTAACAGCAACGGCCAGATGGTTTCGCTGGCCAGCCTGGCCAGCCTGCATTGGATTTACGGCTCGCCGTCCCTGCAGCATTTCAACGGCTTTCCATCGCTGGAACTCCAGGGTCTGGCGCCGCCGGGCAAAAGCACAGGGCAGTCCATGACTGCCATGGAAAATCTGGCCAGGAAGTTGCCCACGGGCTTTGGCTACGAATGGACCGGCCAGTCCTTTGAGGAACGCCTGTCGGCCAAACAAGCTCCTTTGCTCTACCTGCTGTCGCTCATCGTGGTGTTCCTGGCGCTGGCCGCGCTTTATGAAAACTGGTCCATCCCGGTGGCGGTGATTCTCGTCGTCCCGCTGGGCATTCTGGGCGCATTGCTGGGCGCCACCTTGCGCGGCCTGCCCAATGACGTGTTCTTCAAGGTCGGGTTGCTGACCATCATCGGGCTGTCCGCCAAAAACGCCATCCTCATCATCGAATTCGCCAAGGATTTGCAGGCGCAGGGTAAAGGACTGATTGAGGCCACGCTGGAGGCGGCGCATTTGCGGTTGCGTCCGATTCTGATGACGTCGCTGGCGTTCATCCTGGGTGTGTCGCCGCTGGCGTTGAGCACCGGCGCCGGCTCGGCCAGCCGGCACGACATCGGCACCGGTGTGGCGGGCGGCATGATTACGGCCACCGTGCTGGCCGTTATTTTCGTGCCGGTGTTCTTCGTGGTCGTCCGTCGGATATTCAAATCCCAAAAACCAACGCACACCATGATGGCGCCTAAACCGACCGGCCTGGATGATGCCGACGGAAACAATCACACGGCCAAGCCATGAGTAAACATTTTTCAGCCATTCTCGCCACGAACTGGTTTGTAGCGCTGTCGTCCCGACTGCGGGTTGCGGCAGCCTCTGGCTGCCAGCAGAAACACCAGGCGCGACGCCCGGTGAACCCGCAGGCGAGGACGCCTGCGCTACGGCGTTTGGCCAGGTTTGGTTTAATGCGCGGAATTTTTTCAGGAATTCTCGCCCTGCTTCTCCTGGCCCTGGCTGGTTGCACGCTCATGCCGAAATATCACCGGCCGTCGGCGCCCATTTCATCGTCCTGGCCCAAGGTGCCCGGACATCCAGTAAGCCCTACCGTCGCGACCGCCGTTCCCGCCGCCGACATCGGCTGGCGCGAGTTTTTCCGCGACGCGCGCCTGCAACAGCTCATCGAACTGGCCCTGACCAACAACCTCGACTTGCGCGTGGCGATGTTGAACGTGGACCAGATGCGCGCCCTCTACCACGTCCAGCGGGACGCCTTGATTCCCACCGTTGACGTCAACGCCAACGGCAAGCGCCAACGTACCCCCTTCGGTTTCGGCGGCAATGGTAGTTCCACAACCTATAATGACTTTAATGTGAACCTGGGCGTCGCCGCCTACGAACTGGATCTGTTTGGCCGCGTGCGCAGCTTGAAAAAGCAGGCGCTGGAAACCTATTTTGCTACCGAAGAAGCACAGAAAAGTGCCCGGATCACGCTGGTGGCTGAAGTGGGCGCGGCTTATCTGACGGAACTCGAATTGGCCGAACAACTCGCCGTGGCCCGCGAAACGTTGGAAGCGACGCTTAGTTCCTATGACTTGATTAAACGCAGCTACGATGCCGGCGTCCGTTCCGAACTCGATTTGAATGTCGCCGAAACCCAATGGCAGACCGCGCGGGCTGCGGTGGCCGGTTACGAGCAACAACTCGCCGAGGCCCGGGATTATCTGGTGCTACTCGTGGGTTGTCCGTTGCCCGATGACTTGGCCCCACCGCAACCGTTCAATCTGCAGATTTGTTTGTCCGACATCCCGGCGGGATTGCCGTCCGATCTGATCCAGCGCCGGCCGGACGTGCTCGAAGCCGAGCATCAGCTCGAGGCCGCCAATGCCAACATCGGCGCCGCCCGGGCCGCCTTTTTCCCGACCATCACGCTCACCGGCCAGGCCGGCACCGAAAGCACGACGCTGGAAGGCTTGTTCGCACCCGGTTCACAGGCCTGGAATTTCTCGCCGCAAATCGTCTGGCCTATTTTCGCAGCGGGGACTGCCTGGCATGAACTCCAGGCCGTCAAGGCGGCCAACCTCATCGAAGCTGCCAGCTATCAGAAAGCCATTCAAACCGCGTTCCGCGAAGTTGCCGATGCACTCGCCGTGCAAGCCACGGTCAAAACGCAGTTGTCGGCCAACCGGGCCCTGGTCCGGGTAGAACAACAGACTTACCAACTGACCGAAGCGCGTTTCCAGAGCGGCGTTGACAGTTCGCTCAACGTTCTCACCACCCAGCAAGCCCTGTACAACGCACGGCAAAATCTCATCCAAACCGAATATTCACGCCTGTTCAACCTGATCAATCTTTATCAGGCGCTCGGCGGCGGTTGGCAAGAACACACCGTTCAACCTCAATCGGAGCCATCACGTTGAGCTAACTCTCTTTCGCTTTGGATTTGCATACCGCCTGACTGGCTGTGCCGTAATCATTTTCTCAATCCTCATCCGTTGTTGCCCTGGTTAAGATTACGATTATCAATTCAGATTCTGACCTGCGTACTGTTTTGAGTGTTGGATCTGGCGGAACCTCGCGCTTCGAGTTTTCAAAACCCGCCTGATGGTGAAAATATAATCCGGGTTTGTATGCTGGTAATCCGGCCAAATGTGGTAGCGTGTTCGTTGATGAACATACTTATCGAAGATGCCGAGAGCCTGGAATATCTCACCAGCAACAACCAGTGGTCAAAGAACGCCGCCGAAGGCAAGGACTTTGGAGCCACCAAGGCCGCCTTTGCCGCTGCAAAAAAAGAGGAGATGGGCAGATTCAACATCGTTGCCTACGTCCGCCAGACGAAACAATTCATCAACATGGATCACGGGCGGGGCAAGGGCGTTTCTGAAGTCAGCGCGGTTTAGGGATTCACGCCGCTGTGGCTGGCGCCGGCCACGATGTTTGTTACCCCGTCAATTCACCGGCGACTTTGGGCTTTGGACTTTGGGAGTTGGACTTTAAGCTTGGTCCGTGAGTAACAAGCGCAAGCGCATCGCCGAAATGGTCGTCCCTCATCACGGGCAGAAACTCGACCCGCACTACCTTGGCTATTTTGATTGTTTCAACCGCCAGCTCTTTTACGAGGCGCACGAGGTGCTGGAAAATCTCTGGCTCAAGGACAGATACGGCCCGAACGGCGCGTATTACAAAGGGTTGATCCAACTGGCCGGCGCGTTCGTGCACCTGCAAAAAGGCCGGCTGCGCCCCGCCGCCGCGTTGTTCAAACTTGCCCGCACCAACCTCGACAAATATCCACCGGTTCATGAGCACCTGAACCTGCAGATCATGGGCGAATGGATACAAAAGTGGCTCAGCGATTTGGAGCGGACCCACTTCAGTCGTAATCCGATGACCGACACAAGCGCGCCGAAATTGAAATTGGAAGGGAGCACAGTGTGAACGGCAGGCGCATTGTACTTGCCGGTGGCAGCGGCTTTCTGGGGCGGGCGCTTGCCGAAAAATTGGGCGTTAAAAATTACAAGGTGGTGCTGCTGACCCGTTCGCCGCGCGAGCGGGAAGATGGAGTCAAGGAGGTTGCCTGGAATGGGCGGACGCTGGGCGACTGGGTGCAATATCTGGATGATGCTTGCGCCATCGTCAATCTAACGGGACGCAGCGTGAATTGCCGCCACACCCCGGAGAACGTTCGCGAGATCAACGAATCACGCATCAATTCCGTCAACGCCCTGGCAACGGCGATTCATAGCGTGACACATCCGCCGCGCGTGTGGGTGCAGGCCGGGTCGCTCGCATTTTACGGCGATTTGGAAGACCAATGGTGTGACGAAAACACTCCGTTTGGTCAGGGTAAAGCGGTGGAAACCTGCCGGCTTTGGGAAAATGCCTTTACAACCGTCCCCCCGTCCAAGACCCGACGTGTGTTGTTGCGGATCGGCATTGTGCTGGCCCGCGACGGCGGCGCGCTTTCCGTGCTGGGAAAATTAACCAAACGCTTCCTGGGCGGGGCGGCGGGCAACGGACGGCAATACGTCAGTTGGATTCATCTGGAGGATATGAATCAAATGTGGATTGAATCGATCGAACGGGATGATTTGGTTGGTGTATTCAATGCCACGGGGCCCAACCCCGTCACCAACGCGGAATTCATGCGCGAACTGCGGCGGGCGCTGTATCGTCCCTGGTGTCCGCCCGCGCCAATTTGGGCGGTGCGTCTTGGCTCGTGGTGGATGCAAACCGAACCATCACTGGCGCTTACCGGGCGGCGTTGCGAACCGAGACGTTTTCTCCAAGCCGGCTTTAAGTTTCAATTTCCCGAATTGCGCGGCGCATTGAAGGATATTTATGGGTGAGTACGGTGAAACCATGGATGACACTGCAGGCCCAACCTCGAAGGTCATTCACTTGAGCGATTCGGCCAGGACTTCTGCCATATGACGCAGTCTGACCGGCGCCAGATGCTGAATTTGCTGGCGGCAACTTGCGCCCGAAGCCACCACGGTGGTTCCAAACGGTTGATTTCTGACTTTTTGAATCAGCGGCTCCGCGATTTTTACCGAAAGGTCATATTTTGATTCCAGCATCCCAAACGCGCCTGCCATGCCGCAGCAACCCGTATCCAGCAACGTCACCGTTTTTTCCGGCAGCCGTTCGGCCAACTGGCGCATGAGGTTGGGATTGGTGAGTGCCCGGGCATGACAGTGCGCATGAATGATCAAGCGCCCGGCCCGGTTGTTGAATTTGAGTCCGCCGGGTTCCCAGCTCAGAAAATTTTCAATGAAGTCTTCAAACAGAAAGCAACGCCGCGCAACGTTTTCCACGTCCGGCAGCTTCAACTCCCGGTAATCCTCCACGAACATTGAAAAACATGAGGGTTCGAGAAAAATAATCGGTGCGCCGTCGGTGTCTGCATTCAACAACGCGAGATTATGCGCGCCCAATTTTGCGGCTTCGTCAAGATTGCCCTGGCTGAAAGCGGGCCGACCGCAACATTGACGCTGCGCCAGTAACGCGACTTGAAAACCCGCCGCTTCGAGCACCGCCACGGCGGCCATGCCCACGTGCGGTTCGTAGTAGCGCGTGAAAGTGTCGTCCCAAAGGATAACCCGGCTGCGGGTCGCGGGCGCGGACGGCAGATGTTTGGCAAACCAATGGTCAAATCGCACTCGCGCAAACCGGGGCATCGGACGCCGGTTCGTAACGCCAAACAGACGGTTTCGGACCAGGCGCACCGGAAAGAAATCCAAAAGTGCATTAGCCACGCGTGGCATTTTGCAGCCCCAGTGGCCCAGTTGATCCATGGAGCTGAACAAGCGTTCGCGCAGTTTCAATCCATCGTGCCGGATGCGCGCGCCAAGCAATTCTGCCTTCAACAACGCCATGTTCACGTTGGACGGACATTCGGTGGTGCAGGCCTTGCAGGATAAACAGTTGCTCAACGCCGCCTCCAGCTCCTGCGAGCGCAACGGATCTCCTTTGATTTCACGCAATTCGAGCACCGCGCGAATGGCATTTGCGCGGCCACGGGTGGACATGATTTCCTCGCCCGTCGCAATGAACGTGGGACACATGGTTGGCGTCTGCTTGAGACAACCGCCGCAGCCATTGCACTGTTCCAGATTGGCGACAAACGAGCCGTCTTTCGCCACAAACGCGAGCTGCGGTTCGAACGGCAATTTCAACGAATAACCCGCCCCCAGGCGCAGCTTGGCGTCAATCTGGTAACGGCCGTCCGAAATGATTTTACCCGGATTGAATAAATTGTCCGGGTCAAAGGACTGCTTGATTTCCCGCATGAGCTGATAAAGCTCATCGCCGACATGTTCCTTGAGATATTCGGTGCGGGCGATGCCGACGCCGTGTTCACCGGCCAGCGTGCCCTTGAATTGCAAAACCAGCGCGGCTATTTCGTCAGCGATTCGCCGGTATTTCTTTAAATCGTCCGCATTATGCAAATCAAGCACCGGCCGCACATGCAGCAGTCCCGCCGCCGCGTGGCCATAATAAGACGCCTGGACCCCCACTCGCGCCATCAACCCCTGCAAACCGGCAAAGTATGCCGGCAAATCCCGCGGACGCACCGCCGTGTCCTCAACGAAGCAGGCGGGTTTCGCGGAGCCTTTGCAGCCGGTCAGCAATGACAGTCCCGACCTCCGCATCGCCCACACCAGGTCGGCTTCGGCTTGCGTCCGCAAAATCAGTTGGCGCAGACCCGGCTTGCGTTGCTGCATCTGCTCGAGCCGGGCGCTTGCATCCTCGAAAAATTCAACAATTAAAATCGCCTCGCACGGTTTGGCGTCGAGTTCGAGCAGATCACGCACGGCCTGAAACTCACGCTGGCCGCGCGTCTGGTCAAACAGCGGGCGGTCAATGTGTTCGATCGCCGCCGGCATCAGATCAACCAGTTCTTCCGTGGCCTGCATCGCCTCGGTGACAGACGCAAAAAACAGCAAACCGACGCCGCGCTCGGCGGGCAGGGGGACAATCCTCAAGTCGGCAGAAAAAATCGCCGCGAGCGTGCCTTCGCTGCCGGCGAGAATATGAACCAGATTGCCGGGTTCATTCGTGGCGCGCGCCAGTGCATAACCGGCCCAGCGTTTCAACAGGCCCGGGGGGAAACGCTCTGCGATTTGCAAGGCGTTGAGTGAAAGCAGATCTTCCAGCAGATTCCGTTGCCGCTGCAGATTGTCACGGCCGGGGCCGACCTTTTGCACCTGCCCATCGGCCATGACGATCCTCAGTTCATTGACGTGCATCCCCGTGGTGCCGTAAAACGACGCGTGCGCACCCGACGCGTCAGTGGCAATCATGCCGCCCAGCGTCGCGCGCGAACTGGTTGCCACATCCGGTCCGAAGCAAAATCCCTGCGGCCGGAGGAAATCGTTCAGTTGGTCCAGCACCACTCCCGCGCCGACGCGGATGGTGCGGCGTTCCGGGTCGAAATTGCTGATGCGACGGTTGTGCCGGGCAAAATCAATGACCAGGCCTTCGCCGATTGCTCCACCGGCAAGTCCGGTGCCTGCGCCCCGCGGAATCACCGAGACACCTGCCTGTGCCGCCGCCTGGATGACGGAGCCGGCTTGCGCCGAGTTTTTTGGAAAAGCCACCGCCAGCGGCACAATCTGGTAGGGCGATGCGTCCGTGGCGTAGAGTTGTCGCGTGAGATTGTCGAAGGCGACCTCGCAATTCGCCGCGTTCAACGTGGCCATCTGCTGGGCGGGCATCATAATAACCGCCCATAACCTATCGGCGTGACACCCAATTGACAATGGCATTAACTCAGCGCGATGAGCGCGGGCAAACGATCCGAAGAATTTCTAACAATCAGCGGCCAGTTCAAACTGGGCGCACTCGTTACCGAATCGTCGCACCCGGTCACGGCCCATTTGAGCGAAATGGCCAGGCAAGACGCCGCGGCGGGACTCAAACTGCTTTTCGAAGTGGACGGCGATGTGGTTCGCAAATTTCGCGAATTCGTTGAATCAGGCAGGGCCGGGGGAATCAAGGAAACATTGGTGCGCTCCTTGAAAAACGGCGGGCGAATTTTCTTTACCGGCTGCGGCGCCACCGGACGGCTGAGTATTTTGCTGGATTCCGTCTGGCGCGATTTCTGGCAACAGCAGAGCGCACGCGGTTTTGCCCAAACACGGGATTTTGAAGATCGCACGTTTAGTGTCATGGCCGGCGGCGATTATGCGCTCATAAAATCGGTCGAGGGTTTTGAGGATTTTGCCGGATTCGGGCGCAAGCAACTTCGCGACCTTGGCGTGCGCGCGGGCGACGTGGTTTTTGCCATCACTGAAGGTGGTGAAACATCATTCGTCATCGGCACAGCGTGGGAGGGCGTGGATGCCGGCGCGAAGGTCTATTTTGTCTATAACAACCCGGATGATGTTCTTTGCCGGACGGTCGAACGCAGCCGTGAAGTCATCGAAGATGCCCGCGTTGAAAAAATCAACCTGACAACCGGTCCGATGGCGATCACCGGCTCAACGCGGATGCAGGCGACTTCGATTCAACTCTGCGTTTTATCAGTCATTTTGGAAATGGTCGTGCGTGATCTGACAGGGACGGCGAACGACGATTCCGCCTTTGTTCCGGAGCAATTTCTCGCCCGGCTGGAGGACATGCACGCGAACTTGAAATCACCCGAACTGCTGGCGCAACTGGCGAAACTTGTTCAGTTGGAGGAAGCAGTCTATAGCAGCGGACACAAAATCAATTATTTCGCCGATCGGCTGGGGATCGACGTGCTGACGGACACGACCGAACGGTCGCCGACTTATTGCACGCCGCCGTTTCGCAAGGCCGGTGACACAACGGCGGCGGAATCGTGGGCATTTTTATTTTTATCACAGCCGGAAACCCCGCGCGCCTGGCGTTTCCTGTTAAGGCGCGAGCCACGTTGCGTGGAATGGAGTGAAAGGGACATTCGTGAGCTGGCAGGCCGTGATCGGCTTGTGCGACCTATGGAAACCATCCGCAAAATTGGCCGGATGGAACTGATGCAATTCAGAATCGGCCTGGACGGTTTGGCGTTGCGGTCACCGATTAACGGCGACGGTGCGATTGGCATTGTGTCGCAGTTTGAAATAAGTTCATTGTGCACGGCAGGCGGCTTTTTCCGCGGTCAACTCGAAGTGGCACGAAACGCTGGTTCACGAACCGGCTTGATTTACTTTGGAAATCCTGGAGGAAAGCGCTTCGTCGCTTTCCAAACTTCTTTAGAAAATCAAGGTGCTGACAAAGCGGCGCTCTCCGCAGACGAAATGGTTTTCGTTCGCGTGCCCGAGACGGATTTTCTTTTGGACGGTGTGGCGCGCGTGGCGGTGAAGCTGGTGATGAACGCGCTTTCGACCTGCACGATGGTGCGTTTGGGGCGTGTAATGGGCAACACCATGATCTGGGTCGTGCCCTCAAACTTCAAGCTGATTGACCGCGCGACACGTTATCTCGGGAAGCTCACCGGCCTGACCTACGAGCGGGCCAACCGGCTGTTGTTCGAAGTGCTCGAATATGTCGAGCCGCGCATGAAATCGGACCAGGCATATCCGCCGGTGGTGGGACTGGCAGTCCTGCGCGCGCGACACCATTGTTCGAATGCAGAAGCCGAAAAGAAATTGGCGGAGGAAGTTAAATAAAAGTCGCAGGAACAACCCCGTCGAAGTTATCTAGCCCAGACGCCAGACGATGCGCGCCTTGTTCAAGTCGTATTGCGACATTTCCATTTTCACGCGGTCGCCGACCGTGAGGCGGACGAACCGCTTTCGCATTTTGCCGGAAATGGTCGCGAGCACCTGATGCTTGTTGTCCAGTTCGACACGGAACATCGTCCCGGCCAACACGGTGGTGATGCGCCCTTCGACTTGTATGTGTTCTTCCATGAAAAACCGGTTGCCCGGACAGAATAAAACAGGGCGACGCCCATTTCGAACGCCGCCCCAGTCGAACTTGCTTTCTGTGATTAGTAACGTTCCCGATGACCGCCACCGCCACCGCCGCCGCCACCGCCGCCACCGCCGCGAAATTCACGGCGCGGGCCGCGGTCGCCGCGGGGGCGCTCCTCTTTCGGGCGCGCAACATTCACCGTGAGGGTGCGGTCGCCGAGAGTTGCGCCGTTCATGGCTTCAATCGCCTTCTGTGCTTCCTCGGGTGTGGACATGGTAACAAAGGCAAAGCCGCGCGAGCGGCCGCTCATCCGGTCCATCATGAGGTTGGCTTCTACGACCGTGCCGTGGGCGGCAAACGCCTCTTGCAGGTCATTTTCTGTCGTGTTGAAGGAAAGATTTCCCACAAACAATTTCGTGCTCATTTTGATGATTTACTGTTCAAACTAGCTGCCTTTCGCGGACTGTTCCCGACTGTCGGGTTTCAAATCATCACTGAACCATGTTCACTTGAGGATTTTCCATGACCGTAGAGAGACATTTTTATTACAGACAACGAAATGATAAACGATCCCGCGGCCGTTGCAAGCTAATTTTGAAACGTTAAAACACACGGTTTTTCGGACTTAATCAAGGTCGGGCGGCACGCCAGAAGCATTTTTACTAATGCATTTCCAGGCCGCAAGAGAAAGTTTAACTCATACCCGCAGTCAGAGCGCACGACCAACTTCGTTTATTTCGGTGATGCGCCGGCAATGCTCAAGTTAAGTTCAATGGTATCAGCCACCTTGTCCTCGAATTGGCCCGGATTGATGTTGAAATCGCTGCGTTTGATGATGAAGTTGGCGCGGATGACCAGCAGATCACCCTTCTGGTTCGGTAAACGGTCGCCCAGCTTGTCCTTCAGATAAGTCAGTTTGACCGGTACCGTGAGTTCCTTGGACACGCCCTTGAGTGTGAACGTACCGGTCACGTCCGCCGTCGTGGTGTCGCCGGCGGTCTGGACGTTTTTGAATGCCTTCGATTCAAAGCTGATCTCGGGAAACCTGGTGGCATCGAGCCATTTATCGCTCAGCATGTGCGTTCTTTGCATCGGATTGGACAACATGAGCGACCCGGTGGCCACGATAATTTTGCCTTTCGTAGCGCCGGGATCCCCCGGATCAAACGTAACCACACCGGAAACGCCACTGGCACTGCCGTTGATGGCCTCCAGCGGTGCATCAAGCTTGAACCCGGCGTTGTTGATGCCTTTGGGGTCTTTGAAGTCGAATGACTGGGGCGCGGCGAGAACCACGCTCGCCACGGTGACGAGGAACAGAATGGTAAGTTTCGTTTTCATTGGTCAATTTTCAATGTGTGAATCATTTTGATTTTGTCCGGAAAAACATGGAAATGCCAGCCAGAATTCCCGCGCCCAAACCGGCGACAGCCAGAAAATCCACGCCGGGAACAAATTTATCCTGCCATTGAACTCCTTCCAGGCCCGTCGTTTCGTCCACGATTTTCTTTGGAATATGTGTTTTCGTCCAGCCGTGATTCGCTCCGGCGGCCGCCCAGAAGGTGATTGCGCCAACCACGAGAATCGCAGCGATCAGGCGCAGGGTCTTTTTCATGGGCTTGCTCCAGTCGCTCAATTCAGACCGAACGAACATGCCGGGCCGCCTGATGAAAGGTGGGTTTCACGCTGGTTGCAGCCATTGTCAAACCACGTGCACCAATTCCGACGTTTCGTAACGCACCTTCGCGAGGCTGGCATATTTGTCGTTGGCCGAGCGATAACCCAGGGCGCAGCAGACCACCGAGGCGAAGTCGCTGTTTTCCAAACCGAGCAGTCGGTCGTATTCGGGAGGAGAAAAACCCTCCATGGGGCAGGCGTCCACACCCAGGACGGCGGCACACGTCATCAGGTTGCCCAGAGCGATATAGGTTTGGCGGGTGGCCCATTCGTGCGCGATTTTGCCGCGCGGACCGTTCACAAGGTCGCTGAGCATCATGCCGCGGTAGGTGTTGAGAGATTCGGCGGGAATATGGCGTGTCTGGCTGGTATGGTTGATTAATTTGTCCACGTTCGCCTCGGTTACTTTTGTTTGTGCGGCGAATACGATGAAATGCGACGCGTCCACGACCTGTTTCTGGCCCCATGAATGGGGGAGCAGTTCGGCGCGCTTGGCGGGACTGTCAATCACCAGGAATCTATACGGCTGCAAACCGTAGGAGGTTGGAGTGAGCACGAGCGCCTGTTTCAAGGTTTGCCAGATGTCTTGAGGGATTTGTTTGGTTGCATCGAAAACCTTGGTGGCATAACGCCACCGGAGTGCGTCGAGCAGTTGTTGTGAATCCAGATTTTTCATGATTTCATTAAGTTCTAATTGTCGCTGAAAATTGCACAGCTTGTGGAAAATGCAAATCCTTCTTATTTGTAAAGTATTTCACCCCTTTGATTTTTACCTTCGGCGAGCCAGTTTGCGTCGACAAATTCGCTTTTGCCAATCTTATAATTCCGGGTATTCCCGTGCTTTTCTACCTGCTCCAATTGCAGTAATGTTCGGCCCGTGCCAACTCCATCGCAGTTTCGCGTCCGGCGTGCGACGACGGACGACCGCCAAAGTCTTAAGGCGCTCTGGCAGTCCATGCTTTTGCCCGCCGATGAACTGGAAAAACGCCTGACTGAATTTCAAGTGGTGGAAGGCGCCGACGGCAAACTGCTTGGGGCTATCGGCATTCAAATCGTCCGGCGCCACGCGCGGTTGCATAGCGAGGGTTACCTCGACTTCGCCCACGCCGACGAGGCCCGGCAATTGTTTTGGGAACGTATTCAAAACCTCGCGTCCAATCACGGCGTCTTCCGGCTTTGGACGCAGGAAATTTCTCCATTTTGGTCACGGCTGGGTTTTCGCTCCGTCAGTGCGAATAAACTTTCCGACCTGCCTTCGGAATGGAATCAAGCCCGCGGCGAATGGTTCGCGCTCCAGCTCAAGGATGAAGAGGCCATCGCCAACGCACTCGACAAGGATTTTGCCGCCTTCATGTCTGCGGAAAAACGCAACACCGAACGTACCCACGAGCAGGCCCGCACGCTGAAAACCATCATCACCATCATCGGCTTCGCGATCGGCATTTTGTGCTTTGGCATTGCGGCTTATCTGCTCGTCCATCGCAACCCGTTTTTATCCGGCCATTGACGGCAGTGTAAATTCGTCTGCGTGATACGAGCTCCGGACCATCGGGCCGCTGGCCACATGAAGAAAACCCATTTCCCCGCCGCGACTCTTGTATTCCGCGAATTTTTCCGGCGCGATGAATTCAACCACCGGCAGATGTTTTAACGTCGGCTGTAAATACTGGCCGAGCGTGAGAATGTCGCAACCCGCGACGCGTAAATCACGCATGGCCGTCAGCAATTCGTCCTCCGTCTCGCCCAAACCGAGCATCAGACCGGATTTGGTGTAAATCGTATCGCCGCGCCGGGCCTTCACTTTTCGCAGAACGCTCAAGGAACGGTCGTAAGTGGCCCGATGACGAACGTCCGGCGTCAGGCGACGTACCGTTTCGAGGTTGTGATTGAAAATATGCGGGTTCGCCGCCAGCACGGCTTCGATGGATGCGTCGTGACCGTTGAAATCCGGCACCAGTACCTCGGTGACGATGCCCGGATTCAATTCGCGCACTCGTTCAATCGTCAACCGGAAATGATTCGCGCCGCCGTCCGCAAGATCGTCGCGCGCCACGGCGGTGATGACGATATGGCGCAGCCGCATCCGCCGTGTGGCTTCGGCAACGCGCAGCGGTTCGTCGGCTTCGAGCGCGAGCGGTTTGGCGGTGGACACCGCGCAGAAGCCGCAGGCGCGCGTGCAACGGTCGCCGGCAATCATGAACGTTGCCGTACCTTTGCTCCAGCATTCCCAATGGTTCGGGCATTTGGCGCTTTCGCAGACCGTGTGCAGCTTCAGCTCGCCCAGCAGATTGCGCGTCTGCGCGAACCCGTCCGAAGTGGGCAGGTTGAAGCGCAGCCATTCCGGCAGGCGCGGTCGCGGTTTTAATTCAGTCGCAGTCACAAATCCATTTTAACCACGGATGGACACAGATGAACACAGATAAAATGTCCCTCACCCGTCGCTTCGCGCCACCCTCTCCCGTCGGACGGGAGAGGGCCGGGGTGAGGGCAATTTCATCCCTGTTTATCTGTGGCTGAAGTTTTTCTCCCAAAACGCCGCCAGCTCTTCCGGGCCGAAATCCGCCAGCACTTTGCCATCCATCTCAATTACCGGCGCGAGTTCCTGTCCGGACAGGCGCACCATTTCGTCAAAAGCTACCTCATCGGCCATGACATCAAGCGTTTCATATTCGATGCCATGCTCATCGAGCCAACGCATCGCCCGATGACACCACGGGCAGTAGGGCTTGATGAATAGCCGGAGTTTCATGGGGAAAATTTAACCGCGGATAAACACAGATGAACACGGATTTTACGCGGGACATGTCGTAGTGTTCTCTCCGAACGGCCCGTTAAAGGAGTAGCAGCCGACGTGAGGAGGCTCTGAATGACGATAGTTGACATGATATTTGAGCCTCGTTACCTCGGCTGCTACGCGCGGAAGCAATTTTTAACAGCTCAGCCGCCAATCTGTGCCTGGTATTTCTCCGCTGAGAGCAACGCATTCAATTCTGCCGGATTGCTCAATTTGATTTTGAAAAACCACCCGCTAGCGTAAGGCTCGGTGTTCGCCAGGGCCGGATTGTCCACAACTGCTTTGTTCGTCTCCAGAATTTCGCCACTCACTGGCGAGTAAATATCGCTCGCCGTCTTTACGGATTCCACCACCGCGCAGGCTTCACCGCTTTTGAATTCTTTGCCGACTTCCGGCAGCTCGACGAAAACGATGTCGGTTAATTCATGCTGGGCGTGGTCGGTGATGCCGACGGTCGCGGTGTCGCCGTTAACGCGGACCCATTCGTGCGATTTCGTATATTTCAAATCAGAAGGAATGTTGCTCATAAATTTCGGCCTATTTCACCAGCAAGACGCCGGGAGGCAAAGCAGATTTTGATGAAGATTGCCGATTTCGTTCCCTCGAAGGAGGACGCGGACTATTTCGTTTTTGGCTTAAAATCGAGCCAGGCCAGATTCATGTTGCCTTCGGTGAGGATGTGGAGCGTCAAAACACCCACGCCTTTGGGCAATTTCACTTCGGCGATGTTGGTCATGAGGTTCCAATGATGCCATTGCCGCCAGGCCAGCGGGTCTTTGTCAGTGCGGGTGGAGATGATGTTGATGGCGGGAACCAGCGGTTTGCCATTCCAATCCAGGGAAATCGTTCCGCCGCGGTTCGAGGTGTATAAGAGGTCGAAGGTGTAAGCTCCGGTGTGTTCAACGGCCACGGTCATATTGAACCACTCGCCGGGCACCGTCCAACCGACATACAGTTGATTCGCCGGCGGCAGCACCAGGTCGTAAGGGTTGTTGTCAATCTCGTCGTGGAACTTCGTGTAAGAGGTGGAAATGCCCTCTTTCATCCGAAACTCATTCAGATAGGAGCCATCAGCCGGATTCAGTTGTCCGCTGCCGTGGTTCACGGAATCCGTGTTGTGATAGGCGACGCCTTCACCGCCGGAATCGTAGCAGGCGCATTGGACGCGCCCGGGAATTTTCTGCGGACCGCCGTGATACGCGCTGTCCTGAAACGGTTTTCCCTGGTATCCTTTTGGTCCGACGGACGCGCATCCGGCCACGCAAAAACCGACGACCAGAAGCGGGAATGCGGGTAGTATGAATCGGAATCTTATTTTCATGCTGGTTTAATTCAACTTAAGACGGCTGTCCCAACAAGGGAACAAGAAAATCGCCGCAAGGTCACCGGTTCCGATCAAGGGTTTTCTGGTTTTGGTCTATCATTTTTTGATTTTTATTGATGATCGTGTCGTACCGGCGTTGGTTCGTTTGTTGTTCCTGCTCTTCGGATGTCTGGCATCCGCCCAGCAACGCGGTTAAAACGACGGCAAATAGCATCACAGTGAGCCATTTCATTATTTTTCCTTGGGTTGATAAATCGGTTTAGCCACAACCAGGGCAGGGGAATATCTGCCGCGAATTTCAATCTCAATCTGCGTGTCCGGTTTGGCCAATGCCGGCGGCACGTAACCCATGCCGATGCCGATACCCAGCGATGGACTTTGTGTGCCGCTGGTGGCTTTTCCGACATTGGTATCGCTCGCCCAAATCAGATAATGCGGTCGCGGCAACGCGGATTTCCCGGTCATCTTGAAGGCGACCAGTTTTTTGTGAACGCCATTGGCTTTTTGTTCCGCCAATATTTTCCGGCCATTAAATTCGCCTTTGTCGAGCGCAACGAAAAATCCGAGGCCGGCTTCCATCGGCGTCGTGTTTTCATCCAGTTCGTGGCCGTAAAGCGGATAGCAGACTTCCGTGCGCAGCGTGTCGCGCGAGCCGAGCCCGCAGGGTTTGATGCCGAAAGGAAGGCCGGTTGAAAGAATTTTGTTCCAGGCGTGCTGAATGGCCTTGTCCGAGCCGACGATTTCAAATCCGTCTTCGCCGGTGTAACCGGTGCGGGAGACCAGGACGCCGCCGTGTTCAAAGTGAAACTCGCCGATTTGGTTTTTCTTCAAGTCGGTAACCCGCTCCACGCGCGTTCCTGAAATGGAGGCACCGGCGATGCAGTCGTTCATGAAATCCTTGACGCGCGGGCCTTGCACGGCCACGGCAGCGTAATTGTGTGACGCATCGGTGAGCTGCAATTCGCTTCGACGGGGAAATTTCGCGGCTTGCGCTTGCAACCACGGAACATCGGCCTCGACGCGCGAAGCATTGATGATAAGCAAATAAACCCCTTCGCAAAGCCGGTAGGCGTAAAGATCGTCAATCACGCCACCGCGCTCGTTGCACATCAGAGTGTATTGACCCTGGCCGGGCGCCAGCTTGCGGATGTCATTCGTCAACGTTTGGTTTAAAAAATCCGCCGCGCCCGCGCCGCTGACGGTGACTTCACCCATATGCGAGATGTCGAAGATGCCGACGGAATTGCGGACGGCGAGGTGTTCCTCGACGATGCTGGTGTAGAGCACGGGCATTTCCCAGCCGCCGAAATCAATGAGTTTCGCGCCAAGTTTTTGGTGCGCGGCGAAAAGTGGCGTGCGTTTCAGCCCCATTTTTCCGTCTTCATCTGCTCTTTTGGCACGCCCATGCCGCGCAGCACTACTTCCTCGGCGAACTCAACCAGTTCGTTGGGGCCGCACGCGTAAAAGATCGTGTTGGGCAGATCGTGGACGTGTTCCTTCACCCATTCAGGAGTGATGCGACCGCGGCGGCCGTGCCACGGGTCGTTCGCATCCAGGCGGGTGCAGGTCACGTAAAAGCTGAAGTTGGAGTTCTCGATTTCCAATTGGTGAAACTCCTGCTGAAAAATGATGCTGCGCGTTGTGCGCACGCTGTAGAGCACCGTGATTTTCGTCTCCAGTTTGCGCTGTGTGGCCTCGCGCACAAAGCCACGAAACGGCGTCACGCCCGAACCGCCGGCTATGCAAACCAGGTGTTTGTTCGGCTCATAAACCGGCAGGAATTTCCCGACGGGCGGAATGACAAAGAGCTTGTCGCCGGGCTTTGCCCAATCCACCAGCCGCGTGCCCATTTTGCCGTCGCGTTTGATGGTGACGTCGAAAAAGCCGCGATCCAGCGCGCAGGAAGACAGCGAATAGGCGCGTTTGTAATTCGGCGTGTCCGGCCAATAGAGCGTGATGAATTGTCCGGTCTTAAAATCGGGTTCGTAACCCTCCGGCCATTTAAGGCGGATGGTTTTGGTGTCCGGCAACTCCATCGTCGCCAATTCAATCGGCATTTCAATTACTTCTCTGGCCATAATCGCTTAGAAAAAAATTAGCCTATTGAATTACGGGAATGAGGGCAAGCTTACTGTGCAATGGCCAGCCGCGTGAGGACTTCCTGCGCCAGCAGTTCATACGCTGCCGAACCGGAACTGTATTTGTCGTAATGGATGATCGGTTTGCCGAAACTCGGCGCCTCGGCCAGCCGGGTGCTGCGCGGAATGACAGTTTCAAACACGCGCGCGCCCAGCAAATTCCGCACTTCGCCGACGACTTCGTTTGAAAGCTTGGTCCGGCCATCGAACATCGTCATCACGACGCCGAAGATGTCGAGGCGCGCATTGACGCCCGTATCGCGCAATTGCGTCAGTATCCGGTTCATCATCGAAATACCCTCGAGCGCGTAATATTCGCACTGGAGGGGCACCAGCAAGCCGTCGCTGGCGACAAAGGCATTCAGGGTTAAAACCCCCAACGACGGCGGACAATCAATAAATACCACATCGAACCGGTCGGTTTCCAGAACCGGCTTGAGAACGCTGGCAACCCGGAGCAGGTGATTTTCCATGCGCGCCAGTTCGAGGTCGGCGGCGCACAAATCGACTTCGCTGGGCACAACCTCGAGTCGTTCGAAGGCAGTATTTTTGATTTTATCCAGCAAACCGCCTTCGCCCAGCAAAACGCGGTACGCGCTGGCGCCCTCGGTTTTTTCCAGGCCCAGTCCGCTGGTGGCGTTGGCCTGCGGATCGAGATCGAAGAGCAGCACGCGTTTGCCAACGGCGGCAAGACAGGCGGCGAGATTGACGGCGGTGGTCGTCTTCCCAACGCCGCCTTTTTGATTGGCGACCGCAATGACTTTGGTTGGCACCTGCCCGATTTAATGAAAAGAGCGGCGACGTTTCAAGTTTACAAGCGCACGATGTC